>CEVA01014824.1_pt1 | contig 10472 bp, 8 predicted proteins | sample 361521 | NCBI WGS metagenome assembly CEVA01 (sample SAMEA2622823, study PRJEB7988) | marine metagenome | isolation source: saline water (ENVO:00002010), including | reverse complement strand
GGAAAGCTTGGGCGAGGACTATGATCCCAATCACGTCAACATGGCCTTCGAGGTTCTTCAGGAAGCCGTTTATCGCGAAAACATTCTCGAGCGAGGCAAGCGAGCCGATGGACGAGCTCCGGACGACCTGCGCGAGATCACTTGTCAAACCGGCAGCCTGCCTAGGGTACACGGTTCAGCTGTCTTCCAACGAGGCGAAACCCAAACCCTCGTCATGACAACTCTGGGCACGGGACGAGACACCCAAGACCTCGATGGCTTGACCGGTGGAGCTTCCTCCAAGTCCTTTCTTCTTCACTACAACTTCCCTCCCTTTTCGGTCGGCGAGGCCGGTCGATTCGGGTTCACCAGTCGTCGCGAAATCGGACATGGCGCATTGGCTGAACGCTCCCTGCTTCCGGTTTTACCCAGCGAGGACGACTTCCCCTATGCCATCCGGCTTGTTTCCGAGATCATGTCCTCCAACGGCTCCACCTCCATGGCCAGCATATGCGGTGGTTCCTTGGCTCTGATGGACGCCGGAGTTCCCACCTTGGGCTCGGTTGCCGGCATTTCAGCAGGTTTGGTCTCGAACCCCGGCGCCGATGGAGGAATCGAAAAGCACGTCGTGCTGACCGACATCATCGGAGCCGAGGATCATTTCGGCGACATGGACTTCAAGATTGCCGGCACCCGCGAGGGAGTCACCGGCTTTCAGCTCGACCTCAAGATACAAGGTTTGCCTTTCGACATCGCAAAGGAGGCCATTGCCCGAATCACCGAGGCGCGTCACAAGATACTCGACGTCATGGACGGCGTCCAAGGCAGCCCGCGTTCGGAACTTCGCGAACACGCTCCGCGCATTGAAACCGTCATGATCGATCCCGATAAGATCGGGGCCCTCATTGGACCTGGTGGAAAGAACATTCGTCGCATCACCGAGATTACCGGAGCCGACATCAACATCGACGAGGACAACAGCGGAAAAGTACACGTCTACGCCACAAGTGGCGAAGCCATGGAGCGAGCGCTGGAGGAAGTAAACCTCGCCACCGGAGACATCGAGGTAGGTAAAATCTACCGTGGCATCGTGCGCGGCGTTAAGGATTTCGGCGCATTCGTCGAATGCCTTCCGGGCAAGGAAGGCCTCGTTCACATCTCCGAATTGGCCGACTTCCGCGTCAACAAGACGGAAGATATTTGCAAGCTGGGCGACGAAATCGTCGTCAAATGCATCGGCGTCGATGACCGCGGCAAGGTTCGCCTCAGCAGAAAAGCCGCCCTCGCGGAAGCCGAAGGAGGTGAAGGAGCCGGAGACGAACTCCAAACGGAACCCGCTCCCGAAGTTGGTAATATCGAGGTAGGTGAAATTTATCACGGCACTGTCACCGGCGTGAAGGATTTCGGCGCATTCGTCGAATGCCTGCCCGGCAAGGAAGGCCTTGTTCACATCTCCGAATTGGCCGAGGAAAGAGTCGGCAAGACGTCCGACATCTGCAAGATAGGCGATGACATGACCGTGAAGTGCATCGGCGTCGATGATCGTGGCAAAGTTCGCCTCAGCAGAAAAGCCGCCATGCAAGATGCGGAAACGCAAGAGCAGGACGACGATTCCGAACAAGTCGAAGAAGTCGAGGAAGTTGAGGAAGCCGAGGAAAGCTCCGAAGACGTCGACGCTCAGGTCGACGACGCCAACGAGGAAACCGTTGAGGAAAGCTCCGACGACGATGACTCCGATGACTCCGACGACGACTCCGTTGACTCCGACGACGATTCCGACGATTCCGATGACGATGACTCGGACGAAGACGATGATTCCGACGACGAGAAACCTCGGGAAGAATAAAGCTTTGCGGCTCAGCCTTGGGCTGGAAGAAAACTAGCTCAAGATGGGCCCGGAAGCTACCGTCCTAGTCACCAACGACGACGGCATCGGATCGCGTTTCCTTCTCGAGCTGGCAAAAGCTGTCGGGGAAAGACGCAACGTATTCGTCTGCGCTCCCGATGGGGAACGCAGTTGGATCGGACACGCAATCACACGGCATGAGCGATTGATTCCCCAAGAAGTGGATGGCTTCGATTGCCCTGCATGGAAAGTCAATGGCACACCCGCGGACTGCGTCAACCTGGCGATTGGGCATTTGCTCCCAAAGAAGCCGGACGTCGTGGTTAGTGGCATCAACCTTGGTTACAACGTCACTTGGCCCATGATCCTCTCCTCGGGCACCGTCGGAGGCGCCTTGGAAGGAGCCCTCGAAGGCTTGCCTTCCATTGCCGCGAGCATGTCGCTGCCAGTGGATTGTTTCGATGAGATACGAGAGAATCATGGAGAAGTGAAAGGTTCACTTTTGGATTCCTTGCTGGTTTCGGCTCGGCGAACTGCCGATTTCGTCGATGAATTGGCAAACGATTCCTGCAACGAGAAGATTCAGGTGCACAACCTGAACTTCCCTGAAAACATCAAGGAAGAAACTCCATTGGCGACCGTTCAGCCGGCTCACCTGAAACTTGGTTCACTTTTCTCGCCGGATGCGGAGGGAGGCTATCGCCTGCTCTATCGACCAGAATGGTTGGATGACGCGGATCCCGCTCCTGACACGGACCTCGCTGCCCTGAGGCAAGGATACGCCAGTCATGCGCTGCTTGACTTCTCCGTCTAGGCAAGAGCCAAAACGCTCAACTTTATTCCAGAGAATCCCCTTTCGCCTCGTCTTTGGGCCGTGAATCCGCAACAAAGAATCCATTGGGGTTCGTTCATGTTTCACAAATTCTTTCAATGGAGACACCGTCGTCGTCGCAAAAACGACAATCCTGCCTTGCGAGGAGTAAGCAAGCGAACCGCTATCAGCGACCTCACGCAATACGTAAAGGAATTCGGGGGAACAAAAACGAAGGCTGCAGGAACGAAGGCCCGCATCCTGAGAAAAATCCTCAGGCTTACCCTATTCGGCGTCCTGCTCGCCTTGACGGTTTGGTTTGTAATCGAAAGCTACAAAGGCCTTCGATTATTTGATTAAATGCAAGGCCAGGCAACCTGCGGACGTAATATTATCTTTACAGATTATCGAAATACTTAATAATCGGACGATTTTCCTCAAGGCATAATGAGTAGCGGCAAGACAAACAAAGGAATCGCAAAGCGTTTCAAAGTCACGTCAACGGGCAAGGTGATGTATCGCAAGCCCGGTCATCGTCATCTTTTGCGTACCAAATCGGTTAAACGCCGACGGGCGTCTCGCCAAGACCAAGGTCTAGCCAAAGGAATGGCCAAACGGATCAAAGCAGCCATCCACTCCTGAACGGACGGCTAATCACGCGTACCCAATAGTTAATAGAGGAATTTTGTCATGCCGCGGACACGCAACGCAGTAGCAACCAAAAAACGCCGCAAGAAGGTGTTGAAGAAAGCCAAAGGTTACTTTGGCAACAAATCGCGCCTTTTCAGGTATGCCAAGGATGCCGTTAATCGGGCCGAAGCTTATGCCTACCGTGACCGGCGCAAAAAGAAAACCGTGTTTCGCCAACTTTGGATCGTTCGTATCAACGCAGCTTGTCGAGCTGAAGGCATACGATACAGCCAGTTCATCAACGGCCTCAACAAGGCCGACGTAAAACTCGACCGGAAAGCTCTGTCCGAACTAGCCATACACGAACCGGACGCTTTCAAGGAATTGGTCGAGAAAGCCAAAGGGGCCTTGGCTGCCTGAGATCGCCCTTGGGGCGACCCCAAGCGGGGAAGAAAAAGCCATGCAGGAAAAACTGCAGGCCATCGTGTCGGAAACCGAATCCGCCCTTGGGTCGGTGGAAGACATGCCTGGACTGGAACAACTGAAGGCTTCCGTTCTAGGCGGCAATGGCTCCCTCACCGTATTGATGAAAAGCATTGCCTCGCTGCCGCCGGAGGAGCGACCAGCCTTTGGACAAGCGGTCAACAAGGTGAAAAACCACTTGGCGGAACTCTTCAAGAATGCGGTCTCCGACTTGAATTCCGCAGCGGACGCAAAAGCTCTCGGTGAAGCCGTCGACGTCACGTTACCGCCTCCCGGTAATTACACGGGAGGTCTGCATCCGCTCACCTTGGCAACACGAGAAGTGGTATCCATCTTCCGGGCAATCGGTTTCACCGTGGCCGAAGCCACCGAGGTGGAGAGTGAATGGTTCTGTTTCGACGCCTTGAATACGCCGGAAGACCACCCCGCCCGAGACGAGCAGGACACCTTGTACTTCCCCGCGGAAACTCGTTTCGGAAACGTTCAAGGAAAGGCGGACGAAGCGTTCGTCATGCGAACGCACACTTCCTCCGTCCAAATTCGAACCATGATGGAGGAGCAGCCTCCCATTCGAGTAATTGCACCGGGCCGCTGCTTTCGTCGCGACACAGTGGATGCCACGCATAGCGCAAATTTCCATCAAACCGAAGGCCTGTTCGTCGATCGCAAGGTCACGATCGAGGACCTCAAGGCCGTGCTCGATCATTTCCTGCGCGAACTGTTCGGGAAACAGGTGAAAACTCGTTTGCGTCCGAGTTTTTTCCCCTTCACCGAACCCAGCTTCGAGGTGGACCTGTTTTCACCCAACCTCGGTCGGCTAAGCAACCAATGGATTGAGATAATGGGATGCGGAATGGTTGATCCAGCGGTATTCGATCAAGTTGGCTTGGATACGGGGGAATGGAGCGGATACGCCTTTGGGCTAGGGATCGAACGGGTTGCCATGATGCTCCACGGCATCGACGACATCCGTCATTTTTATCAGAACGACCAGCGGTTCCTGAAACAGTTTTAGACGAAGACTCCATGAAAGTAAGCATCGAATGGCTCAAGCAGTACGTCGAACTGGATGCTTCGACGGATACTCTGACCGAAGTTTTCCCCATGCTCGGAATGGAAGTGGAGGGCGTGGAGAGCAGCGGCCCTCCAGCACTGGAAAAAGTAGTCGTGGGAGAGATCCTTTCCAGTGAGCAACATCCGGAAGCCGACAGGCTCAGCGTATGCAAGGTAAAGGTGGGGGAAGATTCGCCCGACGCGAACATTGTCTGCGGAGCCACCAATTTCAAACCAGGTGACCGCGTCCCCGTGGCGCTTCCCGGAGCCAAGCTTCCCGGTGGCTTCAAGATCAAGAAATCCAAACTGCGGGGCGTAACGTCCGAGGGCATGATGTGCAGTTGCAAGGAATTGGAACTGGGAGAGGACCATGAAGGGTTGCTGATCCTAGAGGACCGCCCTGAAATCGGTACGCCGATCAACGACTTGTTCGGTGACGCCGACGTTACTTTCGACCTCGAGCTCACCGCCAACCGAGGGGATTGCCTGAGCCACGTGGGAGTTGCCCGCGAACTGGCCGCTCGTTTCGAGCGGGAATTGAAATTGCCCACGGTCGAGAGCGATGCGCCCACCGTGTCCGAACCTTCCTCCGAGAATCCACTGAACAAGGTCTCCGTCACTACGGAGAACTGCAAACTCTACTGCGCCTGGGTAATTCGAGACGTGACGATCGGCCCCAGCCCCGATTGGCTCAAGCAAAGGCTGGAGGCGGTTGGACTGAGGCCCATCAACAACGTGGTCGACGCGACGAATTTCATTCTCATGGAAACCGGTCAACCTTTGCACGCCTTCGATGCGGGCAAGATTGCCGGAAACGAAATCATCGTCCGAAACGCCAAAGCCGGCGAAACCATTACGACGCTCGACGAAGCCGAACGAACCCTGAACGAAAGCATGATGGTCATCGCCGACGCCGAAAAGCCCTTGGTGATAGCCGGAGTCATGGGCAGCGTGGACGCAGAGGTGGACGACTCGACCACCGACCTTGTCTTGGAGGCCGCTTGGTTTCATCCGGGAAACGTTCGCGCCACCTCACGAAAACTAAACTTGAGCACGGACAGTTCATACCGCTTCTCCCGAGACGTGGATCCTCAATTCACGCGGTTCGCGGCGCGACGGGCAATCGACCTGATTCTGAAAACCGCCGGGGGCAAGCTCTTGAATGAGGAAGTCCAAGTCGGAGAACCTCCTCGAGGAGACCGCATGATCGAAGTAACGCCCGCTTTCATTCGAGATACCTGCGGCTATGAGGTGAACGAAGAGGAAATCGCCGGAGCCTGGAAGCGCTTGGGGTTCCAAGTCGATACGGGAGAAACCTGGAAGGTCGAGGTCCCTAGTTACCGATCCGAGGTAGACCGACCGATCGACTTGGTCGAGGAATTCGCCCGCATCCATGGCACGCAGTCCATCCCCGAGGCTCGCGTCCAGTTCGAGGCGGTTTCACGAAACGACTCCCCTGTCTTCACTTTCATGGAACGCGCCGCGGATTCACTGGTAGGGCAAGGATTCCAGGAATGCTGCTCCTACAGCTTGCGCGATGGCAAGGAAATCGAAGCCTGGCATGGCAAGGAGGTTTCAGCAGCTCTCGCCTTGTCCAATCCATTGACGGCGGAGCACACGCATTTGAGAGCCTCTCTCTTACCTGGATTGCTCGATACGCTCGCCCACAATTATCGTAACGGAAACGATCTTCGTCGTGTTTTCGAGACGGGGCGAGTCCTGCGTCCGGGAACCCAAGGCGTGATGGAATTTGCGAGCGTCGCGTTTTCCATCTTGACCAAGCCTGCAAGCAGGGAATGGAAAGCCGAAGCGACTCCTGACTTTCACGACGCCTCCCGCTGCGCCCAACGCCTGCTTCATGCAGTAGGCGTCAAGCTCCCGAAGGACGGCTTGAATCCATTGGCCGAATCTTCCGCTTGGCAAGGAGGTCAAGTTGCGAGGGCCGGAGAAATTGCGAAGAACCGCGTGCAGCTCACGGTGGGATACTGCAACCTTTCCCTTTCCAGACAAAAGGACTTGGATGGTCCGGTCCTTTGTGGAGAGCTCTTGGTGGATCCCGTTGTTCTACGCAAGAAGCCAAAGCCAGCGAGGTTTGAAAGTTTCGGCACCTTCCCACATGCCTTGAAGGATTTGGCCTTGGTCGTAAGCAAGGATGTTTCCGCCGAAGAGGTACGAGCCGCGGTGGAGAAAGCCGCCGAGAAAGCAGCGGGCGATCGGTTTACGGTCGATTCGGTTCGCGTGTTCGACGTCTTCACGGGCAAAGGTGTCGAGAGCGGCATGAAAAGCGTGGCCTGCGCCATACGCTTTCGCTCGGACGAACGCACCTTGAAAGACAAGGAAGTGAATGCCGCTTTCGACGAAATCCAAGTCATTTTAGCCGATACCACCGATTATACACTACGAGCCTGAAAATATTTCCGCGCCGCTATGAAAGAACCTCAAACCATGGACGTCGAATACGCCGCGAACCTTGCTCGAATCGATTTGACCGTTGAGGAAAAAAAGAAGTTCAACGGCCAGCTCGGGGACATCCTGCAATATTTCGAGAAGTTGAAGGCAGTGGACGTCGAAGGCGTGGAACCGATGGCTCACGCTTTTCCTCGCCATAACGTTTGGGACGAGGATGAATCGAGAGCTGGGTTTTCCGCTGAGGAAGCACTCTCCAACGCACCGGCTAAACGCAAGGACCAAGTCGTGGTCCCCAAGGTCATCGAGGAATAAGGACCCGCCTCAACATGCCTGACTCCTTGCACGAAAAGACGGCCGCTGAACTGGGTGAATGCCTGGCTCAAGGCGAAGCGTCGGCCGTTGAAATCGCCGACGCCTTCGTTGCGCGGGCCACCGCGGTGGATGAAAAGGTCCACGCCTTCCTCCACCGGGATGACGAGGATTTTCTGGCGCAGGCCAAGCGTTCCGACGAACGCAGGGCGAACGGTCAATCTCGGGGAGCCCTCGATGGCGTGCCGGTTGCATTGAAGGACGTCATCTCCATGAAGGGACAACCCCTGACCGCGGCCAGTCGAATCCTAGAAAATTACGTTTCGCCCTATGACGCCACCGCCGTGGTCAAGCTGAAGGAAGCGGGCGCCTTGGTCTGGGGCAGACTCAACCTCGATGAGTTCGCCATGGGCTCCTCCACTGAAAATTCAGCTTTCGGAGCCACCCACAACCCATGGGACCTCTCCCGCGTTCCTGGCGGTAGCAGTGGCGGCAGCGCCGCCGCCGTGGCCGCGAGGCAGGCCCCGTTGACCTTGGGGTCCGACACCGGTGGTTCCATTCGTCAACCGGCATCCCTTTGTGGAGTAGTTGGAATGAAGCCCACTTACGGCATGGTGTCGAGGTACGGCCTAGCCGCCTTCGCTTCGTCGTTGGATCAAATTGGCCCCTTCTCCCAAACGGTGGAAGACACGGCAATTTTACTGGGAGCCATCTCGGGGCACGATCCTCTCGATTCCACCAGTTATCCCACCGAGGTTCCCGACTACCGCAAGGGACTCACCGAAAACCAAGGCCCATGGAAGCTAGGTTTGCCCAAGGAATTCTTCGGGGAAGGCATCGACGACGAAGTTCGACGACTGGTGGACGAAGCCATCGCGTTCTATCAGGCCGAAGGCCATGAGCTCGTGGAGGTCTCACTCCCGCAAACCGAACTCGCCGTGCCCGTATACTACGTCATCGCAACCGCCGAGGCGTCCTCCAACCTGGCTCGTTACGACGGCATTCGATACACCCACCGGAGCGAACGAGCCGAAAACGCCATAGACGTCTATTCCAAAAGCCGTGGAGAAGGCTTTGGCGAAGAAGTCAAGAGGCGCTGCATACTAGGGGCTTATGGACTCAGCAGTGGGTATTACGACGCGTATTACCTGAGAGCCCAAAAGACTCGTACGCTCATCCGCAAGGATTTCGAGGCTGCCTTCGAGCAAGTGGACGCAATCCTCACGCCGACTTCGCCGACAGCCGCGTTCAAACAGGGTGAACGCAGCGATGATCCCATTTCAATGTACTTGAGCGACGTCTTTACGATTTCAGTGAACTTGGCCGGCATTCCCGGCATTTCCGTACCTTGCGGATTCACGAAAGACGGCCTGCCGGTTGGGCTGCAAGTGATCGGTCAAGCCTTCAAGGAATCCGAAATGCTGGCCGTGGCCCACGCCTACGACAAAACTCATCAATTCGGTCGCCGCTACCCCGAATTATAACCTCTGGATCAATGTCCGAAATACAATACGAAGCGGTCATTGGCCTGGAAGTGCACGTGCAGGCGGAAACTCGATCCAAGATGTTCACGAGAGTAGCTCGCGGATTCGGCGAACCTCCCAACACCTTGACCGATCCAGTCGTGCTTGGTCTTCCCGGAGCCCTCCCGGTCATGAACCTCGAAGCCATCGAGAAATCCATCAAGGTAGGGCTTCTACTCGGTTGCGAAATTGCCCGAGTCTGCAAATGGGACAGAAAAAACTATTTCTATCCCGACATGCCGAAAAACTACCAAATTTCCCAATACGACCAACCTATCTGCCTAGGCGGCGAAGTGGAAATCGAACTGGAAGGTGAAACCCGAGCCGTGATGGGACCACATCGCAAGGTGAAACTCACTCGCATACATCTCGAGGAAGACGTCGGCAAACTCACGCACTATGAAAACGACAGCCTCGTCGATTACAATCGAGCAGGATCGCCCTTGCTGGAAATTGTCTCCGAGCCCGACCTGTTTTCACCCGATGAAGTTTTCGCCTACCTGACTTCCCTGCGCAACAGCTTGGTATACGCCGGCATCTCCGATTGCGACATGGAGAAGGGGCAAATGCGATGCGATGCGAACGTCAGCGTGCGGCCTGTCGGACAGAAGGAATTGGGAACCAAGGTGGAACTGAAGAACCTCAACACCATATCAGGGGTTCGCAACGGCGTGGAGTATGAGATACAACGCCAAACGTCGGTCTTGCGAGAGGGTGGATCTTTAACTCAGGAAACCCGTCGATGGAACCCGGACCAGCGATACACCACTGCCATGCGTTCCAAGGAAATGGCGCACGACTACAGGTATTTCCCCGATCCCGACCTCATGCCGGTCAAAATTGACGACGCATGGATCGAACGCATACGAGAGGAAATTCCGGAAATGCCTTTCGACAAGCAACGTCGCTTCATCGAACAATACGGCTTGCCTTACTCGTCGACCTCTCCCCTTTGCCCGGATAAGGAACTCTGCGATTTCTTCGAGGCCACCGTGGCGCGATGCAAAGATCCAAAGAAAGCCGCCAACTGGATCGTAAACGATCTCTTGAGGGAACTTTCCTCGGCTGGCGACGAAGAAGGCCCCATGCCCTTGGGCAATGCAAAGATGACACCCGCCCACGTCGCCGAGCTAGTCAACTTGGTCGAAGAAGGCTCCATTTCAAGCAACATCGCCAAGGAGATCTTTCCGGAAACCTTTGCCACGGGGAAGATGCCTGCGCAGATCGTCGATGAAAAAGGCTTGAAGCAAACTTCCGACACCGGCGAACTGGAAACAATCTGCTCGCAAGTCATCACCGACCAACCCAAGGCGGTGGAGGAGTTCAAGGGAGGCAAGGAAAACGCGATCAACGCGCTGAAAGGACAGGTCATGAAAGCAACACGAGGCCAAGCTAATCCAAAGCTGGTCGATGAAATCCTTCGTGAACT
>CEVA01197938.1_pt1 | contig 10480 bp, 15 predicted proteins | sample 361521 | NCBI WGS metagenome assembly CEVA01 (sample SAMEA2622823, study PRJEB7988) | marine metagenome | isolation source: saline water (ENVO:00002010), including | reverse complement strand
GGGAGAATGTACTTGACCGAGTAGTAGAACATTGATAGTGGCAGGGTATAACCTTCGTTGTAAAATCGTATACCCTGTCACTATCATTAACATTTAAGAAGGGAACATGAAGTTACAACTAGAAGATTGGTATCATCATGCTTCATGTAAAGGGTTGCAAGTGGAGAGCATCAAGAAAGAAACATGCTTTGCTTGTCCAGTGCAATATGAATGTTTGTGGGTGGCGTTGGATAAGGACGACAGGATAGGTGACCACGCAACGTTCATACGTGGTGGATTGTCAGCTAATAAACGTGACGAGATTTGGTACTTTAAACAACAAGATTTAGAAGACAGCTTTAACATGTGTGTTGTTGAAGCAGAAAGAAGTAAGTATGCGAGCGAAAGGAAACAAAAAGGTAGCCGCAATAGGTAAAGCTACTAACGTGTTCGCCGCTAACATAAAACGTAAACCGTTGGCTAATAAGTTGGATCATGCCAGAGTATTAGCTTTCATTAGAGAACTGCGAGACATCATGAACGCAATGCCTCATGAGTCTCAACGTGTGGTAGACTATAAGCCAGTAGAATATACTGACTCGTTGTCTGCTGAAGAAAATAAAGAGCGTGTAGCTGAGGCTCGCGCATTACTTAAAAGGAATAGAAACTATGAGGATGGAAAGTAATTTCCGTGACCAGATGATTAAGTCTGGCGATAAGAAATCCGCTCATGAATATCTGAGTGAGAATGGTGGTGACTTTGAAGTATGGTATAACGAAGCTGGATACTACACCTTTGAGAAAGGGTTTGTAGTTCCACGAGTACCACCTACAAGACACCAAGCTGAAGAAGATGTGAGTCCACAATTTAATTGGGTTATACGTAGAGATACTCGTGAACCTATTGGGATTCATGGTCCGGGTTATAGTCAGAACACAAGCTATACATTTGTGGCTGACATGATGGAGTCCTTCTTACCTGAGAGTACAACAGGATGTGCTGTGCTTGATGGTGGTAGAAGATTGTTTATGACACAAAGTATAGGTGAGCCTGTTGATCTAGGTGATGGTGATGTGATTAAACCTGAGATTGCGTGGACTGCATCGTTTGATGGTACGTGGTCAACAGGTGTGTATGATTTCACGACTCGTGTGTTCTGTTCAAACATGTTAATGATGGGTACTGCCTTGTTTAAAGCTAGGCGTACTGACCAACATGATATTACTGCTGAGTATCGTTCAAAGATATTGGGTGATGCGATGGCTCATGCTGAGACTATGAAGCGTATAGCTGTGACATTAAAGAGTCAGTCTTATACTGATAAACAGTTTCAAATATTAATTAAGCAGTTAACACCTGAACCTAAGACTAGATTTAAAGGCGATTTTCCTATAGAGCCTCATTATAAATCAGTTGAGAATTATAACCAAAAAATGTATTGGTTTAATAATGAGTGGCGTAGAGAGACAGAGACTTGGGATGATAAGAACAAGTGGCTTGCTTACAATGCTATTCAAGGTGCGGAACAGCATCATATAAATCTAGGTCAACGTGGTAATCTAGTAGCTAAAAAGACACGTTCATTAATTAAAGCTGTTGAGGGTAAGACTCCCTTAGCTAAGAAAACATTGGAGCTATTAAATGTCTAAACAATTAACAGAAGAAGAAGCTATCCAACTTATTAGATCAAACCCTAGTGCAAGGAATAGATACAACTGGGATAAATGGATGGATGGTGAATGGCATCATGTATTTAGAAGTGTTGATTACTCATGTACTGACACCTCGTTTAGGAACTTGCTTTATTTAAAAGTAAAAAAGTTCGGTAAGATTAAAGCAATCAAACTAGAGGATGGGTTCCTCATTAAAAAAGAAGGACATAATGGAACTAGCGAACAGCAGTAACAGGTTAGTAGTTCATCGCATAGCTGAAGCGTGGGCTGAAGGAAGCGAAGCGCCATCGCAACCTGAAGAAACTAAATGGCGTGGATCATGGGCTGGTATGTGTGCAAGGAAGATTGCGTATATGGTTGCTGGTGTACCTGAAAGTAATCCATCTAGTACTGCTGACATATGGCGTATGGGATTGGGATCTGTAGTACATGAGTTACTCAAGCCAGCTATTGAGAACTGGTTGGGTTCAGACACTACACTTAACGCTGAAGAAGAAGTCAATGTAGTATTAGGTAAGCATGGTCATGGTCATGTTGATCTTGTATTAGAAACTGATGACGGTAAGACAGTGGTAGTTGAGTTGAAAACTATCAATGGCTTTGGTTATAAGATGGCTATCGAGAAGGGGGAGGGGCCTCGACACTCGGCTGTGTTGCAAGGTTCTATGTATGCACGAGCTTTGAATGCTGACTATCTAGTGCTTGCTTACTTATCATTAGAAAACATAGCTCCGGGTCGTGCTGAGAAGTTCGGGCTTGATGACATAGGTAGATTCGCCGCTGAGTGGCACTTGACACCTGATGAATTCTTTCCTCTTGCTGAACAGGAGATCGCAAGGATAGAAAGTATAGCATTAGCTACTGAAGCTGAAGGACCGCAGTCTATACCTCGTAGGTTCTCGCATTCTGATCCTGATGTTCCGTTCCCTGCTGAGATAGATGATCCAAGCAAGGGACTGTGGGTTGAAGGTACAAGTTACGGCAAGGTGTGGCAATGTAATTACTGTAACCACCAAAACCAATGTGTACAGGATAAAGCTAATGGATTCTAATGATAAGTTCCCAAACAAAAGTGGCTTCCTTGTTATTGATTGGATAACTGGTGAAGATGAATGGGAAGAAGTAGGTGCGATAGATTATTGGCAAGCTAGTGCTATAGTGGAAGCATTAAAGAAACACAAAGCAGAACTATACGGTCAGCTTACTTACTATAAAGCTAAAGTAGAAAAAGGTAAGAAGGCAGAAGATGATGGTATCTATGTGCTTGAAAAAAGACATAAGTCAGCAGAAGAAATGTCTGAACTTATGTTTAACATAGTTAGAAAAATGAGGGGATATTACAAAGATAATGAAACCAATTAAACCTATTCATGATTTGGGACGGACACCAGAGCATGGGCGGATTCGGTTGGGGGTAAAGACGGAACGTGCCATGAAAAGTCTTGACACGTTCCGTTTTACTTCTCCTGATAAAGAAGCCGTGGAACAAATAGCTGATGCTTATGGTGGTGATGTAAAGAGTTGGACTCCACCTAAATCTAAACAACAACAGTGGGAAGTTATTACTACTTCATCTGAGATACGGGTGTTCCTACCTCCGAACAGCATTGATGTTTGGTATGAGCAGTGGTCGGGTGGTGGTTGTCAACGTCGTTGTGATGGCGTGAGTGTCGATGTTCCGGTGAAAACTCCAGATGGCATGGACACTGACAGCGTTCCTTGTTTGTGTTCTCTTGAGCAGTCAATGGTTTGTTCTCCTTATACTAGGTTGCGTGTTGTCCTACCTGAAATTAGATTCGGTGGGGTATGGAGACTAGAGTCTAAGGGATGGAACGCGGCTAATGAAATGCCGGGAATGGCTGGAATGTTGGGTCAATTACAGAGTATGGGATTAGCAGAGGCTATGCTATCCTTAGAGAAACGAACCAAGGTATCTGGTGGGCAGACTAGACACTTTGTTGTTCCTCGTTTGTCGATGGATACATCGCCTGAAGAGTTGCTCGAAGGGAAAGGGATGGCATCGGCGTTGGATTCCCCCCCTCGACCAGCGCCGGTGCTTGAACTGGTTGAACCTGATTCTGTAGTAGCTACTATCTTAGATGCTGAAGTAATAACTGAAGGATGGGATATCCCACCAGCAGGTGTAGCTGTTAAGAAGAATCCTAATGGTTCTCCGAAATATATTCCGGCAGATTAATGGCTGATATATATGGTAAGGGTGCGAAGGGTAGAGCCACGAGATTACACGCTTTAATTACTAGAGCTTATGGTAAATGTATGAACTGTGGTAATACTGAAGCGTTGCAATGCGCTCATATTATTTCACGTAAGTATTCACACACACGCACAGATTTAGATAACGCTTTCTGTTTGTGTGCCTCATGTCACATGACGTTTACTGACAACCCAGTTGAGTTCGGTAAGTTCACTATCGATCAAATAGGTGAAGACAACTATTATGCGCTCTATCGTAAGAGAGAGTGTACAGATAAGATGGATTGGGAAGCAGAAGCTAAACGTCTAAGAGAAATAGCAAAGGAGATGGGACTTGTCTGACGAGTTTGATTACACAGATAGAGACTGTGGTTTAGACCCACCACTCGCCGCTAATTTATTTTTAGATGCTGACACTAGAATGTGGAGACTAGAGTTGCAAGGTCCAGCCGCTATGATCCTGTTCTTTTTATTAGATAATACTGAGTCTAGTATTACTAGCAAGTTGTGGAACGAAGCTAAGTTCGATCAGATAATGAAATTTGATATGGGAGAATTAGATTATGACGCAGGAACACCAGACTGGGAGAGCTAAAGACTACGTAAAGTGTTGGAACTGTGACGGTTACATAGGTAAGAACATTATTAAAAGCGACAGCTTCGAGAACGAATGTCCTTTATGTTATGCCTCTCCTCTAGTCGTCGACGAGTAACGCTGTCTGCCAAAGCACACCCTTACCCGGAACATTAATCCATAACGCCTGTTGTGGTACCTCGAAAGCAAAGTTGCCTATCGAAGCGTACTCGTCGTAACCCTTGAGGCTACCGTTCAATAGGAATCCTGATGATGGTGCCATGATTAATTGGTGGAAGTGACCTAGTACCATGTAATCGAAGTCAGTGTTTTGTCGTTTACGTGCCACCATCCTCATAAGTGGAGGCCATATACCACCGATACCACCGCCACCTTTAGCTTGGTCTCCATGAGTAAGCAAGTAGGTTGTGTCCTGTACATCGACAAGCAAGTCTGCTCCTGTTGCTACATCAAAGGTAACCTTGTCGTTATCAATGAAGCGTTGCTCTAATGTTTTAGATAGGAACCAATCAAAGTTATCTTTAACTCTTAGTTTGTGTCTAGGTTTACGGCTACGTCTACCGTGATTACCTACTACACATGGTATGTGTACATGGTTGAAGTGTTCAGCTAAGAGGTTGATGCCTGCTGATAGTTGTTCAGTCCAAAAGATAATAGATGCAAGCATGGTGTCTTCGTTGGTTTCAGATAGTTCTTCGTGTATGTCACCTGAGAATATGTCACCGCCTAAGAATAGGACGATGCCTTCGTAATCTATGCCAGTCACGTAATCATTAGTGAGTAGTATTATCTTTTGGAAGTAAGCTTCGAGTCTTTTAACAGCTATCTCTCTGTTGTACTCGTTGCGGAACTGTATCTCTTCAGGTTTAACTACTTCATCAAAGTGTGTGTCAGATAGTATTGTGCATACCACGCCTGTTGATTTCTTTTTCTTCTTAGTCAACCATGTTGGTGGCTTGTAATCTGCCTTAGATAGTTGAGTAAGTAGGTGGCTTCTTAGCTCTGCCTCATCTAATGCTTCTTCAAGTTCTTTGACTTGGCTTTTAAATATATCTCGTTCAGTCTTAACCTTACTTACTTGTCTAGAAAGTTGGGTAATCTGTTGGATATCTGCGCCAGCTAAGGCGTAATCTTCTAAAGATTTAGCGTCGCTCACGGCTTGTTATTGCACTGACCTTACCTTGGGTAGCTTCAGTGTATCCTATTGATTGTAGCCAATGGGTTATAGTTACTTTGCCGATACCACCTGCTTTAGATAAAGCATCCCACGCTTGATTGAATACGTCATCAGGTAGAGTATCTACCCATGCACCTACTCTAACCTCACGCGAAGAAGCAAAGTCTTCTAGTGATTGATTAGAGTCCAATAGGAACCTCCGGGTTCCACATAGCTGTCCACGTTTTGTGATCCATAACCCCACTCTCTTTCAATAGTAGCGATCGTTGTAACATTAGGACTGCTCGTAGAGTCTTACGCCCGTATACTCCGTCCGCTATTCCGCAATCAAAGTCTAACGAGTTCAGCTTTGATTGCACAACCTTAACGATATCTCCTTTAGATCCACGCCTAATAGGTGACACAGCTATCTGTCTGCCCATGTCATCTATGATTGCTTGGATACCAGCCCAGTTAACTTCAGGTTCTGGTGGTTCTGGTTCTGTTCCAAGGAATACAGAGCCGCCTTTATTAAACCAGCTATTACCGTTACGTGGTTGGAAATGCCACCATTCTCCTTTAACAGTAGGACGTATACCGTATCTGTGTGCTACTTGTGTGACTTCATCAGTAGTTATACCCCGTTTAACTATGCGTAAGTCAACAGCATACGAAAATCCGTCCGGTTGTTCTTGATGAAAGCTTCCTCGAAAGAAACCATCCGGTCTAAGCCAATCAGGGTTGGCTGCAAGGTTACCTTTACCTCTCTTGTAACGGTCGTAGAGGGCCTTCTGAGCGGCGTATGACCTGCAACCTGAGCAAATCGCCACCTTTTTACCTATGCGCCCGTCAGAGAAGAAGTCTTCTAATCTGTCTATAAATCTAGGATGCAGTAAACTTAGATCAATCTTCTTATCAGTTACCGGAAGTAGGGGGTTGCTCATGTATATCCTCTGGTTCAGCCGTTGGAGTATATTCTAGTATAAGTCTACCATCATTGTCAGTACTATCCGTATCAATCATGTGCTGATCTTTACGTTCACCTATTACCATCCATTGACAAACTGTTCCTTCATCCCCAGTGATAGTCAGCTTGCATTCATCTAACGACCATTCAACCAGCTTGCCTGATGCTGAAACCATAGACCAAGGGTTAGTGTTCAATGCTTTCCATGTACCTTCAGCCATACCGTACTGTTCATCCATGCAGATAGTTACTGGTTCAGCACCTAATGTCACAGTGCCTCGGTATATTAGATCAGCATACGGTCCTTCTATGAATGAGTGGCGTAACCTTTTACCTTCTGTTACTGGGTGAGGTATATCGAATGACCCAGAACCTTTAGACAATGAGCCTGTAACAGCTAGATTACCTGAACTATTAAGTGTCATTAAAGTTGTATGTGAACCGGAATCAACAGCATCATACCAATAATGTGTGCCAGCGTAATGAGCTATTAATTTGCTTCCATCCGCATAATGCGACCAGTAAGTAACAGCTTCTCTACCATTAGCAGTCCCACTATTTAATACACCACTAGCCCAAAAAGTACGACCACCATAACCTTGCGAATTGTCATACTCTCTACCCCAGCAATAAGCACGGATATTATCATTCCACATCACAGGAGTACTCATTGTTATTTGAGCATAGTTACCGTAATTTGTAGGCGATGTAACAGCACCAGAAACGCTAGCTATATAACCTCTATAGACTTGATTCTCATGCCCAGTATCAAAGTTTAAATAACCATAAGCATCAAGAGAATCAAACGGATTATCTATTACACCAAGTTTTACACTACCGCCACCATCAGATGATGAACCTTTATACTCTGTGTAACCACCAACACCTATACGTTGTTGCGCTCTAGGTGGACGGTTCTGATTAGGTAAAGCAGGAAAGAATCTAGGACGCACGATAGGTAGTCACTCCAGTTTGCACAGTAGTAAGTTGTACTGTTAACACACCATCTACCCAACGGTATCTATCATAAGGTGTATCATGTTGTGCCGCGTCACTCCATTTAGAAATAGCTCCGGCTTCGTATGCCACACCAGCAACATATACTGTCTTTTCTTCTGCCCCCATTTTGAACTTAACTAACGTACGGCTCTCAAGTAATGCTTTAATATAAGAATATTCATCGTATACATCTTGGTATACATCACGATTGTCATACCGAGTTTGATTGGTAAGTATTATAGGAAGCGTAAGAACTTCAGCTACAAACGGCATAGGTATAGCACGTACTGTCCATCTATAGAGAGTAGGTGTAGCTGTAACAGTAGTAGTATTTAATGTAATGGTAGGTATTAAATACTCGCCGTCTATGTTTGCTTCAGCGGATGTAAGTATCGGTTGTATTCCCGGTGTTAAACTATCTGTTGTATCAGATGTTACTGTGCCTGTGTTGCCGTCATCGCTTTCTATTTGAATAGCTACTGATTGACCTGAAACTAAAGCCTTATGACGCAGGTCAACTGATGCGGCTACTTTAAGTTCTGATATACCCCATCGGAACTTACCTTCGTCTATGCTTCCAGTTGTCACATAGTTACTGGCATGTTCACGGTACACACCTTTACCTTTAATAGAAAAAACTCTCATCTCAGTATTATTACTAGTAAGTGTTAACACGCCTTGTATATCATTATCTGTGCCAGTACCACTAGCCATCAGATCACTAGCGTAAGCTGGTACCATTTGGTCTGTCCATTCGGATAAACCTATACGACCTAACCCTCCACGCGCTGTAGTTGGATCAAACGGTGATTCATAATCTTTCCATCCGAACCACATGTGTTCACCTTGAGGCTCGAACACTTGAACACCGTTCGTTATATCTATTCGTGGTCCATAAGATAGGTAGCCTTGGCCTGTAATGGATGCGAGTCTAAATCCTTTGTTTGTACCTAGTACTACATACCCTAAGTATTCTGCCATTGATAGGATCTTCTCTCCTTGTGGCAGTTCAGCCGCTATCACAGGTACATTTAATGCGGCAGTTGAATCGTTAATTCCTATGTAATATATCTTTCCTTGTCCACCTTGATTACCACCAGCGAATATACCTACTGATGTACCAACAACTGTCTGCCAATTAGCTACTTGGTTGAAAGATGAACTTGCTATATCAGCATTGGTGCTTGGTGCTGTGCCAACAGATAGGACTGTGAGCCTGTCTTCTACACTTGCAATAAGATAACCGTTAGCGAACCATACACCATCAACATTAGCTAATGTCCACACATCAGTATTAGCAACTGATCCTGTTATAGCATTAGCTGTTATCTTTTGTATTTTCCCATTACCAGCTATATAAACATTCGTGCCATCACTAGCTATTGCAGATTGAGTTTCGGTAGCACCTATAATAGCTCCAGCTAAAGGATTGGATATTGTAGTTCCTGTAGCAAACTGGTCATCACTCGCTACTACATCAGAACCAGCGCACAAATACGCCCACTCAGTACCATTACTAGCTGTAGCTGAAGCCATATAAAGATTGTTATCAGTGTCACCCCAAATAAACTCTATGTCTTTAAGTAAAGTAAGCTCGTTCTTAACCCAAGGATTAATACCAGTAGACTTATAGTACTGGCGAGGACCAGACTCAGGTGTGTCACCATCCTTTTGACCTGCACCCAACTGCCAGTCAGTACGTGTACGTTTCCACACACCAGCTTGATTTAAAGATTGTTCACCCGGACTGCCTTGAGTATCAAAGCCCTGTCTTATTGGATCTATAGTAGCTCTAGACAGTTTGCCTAAATCAATATTATAGTTTCTTTCACCAAGTTTGATTGGTAGAGCATCTCGTACTCTAAGCTGTTCAGTAGACATGATTAACGAAGAAGAGTTGTCGGAAAGACAGAAGAAACAGAAGCTCCGCTTCTTATCCCGTAGAGACTCATCAACCGACGCGCCTCTTCACTTACCCGACGATCATATTGCGCCTGTAATATCAATGAATACCGAGCGCGATCACCAGCGGCGACAGCCGCATCCGATCGACTATCTCCTTGAGCGTGAAGATCCAATCTTAATGACTCTTCTCCAAGAAGAAGCCTTGCTGATGCTCCTAATGATGGAATATCTGTCATCGAATCCGGCATTTTTACAGTGGTGCCAAGATCGGTATCCAGAGCTAGAGTTGTAGTTACAAAAGGATGAGCATAAATAAGATTAACTGTTACAGCTTTCTCTATTTTCTCTTGTCTAATTACTTTATAAGTACCATCTAATTGTCTTTGTACTGTGCAATTAATATCCAACAGTCTGTCTTCTTCATCTCTTGCAGTACGTGTAGCAGATATAAGATGATAGAAACCTGTACCCGGAGTGCCGTGATCTTGGTCATTCATAGCGGCAACTACTACAGATTGTGTAGTAGTGGAGAACTCTACGGTTGCAGTACTTACACCATATAAATTATTTGGCATAGATTTAATGGTATCTCTTATTGCTTCCACTATTTGAAACCCAGAAAATCTAGGTTCTACTTCTATCATAGAACCAGCGGTCCATGCAAAAGGCGTACTTCCGTCCATGGCACGTTGAATAGTTATATTTACATCATTAACTTTGTGAACATAAACAGTTTCAGGTGAAGTATTACCATTACTTATAGAAAGATACGATCCTACTCTTATACCATCTGCTCCGTACTTTACTTTAAGAGTGGTATCAGTCGTAGAATCTAAAGCAGTATCTAACTCATCTATTTCAGAACGCGTATTACTATTTATAAGTCTTTGTGTGCGTGTTATACAGTCAGCGATCGTAGCCATGAGGTAAATACTAGCGTGTTGTAAGGGGTGAGGCTATGCCCCACCCCCAACAACTTGTTAATACGGTA
>CEVA01006549.1_pt1 | contig 10480 bp, 9 predicted proteins | sample 361521 | NCBI WGS metagenome assembly CEVA01 (sample SAMEA2622823, study PRJEB7988) | marine metagenome | isolation source: saline water (ENVO:00002010), including | reverse complement strand
GATCATCACATCTGCGAAGATGAAGCCAGAGAAGACGGCAATCATGATTGCAGCCGCTCCGGTTATCAGCCTCCCCGATGCTTGGAGACCTTCTGAGACGGCTCGAGTATTGTCGCCTGTCTCGAGCCAAGACTCGTGAATCCTGGAGAGCATCAAGACTTCGTAGTCCATGGATAGGCCGAAGGCGATTCCGAAAACTAACGGGGGAACCATCAGGTCCAGAGGCTGTGGTGTGAAGTTCAGCGCCTCAGAAAGGAGGCCTTCTTGGAATACTACCACTATCAGCCCGAAGGAGGCGGAAATAGACAGGATATTCATGAGGACGGCTTTGACCGGTACTAGGACGGACCTAACCTGGAACCACACAAGAACCATAGTCACAATCAATACGAAAGCAAGGGCGGCTGGGATCCTTTCCACAAGGTGTTCCTTCATGTCGACCTCGTAGGATGTCCAGCTGCCTACGAGAACCTCCTGGTTGCTTGATTTCGTGAATACTCGCATGTCCTTGATCAATTGTTCTGCCTCATCGCTTCCTGAAGCGTACTGGATCGGAATGCTGATCATTGCTACCGACTCTGAAACCGTGGTCAACCACGTGGTACGCGCTTCTTGCGGCCACTGTTCTAATTCCAAGTCGAATAAGTCAGGAGAGCACAGCGGGTGGTCTACGCCGACCACTCCCTGAACACCTGAGATTTCATTGCATAATTCTGCGATTTCCGTCGCTAGGGGCTTGGAAAAAGGCTCCTGGCCGTCTCCAAAAACAACTACCAATGGCACAAAAGATGCAGTGAATGCAGGAAACTCCTCTTCTAATATCTCGTAGGCCTGCCTGGACTCAAGATCAGGAGGGAGGGTATCCAGGCCACCAGCGGTTAGCTGCACATTTAGGAAAGGAGCACCTAGGAGGAGGAGGATGGCCATAGCGGGAACCAACCATCGTACTGGATTCCTCATTACCTTTGTAGAGAAACGCTCCCAGAACCGCGAGTCGCTGTTTGCACCGGGTATTCTTACAGGGAGCCTGTAAACTCCGTGCCCTATTAGTGAGAGCAAGGCGGGAAGTAGAGTGAGTGAGTACAGGAGAGCTCCGAGGACAGCTAGAAATGCCCCCATTCCCATCGATGGCATGTGTGTTGCTGAGAAGTAGAACAGACTACAGAGGCCTACGGCCACAGTAGCTCCTGAGAACAGGATTGCCCTACCTGCAGTGGCCATCATGGTTGCCACTGCGTCCTCCACCCCCTCCCCCTTGTCCAGCTCTTCACGGAACCTGCTAATCATGAACAGGCTGTAGTCGATGGAAACCGCAATTCCGATCAATGTAATCATAGAGACCGAGTACTGCGTCATCGTAAACCACCTCGAGATGTAGAATGAGAGCCCGGTGGCTAGGGGGAACATGCATCCTGCAACTGCCATGGGAAGTAGTGATGCTACCACCGTCCTGAATACGAAGAGGAGGATGATTAAGGACAAGGGGATGCCAATTATTTCTGCTCTTTTCTCGTCCGCCTCGAGAAGCCGGTCAAAGTCTGAGTCGATAATCAGGCTGCCAGTTACTAGGACACTCAAATCTTCGCTCTCTACAGCCGATTTGATTTCTCCTACTTCCTCCTCAATATCTTCCTCGTCCCCGTTGAACTTCACGAAAGCAGCAGCCCTGTGACCATCCATCGAGACGTGTTGAGATAGGTGGATTGGGTCATTTGGACTATCGTAAGGGAGGCTTATCTCGAGAACTTCAAGCGCAACGGAATCCAGACCCTCAAGAGCGGTCCTTAACGCGTCTTCGAACTCTGGGTCGCTCCAGGCTAGCGAATCGTGAGTGAAGATGTAGGTTACGCTGTTCGTGGAGGTAACCTGCAACTCCTCGCTTACAAGCTCCAAGGCTCTTCCCGACTCCATCGCAGTAGGCGGCGAGTTTCCGTCTTCGAACTCGTTGCCTTGAAGGACAAGCACACCTGAAAATGCCACCGTTGCAAGTGAGAATGCAATTACAAAGCTCCTGCGACGATGGATGGCTCTTCCGGACCTCGAGAGAAGGCTCTCCATGACCGTGGCGCAATAGACCACTTTATTTATTTCACCGGGTGCTATTTTCGCATTATTCTATAGTGCGAGTACCGATACAGAATCGACCACAAGAGAGGGACTCAACCCACTTTCCACAACGTCCTCTCTGGTGGCTTCCCCTGATAATACCAGGATTCCGTGAACTTTGGCTCGGAATGCCATTTCCATGTCGGTGTACAGACGGTCACCAATCATGGCACAATTGGATGGGCTCATGCCCATCTCCTCGATTTTGTGGAGGATCATCCCTTTGTTCGGCTTTCCACAGACATGAACCGGCCTCGCTCCAGTCGTTGCTTCGAACAGTGCCATGTATGCACCTGTATCCGGAAGCCCCCCATCTGGTGACGGGCAGACGATGTCGGGGTGGCTAGAGACCATTGGGACGCCCCTATGCAGATGAACGGAAGCCGTTGCAAGCTTCTCGTAGCTTACTTCTGTGTCATAACCAAGGACGACATACTCTGGATTGGAGGAGTTTGTCTCGAACCCCTTCTCCTCTAGCATCTCTCTCATTCCCTTTGTTCCCACCAAGTATGTTCTCCTGACACCCTCTTTAGAGAGCCAAGAAAGAAGGTCATGCGTCGATAGCAGAACCTCATCTTCGCTAGCTTCTATCCCCAGACCTCCTAGCTTGTCTAGGTATTGTCCTACCGACTTGCTCGAGTTGTTAGAAAGAAAGAACCTCCTAACTCCCTTCCTTTCCAGGCGACCAAGAAAGTCAAGCGCCCCCTCTATCAGGTCGTCCCCAAGGTAAATGGTCCCGTCTAGGTCAAGAAATACAGACTCTATACCTTCTAGCGACTCTTCGATAACTTCGCCCACGTCGTAACCACCTCATGGTAGCAATATAGTCTTGAACAGGAACCAGGGGCTCCAGAGAGACTTCTGCGCCTCCTTATCGGCTATCATGCCAGTAAGCATGTCCCCCATCTCCTTTTTCTTGGATGCCCTTCCTACAAACCAGTTCATCAGCTTCTTCCACTTGACTACCCTTTGGAGCCTGTTGGAGTTCGTTAGCTCCTTGCCAAGTGTACTCCAAAGGTCTTCCATGTATTCAACCGCAGCCTCTTCGGGGAACCCCTGAGCGTGTGCCTCTCTGTCGAAGTGCTTGGCGGTCATCTTTGCTGAGACCAGACCGTTCCCAATTCCCTCCCCGCTGAAGGGGTCAACAAGGCTAGCAGCATCTCCTACACACATCACCCCTGCACCTGCCGACCTTCTAGGCTGGTATGACGGGGGGTTCTTCCTCGGGGAACCGAATGGGAGTTGCCATCCCTTCTGGGATCCCTCTACTATCTTGGCCTTCTTGAAGCGCTCCTTGAAAACAGGGTGGTTCTCTATGACCCACCGCTGCTTCTTCTTCAGAGATTTGTCGGCACCTTTCTGTTTTCGCTGCTCTGAAATCACCATTCCTATCCCCACATTCACTAGGCCCTCTTGCACAGGGAAAAGCCAGAAGTAACCTGGAATCACCTCTTCAATGAAGTGAATCTCGATTGGTCCCTGGCTTCCTTCGAAACCCCCCACATCTTCCCAGTACTCCCGGTAACCTCCGCAGTAGTGGTCGTCGTCTCTCATTGGCTCTCCATGGACTCCTTCGACTAGTTTGGTAGAGACAGGGCACCTGTAGCCACCGGCCCCGATCGTTAGTGGAGCAGAGAAACTCAACGATGGGCCGCCCCCGGTCTTCTTGCCGAATTTACCAGAGACCCCCGTAATCCTGCTTTCGTCGTCGTGCACGTCGTGCACGTTGAAACCCTGAATCACAGACCCCCCATTTTGAATCACAATTTTTGTTGCCCTCTTGAACATCATGTAGTCGAACTGCATTCGAGGCAGTGAATATCCTGCCATCTTCTTCTCGAACTCATCCTGCGGAAGCATGACCTTGACAGTGTTTCCATTAGCGCTTCCGAATACAATTGAGTCAACCATGAAGTGAGGGGTCTTTTCCACCATCTCCTTCACCCCTAGCTCCTTTACGTGAGATAGGGACTTCCCGCCCACTGCATCCCCGCAGACCTTGTCCCGTGGCCAGACTTCCTTCTCTATCAGTAGTACCCTGCAGCCATTGAGAGCGTTGTATGCAGCAGCCGCGGAACCGCTGGGCCCCCCTCCTACGACAATCACGTCGAACGAAGACCCGTCTTCGGGAACCTCACCGGTGTCAATAGGGCCGTCCCATGATTCCATTCTATCTGGTATCGCATAGGCACCCATCATTCAAACTATGCCATGGGGTTCTTCTGCTACCGGTTACACGCGCGCCCATGGAGGGAGAAGTAGGAATCATTCAGACGACTCTCCCAGGTGAGTGGGACGAGCCTCTTGTCGGGGAGTGGTCCTCCAAATTGGTTGCAGACAATTTAGCCGCTTGCGTCCAGAGGAGCAGAGTTTCCTCGGTTTTCAGATGGGAGGGAAACTTGGAGAGCACGGAGGAATGGAGGGTGCAGTTGAAGACTTCAGTAGAAAAAATGGACGAACTGGTCGCGGAAATCCTGTCCAGACACCCTTACGACACGCCCCAGATCGTGTCTTGGGTAGCCGACTCGACTACGGAATACGCCAGTTGGGTTGAAGGGTGAACCCCATTCGTGAGTCATGGGTCTAGTGGACTTCCTTAGGCCTGCAAAGAAGGTCCCAACAGTCTGGTGGAGCTCCCCAGACCCAATGTCGGTTAGGCCAAGACCCGCCACTATTGCCATCTTGCTAGTTGGAGAGTTCCTTTTTGGGCTCGGGGACTCACTCCTGATTGCAGCAGGCATTGGAAATACTCCCTGGACGGTTCTGGCCGAGGGGATTTCGTACTCGATAGATTGGACGATCGGAGAGGCGACATTCCTAGTCAGCGCGGCTGTGCTCCTACTTTGGATCCCAATCAAGGAGATACCCGGAATCGGCACAATTCTCAACGCGATTATTATCGCTTTAACCATCCACATTATGGTTCCGATACTGCCCACGCCCGAGAGTCAGACATTGGCGATACTGATGGCTTGTGCGGGAATAATCCTTGTCGGGGTTGGAAGCGGAATGTATCTCACAGCAAATCTTGGCCCAGGTCCTAGAGACGGATGGATGACAGGGCTCCAGAGAGTTACGGGAATATCCATAGGAAGAGTCAGGATTTCCATCGAACTCGCGGTTTTGGTCGTCGGCATTGCTCTTGGAGGCAAGTTCGGTCTCGGAACGGTTCTGTTCGCACTGAGCATAGGTCCTGTGGTAGCTTCATGCTTGGCGGTCGCCGAAAGAATCGGCTCAAATGAGGGGCCCGATCTCGATGCCCACCAGTAGAACTGCGGTCGCGAACACCGTGATCAGTATGTTGTCGTCTATCGGTCCGAACTCATAGCGCTCGACGAAAGTTGCTACTGAGGCGGAAATGAGCCCCCAGACAGGAATAGAGGGCTCGCCCATTCCTGCTACTACCCAGCCAAGGGGGGCGCTCACCACGAACATGAACACGTTACCGATAGCGCTCTTTGATCTCTTCTTGATTACTGCATTCCGAACCACACCGGTAACCCCGTCCCCGAATGCCATGAACAGAGATGGAATTATGGCTAGCCAAGGATCTCCGACAAGAACCCAGATTAGGGTTATGGATGCCCACCACATAAGAGTGAACTTCACATCGTTCTGGTTCTGTTCGGTTTGAAACCAGAACATTCGCTTCCCGCTCTTGTGAGCAGCGAATGTTAACACTGTAAGGATAACACCACACACCATGGGGTACCAGTAGTCTACGAAGAGCAAGGGTACGCACAACGAACCTACACCCCCGGCCATCATGTGCACGATCTTTCTGTTGTAGTAAACCGCCCTGATGTCTTCCATCCCCTTAGCCACCATCATGTCATACGGGATTTTTGTCGCGAACAGGACCACCATTACGTAGAACCCCATCCCAGAAGCGTAGAATACCTGGGTGTCCATAATTTGAGGGCAGCGCATTCCGTCCTTAACGACAACCTCGCATCGGGCAGGTTCATGGAGGATTGTGACCTAGGACCGGCTATGGGAGGCCTCGGAGTCATACACCGATACAAGCAGTTTCTTCCAGTGACAGACGAGACCTGCATTATCTCTCTAAACGAGGGTAACACACCACTAATCGAGTCCTACAACCTAGTTCAGTCTCTGGGTGGGGGCTTCAGGATGTTCGTCAAGTACGAGGGTCTCAACCCAACCGCCTCATTCAAGGACAGGGGAATGACGCTGGCAGTTACCAAGGCGGTGGAGAGGGGGGCTCAAGCCATCGTTTGCGCCAGTACTGGGAACACAAGCGCCTCTGCAGCAGCCTATGCTGCACGTGCTGGCCTGACATGCCTAGTTCTAATCCCCGAGGGAAAGATATCCTACGGGAAGATGGCACAGGCTCTGATTCATGGGGCCAAGACGATAGAGATAAGAGGTAACTTTGACGACGCCTTGGAACTTGTAAGGGACCTCGGAAAAAGGGACGATTTCGAGATCGTCAACAGCATTAACCCGTTTAGGATACAAGGTCAGAAGACCGCCTCCTTCGAGGTTTGCGACGCTCTTGGAGTCGCACCCGACATGCACTTCCTGCCGGTAGGAAACGCGGGAAACATCACCTCATACTGGATGGGTTACAATGAGTACAGAGACTCTGGAGCCTCCTCCTCTCTTCCTAGGATGATGGGTTGGCAGGCAGAGGGTGCTGCACCAATAGTAAAGGGGAAGATCGTCCATTCGCCAGAAACCGTGGCTACGGCAATCAGGATAGGTAATCCTGCCAGCTGGGACAAGGCGGTAAGGGCATCCGAGGAATCTTCGGGAGCCATTGATTGCGTCACTGATGACGAGATATTGGACGCGCAAAGGATGCTCGCTCGGACTGAGGGACTCTTCGTCGAGCCCGCCTCTGCTGCTGGCATTGCTGGTATCGTAAAGAGCAAAGCTCGCGGCGATATCCCAGAGGGCTCAACCGTGGTTGTGACTGTGACCGGACACGGGCTGAAGGATCCAGGAATAGCGATAGAGAACTCAAAGGTCAGGTCAGAAGTGGTCGAGCCTGACATCGAGTCTGTACTTGGCGCCATTGGCATGGGATGAGCACCATTATTGCCAGCGCGCCATCCGGCGCCATGGATGACAGGTTCTCCGAGAGGGAGTTCGCGACAAAGGTGGTCTGGTCCGGAACGAACAACATCGAGGGTTCCGCAATCACCCCTATTTTCACAACATCAACCTACCAACTGACCGATGAGAGGTACAGAAAGTGGATGGAGACGGGAGGTCAGCACACACTACTCTACAGTCGCTACTCCAGCGTGAACTCCGAGGCAGTATCCGCCAAGGTCGCGGCTCTGGAGGGAGCGGAAGACGGTGAGACCTTCGCCAGTGGGATGTCGGCGATTTCCTCGACCCTCCTATCTCTCCTATCACAGGGAGATCACGTAGTGACTTCCCCTGACATTTACGGAGGTACCTATGGGCTGATGACGTCCGACCTACCAAAGTACGGAATCGATGTGACGATGGCAGATCTGAGAGAACCCTCTTCCTTCGAGGCCGCGATAAACGAGAATACCAAGGTTCTCTACGTAGAGACGATCACCAATCCCGTTCTGAAGGTCTGCGATCTGGAGGCAATGGCCGCTATAGCAAAGGATCACGGGCTGATTTCCGTGGTGGACAACACCTTCGCAACTCCTTGGGCGTGCCGCCCAATTTCGATGGGATTCGATCTGGTAATACACTCTGGAACCAAGTTCCTGAACGGACATACGGACCTCACAGCTGGAATCGTGGTCGGCAGAGAGGATCTGATCAAGGGGGTATTCCATGCCAAGTCGAGATTCGGAGGTGCAGCAGACCCGCACATGTGCTACTTACTGGAGAGGGGGATGAGAACCCTTCATGCGAGGATGCCAATTCACGCCTCCAATTCCTCGGAACTGGCGAAGAGGCTCGAGGGACATCGGTCCATAGAGAGTGTGAACCACCCCTCGCTTACGAGCTTCCCGGATCACGAGGTAGCCTCTAGGATTGCCCCTAGAGGGACCGGCATGCTTTCTTTTGCGGTCAAGGGGGGTGACGATGCTGCACTTAGGTTCGTCAGGGCACTAGAGATAATCTTCGAGGCCACTAGTCTGGGAGGTATCGAGAGCCTTGTGGAATGCCCCTTCAACACAAGCCACTCGTTCGTTCCCGAGGACGTGAGGTTAGAGGCTGGGATAGTCCCAGGATTTGTTCGGATGAGTGTCGGAATAGAGGATTTAGAGGATCTCTGGAATGACATTGACCAGGCCCTTTTGTCCAGCCAATCCTGACGAGAGTGATATATTGGATACCGACATGCTAGTTGCCACACTGGTGTTCCTTCTTCCGATGTGCTTCTCACCGGGCCCAAACAACGTACTCTGCGCAGCCCACGGCTCGCAACATGGGTTCAGGGGCTCACTGAAACTGATTTCTGGCATGGCAGTGGGTTGGTCAACACTGGGGCTTCTCGTGGCTGGGGCAACAGGAATCCTCGAGGACAACGAGGACGCATTCAACCTGATTACCTACGTTGGGGTGGCGTACATTGCCTACCTTTCATACAAGATTGCTACATCGAAGCCCCTTGAGGCGGGCGAGCAGAGTGAGGAAAGGCTCGGCTTCTCTACCGGCGTCGTCATCCAGTTCGTAAACGGCAAGGCGTACGTGCACTTCGGTGTGCTTATGACCAGTTTCGGGACTCTGTTCGGAACGGGCTTCTCAGCCAAGGTTTTGCTGGTTATGTTGAATCTTGCTTGCGGGCTGCCTGCCGTAATGACCTGGGCTGCTTCGGGATCAGTTCTTCGTAGGGCATTCACTACACCCGAGTCCGCGAGAATGCTCAATATGGGCATGGGTGCACTGCTCTTCGCAGTCGCCGTCTGGCTGGTGATGCCGCAATAGTAACTCAGTGGTGCAGAGGGCAGGATTCGAACCTGCGAAGCACTACGCACTGGGACCTCATCCCAGCCCCTTTGACCGCTCGGGTACCTCTGCTCGGTCCCAGTTGGAACGCCCGTCGTATTTCACGGTGGCGAAATCGCCTCTCAGAAGCGTATTCCCGCCTTGGCCGCCATTGGAGGCGTATAACCAGTCTTGGCGTAGTAGAACAGCGATGCTCTGTTCACCGCATCGACTGTAGAGAAGAACAGGATTGTGAAAACCAGTCCAACTGCCAGAATTACCAGTCCTAGCGCGACACCCAAGTCACCTAGCATCATCAGTGGGACGGAAACCCCGAAGAGAAGGAATACCGAGATGGTCATTAGCAACTCAACTCCGACGTACGATGCGATGTTCTCCCCCCAGGTTTTCTTGAACAGGTCACTGCTCTTACTCATGCTATCAATCACACCCGCTCTTTCGAGGACAATCATCGGGACCACGAAAAATGTAGCAACCCACCAGGCAATCCCGAGGATGAACGATGCAATGCCTGCGATCGCCCTAATTGGGATTGGGGCTTCGTGGTCCTTTGAGATCCCCTCTAGAATCTTCAGTACCAGTCCTACCGTTCCTGAAATGACTCCCCATACCAAAATCTGTGGAAGGCATTTCATTGCTTGGCTGATTCCATATGAGAAGCTGGGATTCGAGCCCGAGCTCAGGCGCTCGTAGGCGCTGGCAACTATTGCGGCATTCCAGAAAACGATGATCACCGAGATTACCAGATAGAAAAAGAACCAAATTGTCAAGTGAGCAATCCAGAAGCCGTCCCCTGGCTCACAGTCAACGCAGTCAGTGGCGAAAATCGCAGAAAAGCCAAATGAGCCGGAAATAGCACCACCAATGGCCACAATCGAGAACACAGCCGAAAGGAAGGTGTACACCATCAGTTCTGGGTCGGCCCTTACGACTGCCATCCCGAGCCTGGTCATCTTCCACCCTCTCGAAATTCTCTCGAAAAATCCCAGACCGGTTCCATGACTGCGCATTACCATGTAAAACCATACTAGCCCGAAGTAATAATCATGTTCACAGCATCTCCAACCGATACATCGCCATCTTCAACCACCCTTGCGAGCCATCTAGACCAACCCGCCTCAATTTCGTGGTCTATTCTCGAGAATCTTCGTTCAACGAAGGACTCCCCAATTTTACCGCAGGGGGCGCACGGCTCGCTCAGCTCAAGTGTGGCTCCACCTATTGCAAACCTCATCCCAACTTCCAGAGAGGGCCAGTCGACGCCACTTATCGTGAGGTTCTCACCCGTTGAACCGACTTCTATGGGATGCCCTTCTCTCTGAAGATCCTCTATCCTTTCGAAAGAGAATAGGCATATCGCCCGATCGGGGGTGCCTTCCATTTTCTCGCTTCGGAACCGGTTGAAGTCCCCCTCCACCCCTTTGACCCCGATCTTCGCGTCTTTGACCGGGTACTTCGGGACTCC
>CEVA01035215.1_pt1 | contig 10485 bp, 9 predicted proteins | sample 361521 | NCBI WGS metagenome assembly CEVA01 (sample SAMEA2622823, study PRJEB7988) | marine metagenome | isolation source: saline water (ENVO:00002010), including | reverse complement strand
CCACCTGCCCATAGAGTTCCGCGTGGCTGACCACCCGTCTGACTACATTCTCGGAACGAAATACCATCGCTGGTGAATCGTCCTGTCTGGTCAACAAGTGGCTGGCAAAATTTATCTGGCTGTCCGGAAACCACCTGGCGCCAGGCATGTGGTCACGGTTTTCTACCGTGCGTTCATCGGGTGATCTGGGCGGCAGGCCACAGAAATCCCACAGGCACTCCCAGAAGACACCCGGTTGCGCCACTGACCAGGTGTGTACTGCATTGAAATCTGGCAACGAGTGACCAGTTTTTGACTCAACTTGACGAACAAATGCCGTGATGTTCGCATTGGCGATTCTAGAAGAAGAAGGCTGCCACAGAATTTCTGATACCGAGTCCATGTCTTCGAAGACCAACCGTTAACTGACCCATTAAGGTCAGCGCGTTAAGATAAAACCAGTAGAACCTGGCGACCCCAAACTGGATATTCTAACAACCTTAATTGGCCAGACTTCAGCCAGCCATCCTAGAGGGATCGGCGTAAACCGCTTACACTAGCGATTCTCGTCAACCCAGGCAAAGCAGCAACCATGCGAACTTCCCAGTTTCTTATCGCGACCCTTAGAGAAACCCCAGCCGACGCGGAGATTATCAGTCACCAACTGATGCTCCGAGCGGGACTGATCAGGCAGGTCGCAGCCGGTGTCTACAACTGGCTGCCACTGGGTCACCGCGTGCTTCGCAAAGTCGAAACTGTGGTGCGTGAAGAAATGAATAGAAGTGGTGCACAGGAGGTCCTGCTACCTGCCATCCAACCAGCTGAACTGTGGCGAGCATCGGGGCGCTGGGAGGACTATGGGCCGGAATTGCTGAGACTGACTGATCGGCATCAACGCGATTTCTGTTTCGGCCCCACCCATGAGGAAGTGGTCACTACCCTAGCCAAGTCCGAAATACGCAGTTATCGTCAGCTACCTCTCAACCTGTACCAGATTCAGACCAAGTTTCGAGATGAAATTCGGCCGCGGTTTGGTGTCATGCGCGCGCGCGAATTCATTATGAAGGACGCCTATACGTTTGATGTCGATGCAAAGGGTATGGCCGGCAGTTACCAAACCATGTACGACACTTATCAGCGAATTTTTGATCGCCTGGGATTGGAAGCCCGTGCTGTCGAGGCAGACAGTGGCAGCATTGGCGGAAGCTTTTCCCATGAATTCCATGTATTGGCTGATTCAGGTGAAGACGCGATTGCTCTTTGTCCCGACGCCAGCTATTCAGCAAATATCGAAAAAGTAACCCTGGAGCCGCTACTGGCTGAAAGACCGTCTCCTGGTGCAGCGATGGGCGAGATTGACACCCCTGGCCAACACAAAATTGCCGATCTATGTCAGTTCCTCGCGATCCAGCCCCATCAAACAATTAAGACGCTGATTGTCGCAGGTGCTGAAGGTGGTGTTGTTGCACTTGTTCTCCGCGGCGATCATGAGCTCAATAGCGTAAAAGCAGAGACACTGAACGAGATTGCCAAACCACTGCGGATGGCCAGTGCAGATGACATCCGCAGGGCAACCGGTTCGGAACCCGGTTCGGTCGGTCCGGTAGGACTTTCGTGTCCTGTCGTTGCTGACCACAGCGCTGCTGTACTCGCAGACTTTGTTTGCGGCGCAAATCAGAACGATAAACACCTGAAAAACGTCAACTGGGTGCGCGACCTTCCGGAACCCGCGGTAACAGATATCCGACAAGCTATAGACGGGGACCCCTGCCCCACCGATCCCTCAAAGACGATCCATGTACGGCGGGGCATTGAAGTAGGGCATGTCTTTCAGTTGGGCACCAAGTACAGCGAAGCACTGGGGGCCACCTATCTCGATAAAGAGGGTAAAGCGCAACCGATATATATGGGCTGTTATGGGATCGGCATCACTCGTATCGTGGCAGCGGCGATCGAACAGAACCACGATGAACACGGCATCATATGGCCTGACCCCATCACACCGTTCGACGTGGGCATCGTGCCCATTGGCCTGCACAAGTCAACCACTGTCGCCTCAGCAGTTGAGCGGCTTTATACCGAACTGACAAGTTGTGGATTTGAAGTTCTGATCGACGATCGGAATGAGCGCCCCGGCGTCATGTTTTCAGAGATGGACCTGATGGGTTTTCCGCATCGGCTGGTAATCGGTGAGCGCGGCCTCAAATCCGGGACAATTGAGTACCGTAACCGCCGCTCCGGTGTGACCGACAACTATCCACTCGACGAGGTAGTACAAGCGCTCGAGGCTTTACGCGAACTATAGGTGCCAGTTCACATCTAACAGGCACACAGAGTCCAGCGCGTAAAATATCTTATTCGAGAGCCTTGTTCAGGTACTCAATATCTGATTTCTCGATCACGCCCAGAGCCCATGCACCGCGAGATTTTGCGTGGTCTATCGCCAGCTGAATCTGCTGCTCGCTGGCCTCTCGGTCGATATGCAAAACCTGGCCCGGATAGATCAAGTCGGGATCGTAGATGTCGTCGCGATTTCGTTTGTACAGCAAAGGCCACTGGTAGGAGTCACCATAAACTTGGTCCTGCCCAGAGATTCCCCACAGATGATCGCCCGACTGAACAATGTAACGACTGATCGGTGCCGGTCCGGTACTGCCTGAAGAAGCAGTGGTGTCGGAATCAGGCGCAGTGGACCGGGCCGCCAGGAGTTCATCAATCTCCGCCAGGAGATCCGAATTGTCGGTAGACGGTGCTGGTGCTGGTGCCGCAGCCGTAGCAGTTCCTGCCTCGGCTTCAGTCGGCTTTGCGGTGGTGCAGCCACTCACTACAAAAACAATAGCGAACACCGCCAGGAGGATTCGAACTGCACTGAAGGAATTGTTCATAAGTTCTCTCGGGGGTTCAGTTTTCTTGTAAAATCAGAGTTCTGGACACGAATTGTAATACGGTACTTACACCAACCGCAAACTAACACCCACGTTTACTAGTGTCAAGAAATTTGGAGTATTCAGCATGTCAATCACCATCTATCACAACCCTCGCTGTTCGAAATCCAGGGCAACCCTCGCACTCCTGCACGAACATGGGCATTCTCCTGAAATCATAGAGTATTTGAAATCACCCCCTGATAGCTCAACACTTCTCAGGCTCGCGAACAAATTGGGCCTACCTCTATCTGATATGGTGCGTACGGGAGAGCAGGAATTCAAAGACAACAACCTGGCCAATGCAAATGATGACGCACTGGTAGCCGCAATCAGCGAACACCCGATCCTGCTGCAGCGGCCGATCGTTGTCGCCGGCGACCGGGCAGCCATAGGTCGCCCGCCTGAATCTGTGCTCGATATTCTCTGACTGACAGCGCCGCCCAGGGGTACCGACTAAACCACTGGGCCGACAGCTTCCCTTAAACGCCAATGTTCTGGGTTTAACTCTAAATATTTGGTTGAAACTCCCAAGTCAGTACTCAGAAAAAAATTCTTTTTCAAGTTCCTTGACGAAAGGTACCGTGATTCGCCGCTGACGGGAAAAAGCGGCTTTGTCGATACGATCGAGCAGGCTGAACAATACAGAGCTGTTTCTGGGTAAACGCCGGATGAGGTACTGGAGAACGCTATCGGGCAGATCCAGACCACGCATTCCAGCCCTGAAACGCATCGCCTGCGGCAGATCCGGTTCCGCCAGTGGTTTTATACTGTAGACGCCGCCGGCAGCAAAACGCGTTGCGAGATCGGCTAGATCAAGTCCGACCAGTGACGGCGGTTGCTTGGCACTGACGATCAGCACACCGTCACCACCATTGAGTCGTTCATACAGCTCCAGGATACCCTCTTCCCATTCCCTGTCCCCAACAATCTGCTCTAAGTCATCCAGGCAGACCACTGTATCGGCATTAAGCTGGGAAACTAGCTCCGGACTAACACCGCTTGCGCCGGCGGGCACATACACATTTAGGCCATGCTCCTCAATAATCAGGCGGCTTAACGCCTGCAACAGGTGTGACTTTCCGCTGCCTGGCGGACCATGAATGAAAAGCGATGGCTTATCATTGGCTCGTTTCGTCACCGATCGAACAACCTCGACCACCTCTTCATTGCCGATCGGGTAGAAGTTGTCAAACGAAGCTGAATCACTCAATCGCAAGGGTAGGTTGAGCTGTCCTGTCATTGCTATATCCCCTAGCTGCCTACAGTATCGTCGAAGTCAACACCCCGGATAAACCACAAATAACCGTAATGGATGCCACTGATCAATGTCGTCAACCCCACCAGCACAATCAGAAATTCATTTAGCCAAGGCAAATGGACCCAGCCAGCACGGTCTATCAGGACAACAGCCACGAGAATAATCTGTAGAAGCGTATTGGCTTTGCTCAAGAAACTGGGGTGTAGGGGCACAGAATCATGAAGCGTATCGAGAATCAGGTAACCGCCAATAATGCCCAGGTCGCGGAACACAATCAGCAGCAAAAGCCAGAACGGGAGATCGCCAAGCAGAACCAGTACCACGTAGGTGCTCACGATCAGAACCTTGTCGGCTATGGGATCCAGTATCGATCCCAGCCGCGTTACACAGTTGAATTTCTTGGCAATCCAGCCGTCGAGTCCATCAGTAATGCCTGCACCCACAAAGATAGCCACAGCAACTGCATACTCGCGCTCCCGCAGGAACAGAATCAGTACTGGAACAGCACCAATTCTAAGCAGGGTCAAAAGATTGGGTAACCTGGTGATCAAGAGCAGCTACCGTGGGAAGCAGTAAGAAAGATTCTGACAGCTGCGCATTGTCACCCTTATCATAGAAAGCATTAAAAACCTGTGTAGGTCGGAAATCGCCGGTCCGTGCCTCAGATACAATATCATAAGCGCCTCTTTAATCAGTACAGTGTCTCCGGATAAACCCCAGATGTCGAGCAAAGAAAAAAGTCGTCTAAGCTACCGGAACGCAGGTGTCAACATTGATGCGGGGGACAACCTGGTCAATCGACTCAAACCGCTCGTGTCACGCACCCAGCGCGAAGGTTGGATTACAGGCATCGGGGGATTTGGTGGGCTTTTCGAACTTCCTGTCGAACGATACCAAGCACCCGTTCTGGTATCAGGAACCGACGGGGTAGGTACAAAACTAAAACTCGCAATCGAAATGGATCGGCACGATACCATTGGTATCGATCTGGTTGCTATGTGTGTCAATGACGTCATCGTCTGTGGTGCCGAACCACTTTATTTTCTCGACTATTTCGCAACTTCTGTTCTTTCAGAAGATCTGGCGGAATCAGTCATCTCTGGAATTGCCCGGGGCTGCGAAATCGCGGGTGCCGCACTAATTGGCGGTGAAACCGCAGAAATGCCCGGCATGTACCACGAAGGACACTATGATCTGGCTGGTTTCTGTGTGGGTGTTGTCGAGAAATCGAAGATTATCGACGGCAGCAAAGTTCGTGCGGGTGACCAGGTCCTGGGACTCGCAAGTTCTGGTGTTCATTCGAACGGTTATTCTCTGGTTCATGCCGTACGAGAACGATCCCAGGCAACTCTCGCTGATGCTTTTGGCCAGCAGACGCTCGGGGAATCACTGCTGGTGCCAACCCGGATCTACGCCAGTTCAATCAATCATCTGCTGAAGAATATTCCAGTTAGGGGAATGGCTCACATTACCGGCGGTGGATTGGGCGGGAACGTGAGCCGAATCATGCCTCAGGGCCTTCAGGCGCAGATAGATTCAACAGCCTGGCAACGTCCTGCGATTTTTGACTGGATCCAGACCCACGGCAATATCGAAGAATCTGAAATGCTGAAAACCTTTAATTGTGGTATCGGTATGGTGGTAATCGTCGCCCGGGACGATGTCGCCAACACCCAGAATATACTGGAGAAGGCGGGAGAAAACGTCACGGTCATCGGTGAGGTAGGACAGGGCCCGCACGGTGCAATCATTGAGTAAATCTCAGACCAAAAACTGCCACCTGTTGGTCCTGATCAGCGGCAGTGGTACAAATCTGCAGGTCATCATTGACCAGTGCAAAAACGGCACGATACCAGCGCAGGTGTGTGGTGTAATCAGCGATGAGCCTCAAGCCAAAGGTCTACAGCGCGCCAAGAACGCCAGAATCCAGACCACCGTAGTTGATTACCACTGTTTTGATGACCGGCAGTCTTTCGACCATAGACTTGGACAGGAGATCGATTGCTACCGACCGGACCTGGTGGTACTGGCCGGCTTTATGCGAATTCTCGACGCCGATCTTGTGGAGCGATACTACGGTCGCATGCTGAATATACATCCGTCCTTGCTGCCCAATTACCCAGGTCTGAATACCCACGCGCGGGCGATAGCAGGTCGCGCGGCTGAACACGGTGCCAGTGTCCACTTCGTCACTCCTGAACTCGATGCCGGACCTATCGTTATACAGGGACGGGTCCCCGTGTTGCCATCAGATACACCGGAATCGCTGGCACAACGAGTTCATCAAGAAGAGTACCGAATCTACCCCAGGGCCATTACCTGGTTCGCGCAGGGCCGGTTGTCAATAGAAGCTGATCGCGTACTTCTAGACGAGCGTCCTGTCGACATCTGCGCGTGAAGCTCGCGACGTTCCTTATTCAATCAACCTGCGCAGCCTGACTAGAGCCCAGAAAATTCTGGGCCTTCTATTAGTGTTTTACAGACGGCTCAAGATCAAACTTAAGTGCATCACCCTCGCTATAAACCCGGACGTGACCGCCGCCCGACAACTTTCCAAACAACAGTTCCTCAGCTAAAGCCTGGTTGATACGCTCTCTGATCAGACGGTTCATTGGTCTGGCGCCCATCGCCGGATCATGACCGTGAACAGCTAGCCACTGACGGGCTGACGGGTCAAGCTCAAGCGTAACGTGCTTGTCCGCGAGTTGGTCTTCTAGCTGGAGAATAAATTTGTCTACGACATGCAATATCGTGTCCGCATCAAGGGCGCTGAATCGAATCACGGAATCAAGCCGGTTCCGAAATTCCGGGGTGAACATCCGTTTGATGACCTCCATATCGTCAGCACTGTGATCCTGCTCCATGAAACCAACTGAACTTCGCGCCACGTTTTCAGCACCTGCATTGGTCGTCATCACTATTATCACGTTTCGAAAATCAGCCTTTCGACCATTATTGTCAGTCAGAGTCCCATAATCCATCACCTGCAACAACAGGTTGAAAACATCCGGATGGGCCTTTTCTATCTCATCCAGAAGCAGTACTGCATGCGGGTTTTTTGTGATGGCCTCTGTCATCAGACCGCCTTGATCAAATCCCACGTAACCCGGTGGTGCCCCTATAAGGCGTGACACGGTGTGCCGCTCCATATATTCAGACATGTCAAATCGAACCAGTTCGATGCCCAATGTCATTGCCAGTTGACGCGTCACCTCCGTTTTACCAACACCTGTCGGCCCGCTAAACAGGAAAGATGAAATCGGTCGGTCGGGGTTGCCGAGTCCAGACCTTGCAAGCTTTATTGCACTGACCAATGCCAAGATCGCGTCATCCTGACCGAAGACAACGCGTTTCAGGTCAGCGTCAAGATTCCTGAGTACATCTTTATCGGAAGCACTCACTGTCCGGGGTGGAATTCGGGCCATTTTGGAGATAACCCGCTCTACGTCATTCACACCTACCGTCTTCCGTCGTTTCGCTGCAGGAATGAGTCGGGTTTGTGCTCCTGCTTCATCTATGACATCGATCGCTTTATCCGGCAACTGCCGGTCTGTGATGTACCGTGACGACAGTTCAGCCGCGGTGCGTAACGATGGTGCTGTATACCGGACCTCATGATGTTCTTCGAACTGTTTCTTTAGACCACGCAGAATTTCCACGGTCTCGTCCACACTGGGTTCCACGATATCTACTCTTTGGAATCGACGCGATAGTGCTCGATCTTTTTCGAAAATTCCGCGGTACTCCTGATAAGTGGTCGAACCGATACATTTCATTCGGCCCGATGCCAACACCGGCTTGAGCAGGTTCGATGCATCCATTGCACCACCCGAAGCCGCACCAGCACCGATGACCGTGTGAATCTCGTCAATGAACAAAATAGCGCCTGGGGTATCCTCTACCTCGGCCAGCACAGCTTTAAGGCGCTGTTCAAAATCTCCTCGGTATTTGGTGCCCGCGAGTAGAGCCCCCAGGTCAAGTGCATAAATGCTGCTGTCAATCAAGACTTCGGGTACTTCACCTTCAACAATCTTTCTGGCCAGGCCCTCGGCAATTGCAGTCTTTCCTACGCCGGCTTCGCCGGTAAACAGTGGGTTATTCTTGCGCCGGCGACATAAGATCTGGATTGTCCGTTCTATCTCTGCATGCCGCCCGATTAGTGGATCTATACGCCCCGCCATGGCTTGCTCATTGAGGTTGATGGCAAACGCAGCAAGTGGGGTCTGTGCTTCATCTTCCTCAAACCCTTCGTCCTGATCAACACCAGAGGGTGGGGGCAAACTCGTGCTTTCCTCGCCGACTCGGGAAATACCATGGGATATATAGTTAACCAGGTCGAACCGAGTGACCTCCTCGCGAGATAAAAAGTAGACTGCGTGAGACTCCTTTTCTGCAAACATCGCGATAAGGACATTGGTGCCGGTCACCTCTTTCCTGCCCGTGCCTTGAACATGCAGGATCGCCCGCTGGATCACCCGCTGGAATCCTAACCCTGGCTGAGAATCTTCGTCACTATCCTCTGGCAGTAGTGGGATATATTGTTCAAGGAAATTATCAAGCTCATTACGCAACCCCTCAATACTGCCGCCGCAAGCCCGAATGGCCTGAATGGCTGGAGGGTTATCCAGCAAAGCATAAAGCAGATGCTCCACCGTGATGTATTCATGTCGATTTTCACGAGCTTTCCGAATGGCGAGGTTTAGAGATTGCTCGAGTTCGCGGGACAACATTATTCCGGCTCCATCGTACATTGCAGTGGGTGTTCATTCTCCTTGGCGAAATTCATCACTTCACGCACTTTGGTCTGAGCTATTTCGCAAGGGTAAACACCACATACTCCCGACCCTTTCGTGTGCACATTAAGCATAATCTGCACTGCGTCATCATGAGCAAGTCGGAAAAATCGTTGCAATACCATCACAACGAATTCCATAGGTGTGTAGTCATCATTGATCAGGATTACACGAAAGAGCTGTGGTCGCTTCAGCTTGGGCTTGGCTTCTTTTACGGCCAAGCCGTCCGAACGCTGAATTTCCTTACTGTCACTCATCAGTAGTACCCAATTGTCCCATTAGAAAGGAATTCGCCTCGAATCCTTAAGGGTAAATGATAGTGGTTTAGCATACCAATGCTCAAGCTATTTACAGATCTCTAGCCAGTTTTGCTAAAAAACCGGTGACAGGTTACCCCGTCACCGGTCTTGTGACTGATAGAATCCGTTGAGCGTTTTAGCAGGTTTCTGCCCGGCCCGGACGTAGACTTTTAGGCGGTGGCGAACTGTGACTCTTCTGTCGATCCTTCCATCGCCGTCACTGACGACTGACCGCCTTGAATAACATTTGTGACATCGTCGAAGTAACCAGCACCTACTTCAGCCTGGTGACTGGCAAATGTATAGCCCCGATCCGCTGCCGCAAATTCCTTTTCCTGGACCATTTCCACATAAGCGCTCATCCCGTCACGAACATAATTTGCCGTAAGGTCAAACATGTGGTACCACATACTGTGTATGCCAGCCAGGGTAATGAACTGGTACTTGTAGCCCATTGCTCCCAGTTCTCGCTGGAACCTTGATATTGCTGCATCATCCAGATTCTTTTTCCAGTTGAAAGAGGGGGAACAGTTGTAGGCGAGTAACTGATCCGGATAGTCCCGCCTGATGGCTTCGGCATACTGCCGGGCTTCATCCAGATCCGGCACTGCCGTCTCACACCATATAAGGTCTGCATAAGGCGCGTAGGCAAGGCCCCTCGCAATTGCCTGGTCAAGACCCGGCTGGGTGACATAAAAACCTTCAGCAGTCCGTTCACCCGTCAAGAACCTGCGATCGGACTCGTCTACATCCGACGTCAACAGCGCCGCGGCATTGGCATCGGTACGAGCGAGTAAAACCGTCGGCACTCCACAGACATCAGCGGCCAGACGCGCCGCTGTCAGCTTCTGAACAGCCTCCTGTGTCGGCACAAGCACCTTACCACCCATATGTCCACACTTCTTGACGGACGCCAGTTGATCTTCAAAGTGGACACCACCGGCGCCCGCATCAATCATGGCCTTCATCAGTTCGAATGCATTCAGGACGCCACCAAAACCAGCTTCAGCGTCGGCCACGATGGGCACAAAATAGTCCACATTTCCGGTACCACTGGAGCTTTGGATCTCATCTGCCCGCTTGAAAGCATTGTTGATCCGTCTCACAACAGAGGGCACCGAATTGACTGGGTAAAGAGACTGATCCGGATACATGGTGTCACCCAGATTGGCATCTGCAGCAACCTGCCAGCCAGACAGATAAATCGCCTTGACACCGGCTTTAACCTG
>CEVA01225127.1_pt1 | contig 10487 bp, 8 predicted proteins | sample 361521 | NCBI WGS metagenome assembly CEVA01 (sample SAMEA2622823, study PRJEB7988) | marine metagenome | isolation source: saline water (ENVO:00002010), including | reverse complement strand
TTAGAAGAAGCAGCAATGGATTTAGGAGAAAATGCTTGGGGAACTTTTTGGAGAGTTACTTTTCCATTAGTTTTACCTGCAGTTATAGCTTCTTTATTATTATCATTTGTAATTTCATTTGATGAATTTATTCTTGCATTTTTCTTATCTTCATCTGACCAAACATTACCCATGTATATGTGGGGACAAATGCGTTTTCCAAAAAAATTACCTCATGTTTTGGCATTAGGAGCAGTAATTATTGTTGTTACTTCATTAATAGTTATTATATCTTATTGGTTAAGAAATATAGGGAACCCTTCAAGTAAAAAAAATAATATAGGCGGTATATAATGGGCGATAAAGAATTTATAAAAATAAGTAATGTATCAAAAAATTTTGATGAAGTTACTGCTGTAGACAATGTTAGTGTAAATATTGCAAAAGGTGAATTTTTTTCTCTTTTAGGTCCCTCGGGTTGTGGAAAAACTACTTTATTGAGAATTTTAGCAGGTTTTGAATATCCATCAAAAGGTTTCGTATCTATTGATAATTCTGATGTAACAGACATCCCAGCAAATTTAAGACCAACTAATATGGTATTTCAAAACTATGCTATATTTCCGCATATAAATGTTAAAAGAAATATAGAGTTTGGATTACGAAAAGAAAAAATTTCTTCTGAAGAAATGAATCAAAGAGTAAATGATGCTCTTAAAATGGTTAAATTAGAAGGCTATGAAAATAGATTTTCCAATCAACTTTCAGGAGGACAACGTCAGAGGATAGCTTTAGCTAGAGCTCTCGTAAAAAGACCAAAAGTTTTACTATTAGATGAGCCTTTAGGGGCATTAGATAAGAAATTGAGAGAGGAGATGCAAATAGAATTGAGAAACTTGCAGAGAAGTGTTGGTATAACTTTTGTATTTGTTACTCACGATCAAGAAGAAGCAATGACGATGTCTGATAGAGTAGCTGTTATGAATCAAGGTAAAATTCTTCAAGTCTCACCCCCTAAAGAATTATATGATTTTCCAGAAAACTTGTTTGTAGGAGACTTTATTGGTGATATAAATTTATTAGAATCTCAAATTTCTAGTATCAATGGAAAAAAAGTAAAAGTATTAATTAATGCATTAGGTGAATATGAATTAGATTCACACACTGTTATTACTCAAAATGATAATGTTGTTACAGGTATAAGACCAAAATCAATAAGTATTAGTTCGAATGAAACTAATCAATCAGACATTCAGGTTAAAGGTAAAATCACAAATACTTCATTCTATGGAAATTTAACTTATGTTTATGTAAGTGTTGAAGGAATAGAAAAGCCGCTTATGTTATCAACAGCGGAAAGTTTGCAAGGTTTGTCAGTAAATTCTGATTGTTACTTAACTATAAGTTTAAAAGATATACGTATTATTAAAAAAAATTGACCCGCAATATAATAATTACGGGTCAAGATATTAAGAATTTTATTAGCCTCCAGCAGTAAACTCTGCCCATTGCATTTCAATATAATCAGTAATTTCATCCGAAGGATTATTACTAAAATTACCACCTTCTAGATGAGCAATTGGATCAGGAGCCAAACCTCTTTCTGCTAAAGCTTCACCAGAAATAGTCTCATAACCTTTTTTGTTAGAGTGACCATAACCCCATTCATTTAATAAATATTCTGAAGTTTCAGCGCTGATAGCAGATTCAATTAAATCATAAGCTAAATCAAGATTTGGTGCATCTTTATGGATAACTAAGCCACATGACCAAGTTAAAGTTCCTTCTTTTGGACTCATCATAGGATAACCAGTATTCCACGAAGATTCATTCCATGCAAGAGCACACCACACTTCTTCATCCAATAAAGCTTGTTCTAAAGTTGCTGTATCAGTTGTGTATATTTTAACATTTTTTCTCATTTTTCTTAATGCTTCATAAACACTATCAACTTGAGTTTTAGTTACATGTTCCATTCTAGTAACATCAATTCCATGATAAATTGCAACTAAATACCAAGAATCTGCAGCAGAATCTAAAATAGCTACTTTTCCTTCCATACGATCATCAAACAATAAACCTAAGCTCTCATTACCAGGACTCATCCAAGTAACTTTATCAGGATTATATATTAAAGAAGTATCACCCCAATCAACTGGAGCCATCCATTGAGCACCGTCAAAATTTACAGTACCCATTTCTGTTAATTGAGGGAAAAGGTCTCCCCAACTAGGTAGTCTACTAGTATCTATAGGTTGAATTACACCAGCTCTTTGCCATCTAGGTGGATCAGAGTAGCATGGATGTATAACGTCCGTTACATATCCTGCGCGTAATTTTTGTAACCCCTCTTCAGCATCACCAAAAGTAGTATATTCAGGTGCACCACCATGTTTATCTATATAACCACTGTAGAGACCATCATCATCATAACCACCCCAAGTAAATAAACCTACTTGTGTTTTTGCAAATGCTGATTTTGAAACAAGAGGAGATAAAGTTGTAATCACTCCTGCTGCTCCAAGGGCTTTAATCATCTGTCTACGAGATAATTCTCTGTTGACAATTTTTTTAGCTAAATCATATTTAGGCATTTTACCCCCAATAAAAAATTAATTAATTTATGTATTATAAGAACAATAATTTTAAAAAAATTCAATAAAAATAATTTAAATTTATAAATTTGGTTTAAATTTATTAGTTTTAAACCAAGGTTCTAGTTGCTCTAATTGATATCCTACTTGAAAAACGGGAATATCGTCATATGGTTTACCAACAATTTGTATACCTGTAGGAATTCCATTATCAGCTAAACCAGAAGGAATTGAGAGCACAGGCAAGCGACAAAGCATATTAAATGGATAGCATAAAGTCCAGCCAAGATCAGGAGATTCTATTTCTTTACCATTAATTATAATTTTATCTTTAAATAGATTTATATCAGCTTTAACAGCAGGAATAGATAAAGTAGGGCAAATAAAAACATCATAATCATGAATTATTGGTCCAAACTCCTCATACATTTTTCCAGCAGTCTTATTACATTGATATAAAGTCATTCCTAAATCAATTCCCATAGATGGATGATTTATTTTTTTTCTTTCAGCTAATGCTCTATTTACAATATTAGCCGTTATTCCTACATCTTTTGCATAGTCTGTTAGTTTATCTTCGTGTTCTGGAATTAATTCGGCAATAAAATTTGCAAAAAGATGAGCATAGTAATTATAACAAGTATCTTCGAGCTCTTTTTTGTCCCAGTTTAATTTAACTTCTTCAACTTTCGCTCCGAGATCTTTAAGTTTATTAATTATATCCAAAGTATTTTTTTGAACTTCTTTATCAATTTCAAAAAAACCCAAATTCATAGAATAAGCAATTTTCCAATTTTTAATATTTTCAAAAGTACTAGGAATAGTTAATTTTGGTTTCAAACTAGTTATATCTTTTGGATGAGGTCCAGACATAACATTTTGCATTAAAATACAATCTTGAACTGTTCTTGCCATTGGTCCAACTACACAATATTGGTCATGATTAAATGGTGGCTCTTGCGGATTACGTCCATAAGGCGGTTTGAAGCCTATTAAGCCACAAGCTGAAGCAGGTATTCTTATTGATCCTCCAATATCAGAACCTGTTGCTAATGTTGAGCAACCTGCAGCCAAAGAAGAACCAGAACCACCTGATGAGCCTCCTGGAGTATAATCTAAATTCCATGGATTGCGAGTTACTCCCCATAATTTTGAATGAGTAAAAGAAGTACATGAAAATTCCGGAGTAGTAGTTCTGCAATGTGTAATAGCGCCAGAGTTAATTATTCTTTCAACATCAACCATAGTTTTTGTAGCAATGTGATTTTTTAAAATTAAAGAACCATTAGTGTTTGGCTGACCCTTGATATCCTCTTCATCTTTAATAGCTATGGGTATTCCCTCTAAGGGAAGTTGATTTGAATTAGAAAAATATTTCTTTTCAGAATTTTTAGCTTTTTCAATTGCTTGATCATAAAATGTAAAATTATGAGCATTTATTTTAGGATTAATTTCTTCAGCTCTTTTAATAATGGCTTTTATTAATTCTACAGGTGATAAGGATTTATTTTTAAATTTTTTCATAGCCTCTGTGGCAGAAATATAATGTAAATCCATTGTTAATCTTTTATTTTAAATACATAGACATTCAAATAATTATTTCATATAAATTTTATATGACTTTAAATTATAATAAAGTTTCCTTAGGAACTCTAGATGAGTTTAATAGTTTTTTTAAAAACAACCCTAACATAAAATATGTTGATGCCATTTTAAGTGATTTATCAGGTATCATAAGAGGTAAAAGGCTCCCAATTAACGAAGCAGAAAAATTATTTAAATCTGGAATTCAATTTTGTTATTCAACTTTTCTGCTAGATGTAACAGGTTATTGCCCTGATGCAGCTGGTAGAGGTTTTAGTGATGGAGATCCAGATGCCACTTATTATCCAGTAGCTGGAACTTTAAAAAAAATGCCTTGGCATAAGGATTCATTAGCACAAGTTTTAATTACAATACAAGATGAATCTAGATATAGTTCTATTGTTGATCCAAGAAATGTTTTAGCTAAAGTTTTAGAAAAATTTGATGATTTGAAACTGTCTTTTAAGATTGCTTTTGAATTAGAATTTTATCTTTTTAATAAAAGAAAAAGTATTTTAGAAAAACCAATTTCAGCGATATCAAATGAGACAAACAGAAAGAGTGAGGGGACTCAAGTTTATGGGATGCGAGAATTAGATGAATTTTATGAATTTTTAGAGGATGTAAATAAATTTTGTAAAATACAAAATATACCTGCCACAACAGCTTCTTCAGAGTTTGCTCCCGCTCAATTTGAAATAAATTTAAAACATACCGATGAAGCTCTTAAAGCTGCTGATGATGCATCGTTATTAAGACGTGTAATTAAAGAAACAGCTATAAAACATGATTATGAAGCAAGTTTTCTTTCAAAACCTTTTGTAAATGAAACTGGCAGTGGAATGCATGTTCACTTAAGTATTTTTGACCAAGACAATAAAAATATTTTTGCAAGTAAAAATGAAGAGGGTAGTGAACAATTACGTTTTGCAATTGGCGGTTTACAAAAAACAACTTATGATAATTTTTTAATTTTTGCTCCTAATGTCAATTCTTATAGACGTTTTGAGCCTGATCAATTTGTTCCAGTAAATAATTCATGGGGACCTAATAACAGATCAGTAGCGTTTAGAATTCCAAGAAGTGATAATAATGCAAAAAGAATCGAACATCGAGTTGCTGGAGCAGAAGCTAATTCATATTTAGTTCTTGCGGCTATACTATCAGGTATACATTTAGGTTTAATAAATAAATTAGAACCCTCTAAATTTCGCATAGATAATGCATGTGCAGATGCTGATCCTGAAATGCCAAAAACTATAGAAATGTCAATTGGCTTATTTGAAAATTCAGAATTCTGTAAAAGTTATTACTCTGAAGAATATGTAAATATGTACTCAGATTTAAAAAGAAAAGAATTAAAATCTTTTTATTCAGAAATTTCAGATATAGAATACAAATGGTATCTTAATCTTTAATTTTACCATCAAGGGTTAAAATTTCTTTATACAGATCTGTCCTTCTATCTCTAAAAAGTCCCCAGTTTCTTCTGAATAAGTGATCTTCCTCAGTATCAATTTCAGCAACAATAATCTCTTCTTTGTCTTTTGAAGCTTCAGCTAATATCTTACCAGTTCTGTCACAAATAAAAGAGCTTCCATAGAAGCCATTTGTTTGACCTTTAACAGATTCTGATCCAATTCTATTCGAAGCAACAACTGGCATGATATTTGCAGCTGCATGACCTTGCATTACTCTCTGCCAAGCACCAGAACTATCATATTCACTCATTAATTCATCACCGATTGCTGTTGGATAAAACAATATTTCTGCACCTTTTAATGCCATAATTCTTGCTGCTTCTGGGAACCATTGATCCCAGCATATACCGATTCCTATTTTCCCAAATTTTGTCTCCCAAACTTTAAAACCAGTGTTGCCTATGTTGAAGTAATATTTTTCAAGATAGCCCGGACCATCAGGTATATGTGATTTACGATATTTGCCTAATATTTCGCCATTAGCATTAATAATTGCAATAGAGTTAAAGTAAGCATTATTATCCTTTTCAAAAAAACTTATTGGCAAAACAACATTTAGACTTTTAGCTAAATCGCTCATTATTTTAAGTACTTTATTATTTTCAAAAGTTTCAGCTAATTTAAAAATATCTTCATCATATTGAATACAAAAATATGGTGTTTGAAAAAGTTCTTGAAGTAGAATTATATTTGCTCCTTTTTCAGCACCTTCTTTAATTAAATTTATAGCTTTATTTATATTTTCTTCTATAGTCCAGCTACAAGTCATTTGTGTTGCTGCAACTTTAATTTTCATATCTTTTTCTTTCTTCTATAAAGAGCTTATAGGTTGTTGTTGCGTTATACAATGAACATTTCCTCCGCCCAAAGAAATATCTATTCCATTAATAGCAATAATTTTTCTATCAGGAAAGGTTGTTTGTATAATAGATTGCGCATTTAAATCGGCTTTTTGGTCATCAAAACTAGGCATTACTATACCTTTATTAGCAATATAAAAATTTATATAGGAGCTAGGTTCTTGATCATTAGGTATTAGTCTTTTCTTTGACATTTCAATTTCAATAATATTTAATCTCCTTCCTTTACTATCAATTGAAGTTTTCAAAATTTCTAAGTTTTCATTTATTTTTTCATAAAAAGAATCTTGTTTATCATCACAACTTAAAGCTAATACAGTTCCAGGTTTAGCAAAGCATGCAATGTTATCAACATGACCATCTGTTCCCTCATCAGTTCCATTTTTTAGCCAAATAATTTTACTAATATTTAAAAATTCCTTTAAATTCATTTCTATTTCTTCCTTTGAAAGCTTAGGATTTCTATTTTTATTAAGTAAACATTGCTCAGTTGTTAATAAAGTACCTTCTCCATCAACATGGATAGATCCGCCTTCGAGGATCATATTATTATTAAAGTATTTAGCTGAAGAATATTCTATCATAAATTTAGCCACTTTATTATCTGAGTCATAAGGTTTAAATTTTCCCCATCCGTTAAATTCCCAATCGATTCCTCCAAGTTTATTTTCATTATTTAATAAAAAAATTGCACCAGTATCCCTTGCCCAACAATCATCAATTTTAAATTCAATAATCTCTATTTTTTGATCAAGCATTTTTTTTGCTTCAGAAATATTTTCTGGATGAACAATCATTTTAACATTTTCAAATTCTGAAATTGATTTTGCGACTTTTGCCCACGCAAATTTACCTTTTTCGAAATCAAAATGTGACCAAGAAGGAATAGCTCCATAGCCATCATGATTGGGATTATTATATGGCCATTGCATCCAGCAGCATTCATGAGGGTACCATTCTGCTGGCATATAAAAATTATTTTTTTTTGGTGTAATCATTTAATTAGCTGAAACATTGCAACTTGAACATTTTCTAAACGAAAAATTACCCTTTTTACCTTTTTTTACAGAATAGTCATTACAGCTTTCTAATAAAAAAAATGATAAAATTAGAATTATAAAGATTTTAAATTTCTGCATTTTGAATTTTTGGAAGTTGTTGAGTGATGCAACCTGGTCCACCACCACCAATGGCTTGATAGTATGATTTAGTAGGAATAATATCTCTATTTGGATAAATTTGTTCAATTATTTTATAAGCTTTTTCATCCATAAATTTATCAACTTCTGGTACCATAACTACTCCATTGGCTATATAATAATTTGTGTAAGGTGATACATATTTTTTATTCTTATATTTTTTTGCAAAATAAGGCAGATAAGGCATTTCAATTATGTCTAATTTATTTCCCGAAGCATCTGTTTCATTTTGTATAATTTTTAAATTTTCTTTTAATAATTCATAATTAGGATTATTTTTTTCATAAATCGTTTGTATCAATATTTTTCCAGGGGCTAAATATTCTGCTACACAGTCAACATGTCCATCAGTACTTTTGTCTTCATAAAGTCCTTTTTTTAACCAAATTATTTTTTCAATACCTAATAATTTTCTAACTTCATTTTCTACATCTTTTTTATCAAAGTTTGGATTTCTGTTTTTATTTAATAACATTTGTTCTGTTGTAACCATTGTACCAATACCATCAAATGTAACGCCACCACCTTCAAGAATTAAATTTGAAAAATGTCTTTTTATTTTTAATTTCTCCAAGAGTAATCTTGGCATTTCTTTGACTGATACGCAAGGCGTATATTTTTCTCCCCAAGCATTAAAATTAAAATGAATTGCTTCAATTTCCTTCATATCATTTATAATAAATATAGGACCATTATCTCTAATCCAAGACCAATCGGTTGGTATTGAAAATACAGTTGCAAAATTTTCACAAGATTCTTTTGCATTTATATAATTTGATGGATCTGAAATTATTATTACTTTTTCATAATTTGATAGTTTTTTTACAAAAGAAATTATTTCTTTTGTGAATTTATCGATTTCTAAATCTGTAGAACAAGGCCAAGTTACAAATGTGCATTTATGATCTTCAAATCTTCCTGGTACTCTCATTATTTATTTATCTATAATTGAACAATACATTAAATATAATCTTAGATAAAATAATCTTAATTTAGGAAAGGGGAATTTTTTTGGCAAACCTTGGTAAAACTTAGATATTTTTAATTCCTTACTATTTGAAACAATTAATTTTGCTAATTCATTTCCTGACCATGGAGCTGTGTTGACTCCATTAGCTTGGTAGCCAAAACTATAATAAATTTCATCTTCATCAAGCTTTCCTATAGAAGGCGTAAATTTAGTAGTAACAGCAACAAGACCTCTCCAATTGTAATCAATCTTTACATCCTTCCAATTAGGAAAAACTTTTTTCATTTGTTTTTCCATTTTTTTTGATTTAATTATTGATGATTGCTCACTACCTACCACATCACCTCTTGCTCCAAATAAAAAACGGTTATCACTTAATAGTCTGTAGTAAAAAAGCAAATTTCTAATATTTAAAACTGGATTGCGTGTAATAAAATTATGTGAGTCTAATTCGCTTTTTGAAAGAGGTCTTGTTATAATTATGTTAGATATTACTGGCAATATCATATTATTTAATTGTGGAAATAAATCATCTTGATAAAATCCATTAGTTGCCATTACAATTTTATTTGCTGTAATTATTTGACCATTTGAAATTACATTAAATTTTCCAGAATTTTTTTCTATTTTATTAACTTTACTTTTTTGAAAAATTTTAACGCCGGATATTTCTGCTTGTTTAGCAAGACCTAATAAAAATTTTAATGGGTTAATAGCAAATCCAGGTTTGTATGAAAAAGCTCCGAACTGCTCCTCTCCCATATGTCCAATTTCGTTAAATTCTTTTTTGGAAAAAACTTCAGTTTCTATTCCAAATTCTGTTTTATATAAATTAGCCTCTTCTTTTATTGAATTGAAATAGCTTGGATGTGGAGCTACTTCATAATTGCAATTACCTGTTAAATCACAATCTATTTTATATTCTGTAATTAAGTTTTTAGTAAAGTTGGAACCTTCAATGGTATTTTTAAAAAATTTTTTTGTTTCTATTTTACCGAATTTATTAAACATTTTTTTAACTGACATTTTAGCAGGAGGTATGCAGCAAAATCCTGCATTTCTTGCTGAAGATCCCCAACCAATATGACCGGCTTCTAATAAAACAACATCTTCATCAAAATTTTTGGCTAAAGACAAAGCACAGCTAATTCCAGTATATCCACCGCCAATAACTACAATATTAGTTTTAATATTTTTTTCTAAACTTTTATATTTTACGTTTGTATTGATTGTTGATTCCCAATAACTTTTAATGGGTTCATCAAACTTATAAATATCTTTATGATATAAATTAGTCATAGGTTATTTATAAATTTCATTGAATGCTTATTCAATCAATATTATATACATTAATATGAATAATGTTGATTTAAAAAATTTAATTAAAAAACAAAAAAAAAATTATTCATTAGATCAATCTTTCTACACAGATGACTATATTTTTCAATTAGATCTAAAAAATATATTTTTTAAACAGTGGGTGTTTGTTGGGCATATTTCAAGAATACCTAATTATGGAGATTATTTTCTTTTTAATATTGGAAAAGAATCAATAATTATTATTCGAGGTAATAACAATTCTATTTATGCTCATTATAATGTTTGTCGTCATAGAGGTTCTCATATTTGTTTAGAAGAAGAGGGCAATAAAAAACTATTAATTTGCCCATATCATGCTTGGAGTTATAATTTAGACGGTTCTATTAAATCAGCAAGAATGATGGAAGAAAACTTTAATAAAACTGAATGGAGCTTGAATAAATGTAACATCAGAATATTTGAAGGTTTAATATTTATAAACTTATCTGATAATCCAAATA
>CEVA01041949.1_pt1 | contig 10488 bp, 9 predicted proteins | sample 361521 | NCBI WGS metagenome assembly CEVA01 (sample SAMEA2622823, study PRJEB7988) | marine metagenome | isolation source: saline water (ENVO:00002010), including | reverse complement strand
CTCACCTTTTGGGGCCTCGACAGCTTGATACACCTGCCCCGGCGGGGTGCTGTAGCCTTCGGTGAACAACTTGAAGTGATGAATCAGCGACTCCATGTCCTCCTTCATCTCGTTGCGCTCTGGCGGCGCAAGTTTGTGATCATCGATCATCACCGGGCCGGGATTCTGACGGAGCCACTGGATACATTGACGAATGACACGGTTGGACTGGCGCATCTCTTCGACCCGAACAAGGTAACGGTCGTAGCAATCCCCCGTGACCCCGACCGGGATATCGAATTCCAGCTCCGGATATACCTCATAGGGCTGCTTGCGCCGAAGGTCCCACTCCACCCCCGACCCCCGCAACATTGGGCCAGTAAAGCCCAGTTGCATCGCCCGTTCTGGAGTGACGATCCCGATATCAACAGTCCGCTGTTTCCAGATACGGTTATCGGTCAGGAGATTTTCGTATTCATCGACACAGCGGGGAAAGCGGTCAACAAATGACTCGATAAAATCCAACACGGAACCTTCCCGATTGATGTTCTTTTCCCGGACTTCGTCCTCGGAATGCACCCTCGATGCCTCATACTGCGGCATGTGCTCAGGGAGATCGCGGTACACCCCGCCCGGGCGAAAATAGGCTGCGTGCAGGCGGGCCCCGGACGTAGCTTCGTAAACATCACACAAATCCTCCCTCTCGCGGAAGGCATACAGGAACACCGCCATTGCGCCAATATCGAGGCCATGAGCCGCGATCCACAGCAAATGATTTCTGATTCGGGTGATCTCCGAAAACATGACCCGGATGTACTGAGCCCGAAGTGGCGGTACGACGCCAAGCAGTTTTTCTATTGCCAGAACATACGCATGCTCGTTACACATCATTGATACATAATCGAGCCGGTCCATGTAGCCAATGCTGTGGTTATACGGCTTGCTTTCGGCAAGTTTTTCTGTGCCCCGGTGCAAGAGTCCAATATGGGGATCGATACGCTCGACCACCTCACCGTCCATCTCCATCACCAGCCGAAGCACCCCGTGCGCTGCCGGATGCTGAGGACCGAAATTCATTGTGTAGTTGCGAATCTCGCTCATTCGACAGACTCCTGACGAATGACCCGCGGTACAGTCACTCTCGGGTCAATAGACACGGGCTCATACACAACGCGGCCTTTCTGCTCGTCGAACCGCATTTCTACATGGCCACTCAACGGGAAGTCCTTGCGCATCGGATGCCCGATGAAGCCATAGTCCGTGAGCAGACGGCGCAGATCCGGGTGGCCCTCAAACAGGATGCCAAAGAGATCAAACGCTTCTCTTTCATACCAGTTGGCACACGCCCAGATCCCGACCACGCTCCTGATACGGGGGCTATCTTCCGCCAGATAAGCGACCACCCGCAGCCGGTCGTTTCGCGACACTGACAGCAGGTGATACACCACTGCAAAGCGTTCAGGGTGGTCGTTTTCTACTGGAGCGCTGTTGCTGTAATCCACGCCACAGAGATCGATAAGCTGTTCAAAACGGGTTGCGGCGTTATCCCGCAGGGAACGTAACAGCGCAAACGCCTGATCACAGCCGACCGTCACGGTGCGTTCGTGAAAAGCCGTGGAAACAACGCCGCCAAACGACACCGCCAAACTGGCGAGCGCATCCTCGCCCGGTTGGCGCGCGTCTTCGCTGTCCGAAGGATCAGCGGGCGATGGTGTCGTCACGCTTGATCTTCTTTTGAAGCTGAATGATCCCGTACATCAGGGCTTCTGGCGTGGGGGGGCAGCCTGGAACGTAAACGTCAACCGGAACAATCCGATCACAACCCCGGACCACAGAGTATGAATAGTGATAATACCCGCCGCCATTCGCGCAGGATCCCATGGAAATCACCCAGCGCGGTTCAGGCATCTGGTCGTATACCCGCCTTAGCGCCGGTGCCATTTTGTTGGTCAACGTCCCGGCGACAATCATCACATCCGACTGTCGTGGGCTCGGTCTGAAAATCACGCCGAATCGATCAAGGTCGTAACGAGACGCACCCGCGTGCATCATCTCGACAGCGCAACAGGCAAGACCGAAGGTCATGGGCCACATGGAACCTGTCCGCGCCCAGTTAATCAGATCATCAAGACGGGCCGTTGCCCAGCCCTGGGACATCACTCCTTCAAGCGGCATTAGGCGTCACTCCCACTCCAGGGCTCCTTTCATCCACTCATAAATAAACCCCACGACAAGCACCGCAAGAAAGATCATCATCGCCCAGAAACCGAATACCCCAATCTCATCCAAAACAATGGCCCAGGGAAAGAGAAATGCGATTTCAAGATCAAAGATGATGAAAAGAATCGCCACAAGGTAGTAACGAATATCGAATTTCATTCTGGCGTCTTCGAACGCCTCGAAACCACACTCATAGGCCGAAAGCTTCGCGGGATACGGGTTACGAGGACTCAATACCCGACCCGCCGCAAGCGCGACGATGCCAATGACTGTCCCTGTTACCAAGAACAGCAGTACGGGAAGATAATTTGCGAGCACTCGACTGGGAAACGTTGCCAAAAGCAGCCGAAAATAGGAAGACCAAATTCTAGTCTCCCCCATGTTGACGGTCAATCAACGGACTAATTGAGAGACCCCACTTCTTCTAATCTTTTGACCCCCAGTCAAGGTGGGCTTCTACCTTTTCAAGGCTAAGGTCGGGGGGCATCCCGAGGGAGGCCGGGTCCACAACCACCCAGGGATCATTTCCCTCAATAGTGAAAATCACTCCGCCTTCGGATGGTCTAATTTGCAATTGGTTGTAAAACGAGGCGCCGTCGTTCTTGAATACCGGCATCAAATCGACGCCAACAGAATCATGGACAGGATAAAGACGCATGGACTCGAGCTTAACGGTTATGCTGTTTCCACCAATATCATGATCCAACGGGTCAAAACGCAGCAACATATCCGACCTCACAGACCTCGGCAGGAGGAAAGTCAGGAGCTCCTCACCTTCGCCGGACAACCGAAGTGTGCATTTTTGCTCTTCGGAAAACGCTGTTCCCGACGCCCAATAGATCGCAGCAAAAGAGTCCTCCTTTCCCGGGTCTGCCAAACTAGCCGGCGGATCACTTAAGCGCTGAAGGATCTGTTGCTTTAGTCCGCCGGGCGCATCCCATGGTCCGATCTCGAGATTAAAGTCAAGATCGGCCGCGGCGAATTCAAAAAACCCGTCCAATACCGATTCCTCCCAAGACCCATCATCTGTTGCCGGCGCTGAGTCAAAACCCGACGGCCATGGGAATGGCTGAGGCACTAGCACTCCGGTCTCGTTGACCAGCAAACACCATCCCGGTACGCGTAGTCCAGACCGTGCTGCAACCATGAGATGCCCGGCCAACATCTCCGAAAGATCTTCTTCATTTACACCGGTAACCGCACACCGTAACCAATACTGATAGATCGGTTCTCCCTGCGGCAGGGTTATTGAATGATTACTGGGACTGCTAGCAGGGAAAAGCCGCACCGCACTCGAGCCGTCTTCCATACAGATGCCTCTATCGACCGCCCCAGCATTGGCGCCAAAAACGATCCAGTCGTGGGGCATCAATCCCTCGAGACTCTCTTCCAAACGGGCCGCCACGATACCGAAGGAATCCGCGCAGGACGGGAGCAGGCCGGCGCGGTAGAGCGCGTTTTGCTGGAACCTTGCCGGTGTGGATGGCGGCGATGCGGGTGTCCGATTAACTGAGACATATCGACCCCAGATCGCATTAGTACCCGGTGCGAGATATCCCCTGTCGCTGACGAAAGCTTCGGGCAACTTGTAATCCGGCAGTGGAAAAAAACTACGGTGCTTGAGACTCAGTTCCCCAAAAATGCCCTCCCACTCGGCTTTATCGAACGTCCGGATACCTGACTTGGCTGCTGCGCCAGCCGGGTATCCGGCTACGCCCGACCAGGACGTACCCAGATGATCTTCAGGCCAGCCCGCCAGATATTTCGCTCCAAGACGATTCTCAATCGCAATAATGATTTTGCCGTCCGGCGCAAGTGCTGTCGTCGCGTTGGCGAGCATCCGGATTACAGCGTCACGGGAGGACGATCCGCCGGGCGCAAACCGCTGGGCATATTCAAGCACCCCGACGAACAATACGAGGTCATAACCCTCTTTTGGGAGATGCAGTTGATGAAAATCAGCGGAAATGATGCAGACGTTGTCTAAATCAGCACAACGTGCGCGGGCGAGCGCAGCGCGACGGGTGCTGCCCTCGACCGCATCCACCTGAAAACCATGATCACCCAAGAAGCGTGTCACAGCACCACAGCCTGCTCCGACTTCAAGAACACGGATACCTTCCGGGAGGCTTAATCCCCGCAGCAGATTGGCGCGCAATGGTGACAGGTGGTACTCCTGCGCCCAACTCGGGTAGGGCGGCCCAAATTCGGGCGAATTCCAGGATAAATCCGCTGCCCCTTCCAGAGTCTCACGCAGAATCGACTCTTCCTCCTGCCCATCACTGTAGTCGACGCTGGAGTCCTGTTTAGCTTGCCTCCAGACACCGTCGACGCAGACCAATTCGTTGTTGGAACCTAGAATTGGTTGGCGGGCTGTATTTTCAGAGCACATGGATACCACTCCCGGACGCTTCACCGACGGTGACAAAGAGCGGAACGCGCTCCGCCGGTAACTTCTGATCTTGGTGCCGAAGGCCGGACTCGAACCGGCACGGCTTGCGCCACCGCCCCCTCAAGACGGCGTGTCTACCAGTTCCACCACTTCGGCATATTGATCAGAAACATCAGGAAACCGCCCTATTTTATCTCTCGAATACTAGTTCGTGCTCGGGGCTGCCGGGATATCCGATTGGGTGCCGTCGTTTTGATCCGCTGTATCCACGCTCGGAACATCCGAGGATTCCGAAGCGTTTTCGGTCGCCATGACACTGCGTGGTGTGGCGCTCTGCTGCGTATAGATATAGGCAAGACTGAGTCCTGTGACGAAAAACACCGCCGCCAGCCCTGCAGTGACCCTACTCAGAAAGGTGGCTGAACCGCGACTGCCGAATACCGAACTTGAAGATCCTCCTCCAAATGCCGCGCCCATATCCGCGCCCTTGCCCTGCTGAAGCAGAACAAGGACCACGATCGCAATGGCTGCGACGAGATGCACAACGGTAAAGATGCTGGTGAGCAGGTTCATTGGGTAGCCGCCTTAATAATACCAAGAAAGTCGGCAGCCTTTAGCGAGGCGCCACCGATTAAGCCTCCATCAATATCCGGTTGCGAGAACAATCCTGCCGCGTTATCCGGTTTCACACTGCCGCCATAAAGTATCCGGGTTCCCCCAGCCGCCTCTTCACTCGACGCGGCAATTTGCGCCCGTATGACCGCATGCACTTCCTGCGCCTGCTCGTCGGTCGCGGTTAATCCGGTACCGATCGCCCAGACTGGCTCGTAGGCTATTAGCGCTTTTGGGAAGACGTCGATACCTGCTTGGGCAATCACCGCATCTAACTGCCGGCAGACTACTTCTGCCGTGACATCGCTTTCACGCTCTTCACGAGTCTCACCAACACAAATAATAGGAGTCAGGCCCTTGGCTGCGGCAACGGCGACTTTTACACCAACATCAGCATCGCCCTCTCCATAGAGACTGCGGCGCTCCGAGTGACCTACTATGACGAAGTCACAACCTGCGTCGACGAGCATGTCCGCAGCAACAGCCCCCGTAAACGCTCCCGCCTCGTGCACATCCAGATCCTGGGCACCAACTGCAATCGGCGCCTCACCGACAACCTGATGACACAAATCCAGGTAAACATAGGGCGGACAGATGACCACGTCTGCACCGCCAACGTCCGCAAGCCCAGAACAGATACCCGAGACCAGTGTCTGGGTCATCTCACGACTTCCGTTCATCTTCCAGTTTCCGGCGACCAGCGGCCTTCTCATTGATATTCTCCAGCACCACGGGTATGCGTAGTGACCCGGTTTACCGGGCAAAAAAGGCTGTGAATGTTAACGGCCGAAAGGTAGAGACGCAAGCAACGGAACTTTGGCAATCTTGTCAAGCGGGATCCGCTGAAGCCGTGTCCCGGAGCGAGCACCGCACCACGACTCAGACCGTGGCGCTAATCTGATCCGCAAGACCCCTCGCCAATTTGCCCACCTCGGCCGCATTCTGCCCTTCGACCATGACCCGGATAACAGGCTCGGTCCCCGACGCCCGTAAAACCACTCTTCCGTGCTGTCCCAATTGCGCCTCGCAGGTTTTTACTGCATCAGTAACCCGCGGGTGGTTCAACAAATCGCCAGGTAACGCGCGTTCAATCGATACGTTCACGAGTTCCTGTGGAAAGACTTGTAAGCCTTTTACAAGGTCAGCCAACGATTGGTCCGTCATCTTCATGACCTCAAGTACGGCGAGCGCGGCGACCAGCCCGTCGCCAGTCGTGCTGCGATCCAAAGACAGGATATGCCCAGAGGTCTCCCCCCCCAGCGTCCAATTTCGGGCTAGCAGTTCCTCAAGCACGAATCGGTCCCCTACCTTCGCGCGGACAAATTCAATACCCTGCGCCTCGCACGCTATCTCAACACCCAAGTTGGTCATCAAGGTGCCCACTACACCTTGGCAATCACCGCGTTGGCGGCGATACTGACTGAGGATGAAGAGAATACCGTCACCATCCACAAGGCAACCTTGAGCGTCCGACAGCACCACACGATCGGCATCTCCATCGAATGCGATACCCGCATCCGCACCACACTCCTTCACCAATGCACAGATGGTCTCCGGAGAGGTAGAGCCTGATTCCCGATTGATGTTGAACCCGTCCGGCTCAATCCCGACACCCGTTACCTCGGCACCAAGTTCCCGCAACACAAGCGGTCCCACCTGGTAAGCTGCACCATTAGCACAGTCGACTGCGACCTTGAGTCCGTCGAGCCTGACACCCGGCGGTAGCGTATTCCGGCAATGCTCCGCATAGCGCGGTAGCGCATCGATCAGGCGTTCTGCCTTGCCGAGCGCCTCCGGCGCCACTGTGCTCATTGGCTCAGACATCAGGGCCTCAATGGCAGCTTCGGCATCATCATCCAGTTTCCTTCCAGACTCTGAAAAGAACTTGATGCCGTTATCGTGATAAGGATTATGGGAAGCGCTGATCACGATCCCCCCACAGGCGCCGACCTGCCGAGTCAAGTGCGCAATCCCTGGGGTAGGCAGGGGACCTGTCAGGGCAATATCGACACCGGCTGCGCTGAGACCTGCCTCCAGCGCCGATTCCAGAAGATATCCTGAAATCCGGGTATCTTTCCCGATAATGACCCGACCTCGGGCGTGGCCGGAACCTAAGACCCGACCGGCCGCCCATCCCAAATGCAAAACTTCCGCAGGGGTAATCGGTGATGCCCCTACCCTTCCCCGAACGCCGTCCGTGCCGAAATAATGCCGATTACTCATGGGTTCAGTTTACCGATGACAATGCGGGTGGCGCCAGCCCGTAAGCCTGGTTCAATAACTTACGCGTGACCTCGACATTATGAACTCGGACAAATCGCACACCTTGCTCTACAGCCATCAGAGCCAGTAAGGCACTGGTTTTATCTAAGGCTTGTCTTGATTTAACCTGTGTCAGCGAACGAACAAACCCCTTACGTGAAACGCCAATCAGGACCGGCACGCCCAGCTCCGTCAACCACCCCACCTTACTCAGCAGAATGTGGTTATGTTGGCGGGTTTTGCCAAATCCAAATCCGGGGTCAATGACAATGCGCTCCCCATCGATGCCGGCGCGACCACAGGCATGGATCCGAGACTGCAAGAATGCTCTGATCTCCCGGCCAATGTCCTGGTAAAAAGGTGCATCCTGCATTGTCGCCGGCGTGCCTTGCATATGCATTAGACAGACCGGCACATCCAGGTGTGCAACCGCTGCCAGCGCTCCCGGCTTTCTCAGGGCATAGATATCATTAATCATGCAGGCACCGGCACCCACTGCGGCTTCCATGACCTCGGGATTGCTGGTATCCACCGACACCCTGATGCCGTCTTTCGCGAGAGTGTCGATAACCGGCAGCACCCGTGCAAGCTCAACTTCCGGGGTGATCGGCTCTGCGCCCGGCCGCGTAGACTCGCCGCCCACATCGACGATATCAGCCCCTTCTGCTGCCAGTCTACGACCGTGGCGGATTGCCGCTAGATGAGAAGCAGCTTCCCCGCCATCGGAAAACGAATCGGGCGTGACGTTGACGACCCCCATGATCTGGGGACCGTTCATCAGACTGACGGAGGACACTCGGCCTCGCCCGGGCCGTTTCCTCGAGCCGACTGTCAGGCGGAATCGCCCGCAGGCGAATCCATGTTGGGCTTGATTTCCGGACGCTCTGCCTGCTCACCCCCATCACCGCTGGAGCGATTGCCGCCATCGCCTTCTCCAGAGGACGGCGGTCGCGGTGTTTCGCCATTCATGATCTGGTCGATCTGGTCGGATTCAAGAGTTTCCCAGTCCATCAGCGCGTGCGCCATCACTTCAATCACTTCTTTTCGACTTTCAATGATTTCGCGGGCACGGGTATATTGTTCTTCAATGATTCGGCTGATCTCCTGATCCACCTGCTCGGCGGTTGCGTTACTGATGTTCTTATGGGTCGTCACGTCTCGACCAAGAAACACTTCTGATTCGTTATCGCCATAGACCCTGGGGCCGAGGTGATCACTCATTCCCCACCGCTGCACCATTTTTTGGGCCAAACCCGTCGCCTGCTCAAAATCATTGGCCGCGCCAGTCGTCATTTGATCCATGAAGACTTCTTCGGCAATGCGGCCACCCATCAGGACTGCGATACGCGCCAGCAGGTGTTCACGATTGTGGCTATAGCGGTCTTCCTCGGGCAGCTGCATCGTGACACCCAGTGCCCGGCCGCGGGGAATGATGGTGACCTTGTGTACAGGGTCGGTCTGATCAGAAAGCACTTTAGCGACTACGGCATGGCCCGATTCATGATAGGCAGTATTGAGACGCTCTTCTTCCGGCATCACGATCGACCGTCTCTCGACACCCATGATCACTTTATCCTTGGCAAGCTCGAACTGCTCCATCGTTACCTTGCGTCGACTGGCACGAGCCGCAAACAGCGCCGCTTCATTCACGAGGTTAGCCAGATCCGCTCCGGAAAAACCCGGCGTTCCACGGGCAATAATGGCCGCGTCCACATCGTTGTCGATAGGTACTTTGCGCATGTGTACTTTTAGAATCGCCTCACGACCTCGGATATCAGGCAAGGGTACGTGCACTTGGCGATCGAAGCGCCCTGGGCGTAATAGGGCGGGGTCCAGAACATCCGGCCGGTTCGTTGCGGCAATGACAATAACCCCCTCGTTACCCTCGAAACCGTCCATTTCCACGAGCAACTGATTGAGAGTCTGTTCGCGCTCGTCGTGACCTCCACCGAGGCCTGCACCGCGTTGCCGCCCTACGGCATCGATCTCGTCGATAAAAATGATACAGGGTGCATTTTTTTTGGCTTGCTCAAACATGTCCCGTACCCGGGAGGCACCCACGCCCACAAACATCTCGACAAAATCCGAGCCCGATATCGTGAAGAACGGAACCTTGGCTTCTCCTGCGATCGCTCTGGCCAGAAGGGTTTTACCCGTTCCCGGACTTCCGGTCATCAGCACACCGCGGGGAATCTTTCCACCTAATTTCTGGAAGCGCGAAGGATCCTGAAGAAATTCCACGAGTTCGCCGACCTCTTCCTTGGCTTCATCAACCCCTGCCACATCCTCGAAAGTGACATTGTTCTTATCCTCGGTCAGCATCCGAGCCTTGCTCTTGCCAAAACTCAGCGCGCCTCGGCCGCCGCCCCCTTGCATCTGGCGCATGAAGAATATCCATACGCCGATCAGGAGAAGCAATGGGAACCAGCTGATGAAGATCTGCATCAGCAGTGAAGGCTCTTCCTCTTTCTGCGCCTTGATCACAATGTCGGCTTTCAAGAGATCGTTGACGAGGCCGGGGTCTCCGGGCGAATAGGTGACAAATCTCTCACCGTTACGGCCCCTGATGTAAATCGTTGCTCCGTCTATCGTGACTTGTTCCACGGAGCCTCTTTCAACTTCATCCAGAAATACCGAGTAATCGATCTCCTGACCGACCCGGTTTTGTTCCGGTGCGAAATTATTGAATACCGCCATCAGAACCATCGCGATGACGAGCCACAACACCAAATTCTTGGTTAAATTATTCATAAGCCTTAAATGATCAAACTTGAATCAACAATCAGATCTTCGGTGATCAGCAAAGCAACCGATCCATCGCAGATTTTGAGAGTTTTGGTTAAGAAACACAAATACCTTCTCCGCCCAAAGGTTGGCGGGCCACAAGATACGCCTCTGTACTTTTAGCCCGCGAGGCGTCCGGCTTTCGAACCCGAACCTCTGCAAATACTTTTTCTACCCTCTGACGCAACGAATCAGCCTGCTCTCCTTCAAAAAACTTCGCGACGAATACCCCTTTTGGC
>CEVA01059487.1_pt1 | contig 10489 bp, 8 predicted proteins | sample 361521 | NCBI WGS metagenome assembly CEVA01 (sample SAMEA2622823, study PRJEB7988) | marine metagenome | isolation source: saline water (ENVO:00002010), including | reverse complement strand
CACCATATGATTCCTTTTTTCGGGAAAGCGCATGTGGGCTATTTACCCAATAGAAAGGTGATCGGATTATCCAAAATTCCACGAATTATTGATATGTTTTCAAGGCGGCTCCAATTACAGGAACGGCTCACATCTCAAATTGCAGAAACGCTACAAGAAGTATTAGATCCTGTGGGTGTGGCCGTAGTCTTGGAGGGGCGTCACCTCTGCATGCAGATGCGTGGCGTTGAGAAGCAGAATAGTTATGCATCCACTTCAGCCATGCTGGGCCAATTCAGGAAATCCGCCGAAACACGGGCAGAATTTTTAAGCATCATCGGTAAATGAGAAGCTAAAATATAAGTATGGCAAAATTTGATATAGTAATTTTAGGCGGCGGTCCCGGTGGCTATGTAGCGGCGATACGTGCAGCGCAACTGGGTCAAAAAGTAGCCATTATTGATAAGGATCGATTAGGCGGTATTTGTCTGAATTGGGGCTGTATTCCTACGAAAGCATTGCTCAAAAATGCAGAAATTCTCCATTATGTGAAAAACAGCAAAAAATTTGGTATCAATATTTCTGAATATGATGTGGATTTCGGCAAAACCGTTAAGCGGAGCCGGGATGTGTCTCAACGCCTTTCAAAAGGGATCGAATTTATGATGAAGAAAAATAAGATCACCCATATTGAAGGACGTGGTGTGTTGAAGTCCGCCAATGAAATTGAAGTGACCAGAGGGAAGAAAAAGGAATCGCTGAAGGCAGACAAGATTATCATTGCCACAGGAGCTCGTCCAAAGATATTTCCAGGAATGGAACCGGATGGAGAACAGGTGATTACTTCTAAAGAAGCTATGATCCTCAAAGCGCCACCTAAGAAAATGGTCATCATTGGTGCCGGTGCCATTGGGGTTGAATTTGCATACTTTTATAATGAATACGGAACGGAAGTCCACCTCATCGAAATGATGCCAAATATTCTTCCTGTAGAAGATGTAGATGTTTCAAAAGAAGTAGAGAAAAGTTTTAAAATATTTGGTATTAAAATTTATACAGAAACCAAAGTCACCCAGATTAAAAAACTGGAGACCAAAGTGAAGGTCCATACCGAAAAAGATGAAAAATCCCAAATTATTGACGCGGATATCGTATTGAATGCGGTGGGTGTTATGGGCAATATTGAGAATATTGGTTTGGAAGATATTGGTATAAAAACAGACCAGGGCGCCATAACGATTAATGAATTTAATCAATCTTCCATTCCCAATATTTATGCCATTGGCGATGTATCCGGCCCCCCTTGGTTAGCGCATGTGGCATCGGCCCAAGGCCATGTGGCAGCAGAGCATGCGGCTGGGCATAATACCCATCCCGTGGATTATTCGAATATTCCTGGGTGTACCTATTGTCAGCCTCAAGTGGCTTCATTAGGCTTAACCGAAGCAGCCGCTAAAGATGCAGGAAATGAAATTAAAGTTGGTCGATTTGATTTTCGTGCCAGTGGAAAGGCCTTAGCTACAGGTGACTCCACGGGGTTTGTGAAAATTATTTTTGATGCGAAATATGGTGAATTGCTGGGTTGCCACATTGTGGGCAGTGAAGCCACAGAATTGATCGCTGAACTTGGAGTGGCCAAAGCATTAGAGACCACATGGCAGGAAATTGCCATGACGGTTCATGCCCATCCAACCTTATCAGAAGCTGTAATGGAAGCGGCCTTGGATGCCTTTGATCAGGGGGTTCATCAGTGATGCTTCGTTAAGCTAAGTGTGACAATTTTATAGTTAATGAATAATCAAATTAAAATCATCGACCTAGGTCAAATGGACTATCAATCTGCCTGGCGTTACCAAAAAAATATTCATGAGGATGTATTGCTAGGCCAGGCGCCAGATACGTTAATTTTCGTAGAGCATGAGCCAGTTTACACTCTAGGCAAAAATGCAGATGAAAACCATTTGCTTCAATCTGCACCAAATGATGCTAGAGTGTTCAATATCGAGCGTGGTGGGGACATCACTTTTCACGGTCCCGGACAAATTGTAGGTTATCCCATTTTAGATCTCCACCGGTATAAAAAAAGCATCAGTTGGTATATGCGGATTTTAGAGCAAATATTAATTGATACATTGGCAATATTTTGTATTGAAGCAGAATTGAAAGAAGGTCTCACAGGTGTATGGGTGGGAGATGAAAAAATCGGTGCGCAAGGTGTACGGATTTCTCGGTGGGTGACCATGCACGGTTTCGCCCTCAATGTAAATACAGATCTCAATTATTTCAACGGTATTATTCCCTGCGGTATTTTTGATTATGGAGTGACGTCTATGGAAAAAATAATGGGGAAAAAACAAGATTTATCAGAAGTAAAAAAATGTATTACCAGAATATTTAATGATGCATTTCAAATGCAGGAAAAATTAGAGGTAAATTGATGCCAAGATTGCATGGATTCCAGAAAAAAGAATTATTAGATGTATATAGAAAGATGGTAACGGCCCGCCGATTAGATGAAAAAATGATGACTTTGCTTCGTCAGGGAAAATCATTTTTTCATATTGCCTGTTCCGGGCATGAGTCCGCACAGTTGGCTGCATCATGCAATTTGAGATCGGGGGAAGATTGGATATATCCCTATTATCGAGATGCAGCACTTGTACTTGGCATTGGTCTCACGAGCAAAGATCAATTATTGGGCTTTCTAGCTCGAAATGATGACCCCGCATCGGGGGGCCGACAAATGCCCCAGCACTTCTGCCATAAAGATCTGCGTATTGTGAGCCAATCTAGTCCAACAGGCACCCAATATCTTCAAGCGGTGGGGACGGCCCAAACTCGCAAATGGGAAGGGACAAAGGAAGTGGTTTATGTATCCTCTGGTGAAGGGACCACTAGCCAGGGCGAATTTCATGAAGCGTTGAATTGGGCCAGTCGTGAAAAGTTGCCGGTAATCTTTCATGTTGAGGACAACGAATATGCCATCAGTGTTCATATCTCTGAACAGACTTCTGGCGGTTCTGTGTATTCTATGGTATCTGGATATCAAAATTTGGCGCGGTATAATATTGACGGGACAGACTTTTTCGAGGCGAATTTGGCATTTCAAAAAGCAGTAGATCGAGCACGGAAAGGGAAAGGACCATCGGTTATTGTCTCTAATGTAGTACGGCTGTTTCCTCATTCGTCCTCTGATGATCAGAGGAAATACCGTTCAGAAGAGGATCTGGAGACGGATAAAAAACGAGACCCAATCCTAAAATTTGAAGCGGCTTGTATTGAGGCCAAATCGATTTCACAAAAAGAATTTGAAAAGATTCAAAATGAAGTGAATACGTTGATTGATAAAGAAGCAGAATGGGCAGAAGCCCAAGATCATCCTGATCCGGAGACTGCCTTGGATTTCAATTATGCCCATACACCATTCCCAGAAGAGACACCTTTTAATGAGATTAGCGATAAGGTGGTCTTGGTCGACGCCATCAATCACGCCCTTTCTGAAGAAATGGAACGAAATGACAAAATGGTGATTTTCGGAGAAGATGTAGCCGACCCTAAAGGCGGCGTATTTACGGCCACCCGTGGATTAACCAATAAGTTTGGAAAAGATCGCGTATTTAATTCTTGCTTGGCAGAAGCATCCATCGTGGGGACGGCCATTGGCATGGCCTGCGCCGGTTGGAAAGCTGTGACGGAAATTCAGTTTGCCGATTATATTTGGACGGCCATGATGCAAATCCGAAATGAACTGGCATCCATGCGTTACCGATCGAATAATATGTGGAGTTGTCCCGTGGTTATACGGGTGCCTGTGGGTGGGTACATCCATGGTGGCCTATGTCACAGTCAATCTATCGATTCATATTTTTTGCATATGCCCGGCATTCGGATTGCATACCCATCAAACGCTGCTGATGCGAAGGGACTTCTGAAATCGGCCTGCAGGATGGATGATCCTGTAATTTTCATGGAGCATAAGGGATTATACCGACAAGGATTTTCAGCAACGCCGGAACCGGACGAAAACTATATCCTACCGTTTGGGAAAGCCAATGTGGTTCAAGAAGGGGAAGTCCTCACCATAGTTACTTGGGGTGCCATGGTTCAAAAATCCATTGAAGCAGTGAATAAAGAGGAAATTGGTGAAGGCATTGTGGAAATAGTGGATTTGAGAACATTGAATCCCTTGGATGAAGACGCCATTGCTAAATCCGTCAAAAAGACAGGCAAAGTTTTGGTAGTTCATGAGGATAATTTAACAAACGGCCCCGGCGGAGAAATCGCCGCCATTATTGCAGATCGATATTTTGAAGATCTGGATGGGCCTGTTAAACGGGTTGCGTCGGCGGATAGTCATGTGCCTTTCAATTGGTTTTTGGAAGATGAAGTTTTGCCACAAACCCAAAATATTCAAACTGCGTTAAAAGATTTATTGGAGTACTAATGATTGTTGATGTTGTTATGCCCAAAATGGGAGAATCTATAACCGAAGGCACCATTTTAGAGTGGCACAAAAAAGTGGGTGATGCCATTGAGTTGGATGAAATTTTATTGGAGATCGGTACGGATAAAGTAGATTCAGAAATACCAAGCCCTACCGCCGGTATTTTGGTTGAAATTATAGGTGAACCCAATCAGGTTATGGATGTGGGTACAGTCATTGCCCGTGTAGAAACGGATGTAGACTCGGCTCAGCCCATTGAATCCAAGCCGGTGCAGAAAACGCCCGAACCGGAACCTCAAGTGGGGGAAAAAGTGGAAGAAACACCAATCTATACATCTCCGCTACCGACTTCTCGCCCTCCGGCAATTTCCGGTGAAAAGAAATTCTTTACCCCCGTGGTCAATAAAATTGCAGCGGAGAATGGTGTTGGCATGGATGAACTCATGGCCATCCCCGGTTCCGGAAAGGGTGGTCGTGTCACAAAATTGGACATATTGGCTTACTTAAAAACGCGTACAGGTATCCCCGCCGAAGCAACTGTAGCCTCACCAAAATTAACGCCACCCCCATCACTGTCACCAGCATTCACAGGCAGTGAGGCGAGAGTTGAAATGGATCATATGCGAAAACTGATTGCAGATCACATGCGGACAAGTCTCGATACATCTGCTCATGTGTATGTTATGACAGAAGTAGATATGACTAGCATTGTAAACTTTGTTGATGCGAATAATGATGCCTTTTACCAAAAAGAAAGATATAGCCTTACATACACACCATTCATCGTTCATGCTTGTGTAAAAGCCTTGTCAGCTTATCCAGAGATGAATGCATCTATTGACGGTTCATCCATTGTATATCATAAAAATGTAAATGTGGGATTGGCTGTTGCAGTGGATAATGGACTAATGGTGCCTGTATTATCCAAGTGTGAAGAATTGAATTTCTTAGGACTCTGCCGAAAGGTGAGAGACCTTGCGGTGCGGACGCGGAATAAACAATTGAATCCGGATGAACTTCAAGGCTCCACATTTTCCATATCCAATTTTGGTGTCTTCAATGTAACCATGGGTACGCCCATCATCAATCAGCCCAATGTGGGTATACTCGGTGCGGGTGCCGTGAAAAAACGGCCGGTCGTCATCGAAACCAACGAAGGGGATACTATCGGTATTAAAAGTATGATGTTCTTATCCCTAGGATTTGATCATCGCCTTATAGACGGCGCCAGCGGTAGCCAATTCATAGAAGCCATCCGTCAAAATATTGAAACCATGGATTTGGAAAATCTCATATAATGCCTATCGATAACGTTCTCAAATTATATTCTGAATCGATTCGGTCTCCCTATCTCCATTATGGATTTTGGGATAATCCTGAAGCAGTCGACCTGGAGAATATCACCTTAAGCGAAATGGTAGCTGCTCAAGGCCGTTACATCGAGCATCTGGCTTCATTTATACCCGATGATGTCAAAACTATTTTAGATGTAGGGGCTGGGATTGGTGGTAATTCCAGTTATCTCCTTTCCAAAGGATATTCTGTTGAGGCGTTGTCTCCGGATGAATATCAAGAAGGTGTTTTTGCAGAAAAATATAATGGCGAAGTAAAATTCCATCGGACCAAATTTGAAGATTTTAATCCGGAAAAACAGTATGATTTGGTATTAGAAAGTGAAAGTGCCTGTTATATCCAAATTGAGCCGGGTTGGCAAACGGCCAGAGAAACTATTCGGGACAGAGGTTACCTATTGGCCTCTGATTATTTTCTCCATCATAATGATGGGAGCGGCGATTGGCATATTAAAGCATCCCATGATGAAAAGACCTATATGGAAAAGGCTGAGGAGTATGGTTTTAAACTCATTCGTGAGTATGACCAGACGGACAATACCATGCCCACATTAGATGGTGCAAATGCTTTTATGGAGCGTTTTATTTATCCCACCATAGACTTCACATCTAATTATATGAATAAAAATCATCCATTTGTGTTAAAGGTAATTAAAAAGGCATTCGACAAAAAAGTGAATGATAAAATGAAGCAATTATCATTGATGGATAGTGATGAATTCCGTAAGTATAAACGATATATGATTTTTTTATTTCAGAAAGTGAATTGATGGACGTCACCACCAAAAGGCAGGTAACAAAGAAGCCAAAAATTCGTCTCCAATTTGGAGAGGATTATAAATTTGTTCAGGATGTGGTCACCGCCAACAAACTCAATACGGTGTGCGAAGAAGCCCGCTGCCCCAATATTTATGAATGCTGGGGGCGGGGTACAGCAACCATTATGATTCTTGGGGATATCTGTACGCGAGCTTGCGGATTTTGCTCTGTTGCTACGGGTAAGCCCAACGATGTAGATGAGATGGAGCCGGTACGGACCGCCATGGCAGTGAAAAAAATGAATCTCCGCCATGTGGTCATTACTTCTGTAGATCGAGATGATTTGAAGGGTGATTTTGGTGCGAAAATTTGGGCAGAGACGATTCGCCAGATTCATCGCCATGTACCCAATTGTACGGTAGAAGTGCTCACACCTGATTTTCAAGGACTGGGTTCTGCCTTGTATACTGTATTTGATGCAGCACCTGAAATATTTTCTCATAATGTGGAATGCATTGAGCGTATCAGCCGTCAGGTAAGAGCACAGGCGGTATGGTCCAGAAGTTTGGATGTGTTGAAACGGTCGGTGGATTATGGACTATTGACTAAAACAAGTATGATGATTGGATTGGGTGAATCCAAATTTGAAGTGATCGACACCATGAAAGAAGTGGTGGATTTGGGTGTAGAGATTTTTACCATTGGTCAATATCTCCAGCCAACCCGGAACCATTTGCCGGTGGATCGATATGTAGAAGATGAAGAATTTGAAGACTATAAACAATTGGGATTAGATATGGGATTTCGTGTGGTAGAATCGGGGGCATTGGTCCGGAGTTCGTACCATGCAGATGAACAGGCACGATTAGCGAAAGTGGAATTATGATCGACAATAAACAATTGGTATATGGATTAGTCGTAGTGGCGGGACTCATTTTAACCTGGCTTATTTATGCGGATCAGGGTGTGGAGCCTGTTAAGGCTGTAGCGGTGGAAGAAGAGCCCTTAATTTTGGTCGATGGTAAAGTGCCGCCTAAACTTTCGAACTTACCTCCCCATATGGAGTATATTGATGAAAGCACCTGTTTAATGTGCCATGCCACAGAACGGGAGATGAATTTTGGGTCCGGACCCGTGGTTGCAAAGAAGATGCCCCACGAATTTCGAGAAAATTGCGCATCTTGTCATATCGCGCTAAAATGACCCATATTGGCAGAGAATAATTGAAAATACAGCATTTATGCGTCATATCAACAAAGATTACAACATGGCATATGGTTTGAAACCAATGTGTCTGGCTTAATATAAGGAATGTCATGAGCGACGAAATCAAAAAAGATTTAAATGAAGATTTACTGGAAGAGAGCGAATCTTATCCAGTGATGCCATTGCGGAATACGGTTCTGTTTCCGCAACAAGTGATCCCCATCTACATTGGTCGGGATAAATCTCTAAAGCTAATTAATGAACTGCCGCCCAATGGCAAACATATTGTGGTGGTGGCCCAAGAGGATGGATCTATTGAAGATCCGAATCCCGATGAAATGTATTCATTTGGCACCTTAGCCGTGGTGCTTAAAGTGTTCGATATGCCTGACAACAGCAAGTCTGCCATCGTTCAGGGAATCGATCGGGTGAAAATTTTAGATTTTAAAGAAAAAGACCCTTATTACCGGGCGGTGGTTCAACGCATATCTGATACTGGGTCTGCGGATGATATTGAGTTGGATGCCATGGCCAACAACCTGCGGCAGGTATTTAGTGAACTGATTCAAGTGGCGCCAAACCTGAGCGAAGAGCATACAGGGATGTTGTCTAGTATTCAAAAGCCGGCACGTCTTGCAGACAGAGCTGTTTCGCTTTTGACTGTTTCCAATCCTGAAAAACAGGATGTACTAGAAGAATTGGATATTAAATCCCGTGTAGAAAAATCTATCAAAATTTTGACGAAAGAAATCCAGCGGATTAAACTGGGTGAAGAAATACAAACAGAAGTCCACGATGAAATTGCCAAATCTCAGCGGGAATATTATCTGCGCGAACAAATGAAGGCGATTAAACGGGAATTGGGTGAAGATGAATCTCAGGTGGAATTGAAAGAAATTGAAGATGCAATCAAAGTAGCCAAAATGCCGGAAGAGGCAGAAAAGGTCGCCTTAAAAGAATTAGATCGCCTATCTAAAATCCCATCTCAATCCCCAGAATATACAGTCTCCAGAACCTATTTGGATTGGCTGACAGAATTGCCATGGTCCAAGACATCTGACGATTCGATTGATATTAAGGAATCCAAATCTATTTTAGATGAAGATCATTACGGACTGGAAAAGGTAAAAGAGAGAATTTTAGAATATCTAGCTGTTCGCGCATTAAAAATGAAAAAGGATCCTGATGGAGCCATTCGCGGACCCATACTGTGTTTTGCCGGTCCACCAGGGGTGGGTAAAACATCCTTAGGTCGTTCCATTGCCCGATCCATGGGTAGAAAATTTGTCCGTATTTCACTAGGAGGTGTTCGGGACGAAGCAGAGATCCGCGGTCACCGTCGCACCTATATTGGCGCATTGCCGGGACGCATTATTCAGTCATTGAAAAAAGCAGGCACTAACAATCCAGTATTCATGCTGGATGAGATCGATAAACTGGGCATGGATTTTCGGGGCGATCCTTCTTCTGCATTATTAGAGGTATTGGACCCGGAGCAAAATTCAACCTTTGCGGACCATTATCTTGAAGTGGATTTTGATTTGAGTAAGGTCATGTTTATCGCAACAGCCAATTATCAGGACCCTATTCCCCCCGCATTAAAAGACCGAATGGAAATCATTGACTTCTCAGGCTATATAGAAGACGAGAAAGTCCAGATTGCCAAACAGCATCTGATTCCGAAGCAATTAGAAGAGAATGCTTTAACTAAATCAGACGTTAGGCTAGATGATTCCGGTATTAAAGAATTGATCAGCTCCTATACCCGTGAGGCAGGGGTTCGAAACTTGGAACGGGAGATTGCCAACGTATTTCGTAAGGTTGCCAGGGATAAGATTGAGAAAAAGATAAAAAAAATCAGGCTAACGAAGAAAAAAATCAGCGAATATTTAGGTGCCCCTCGTTTTTATTCTGATATTGCAGAGCGAACCACCAAACCCGGTGTGGTCACCGGATTGGCATGGACTGCTGCCGGTGGAGATATACTCTTTATTGAAGCATCCAAAATGAAAGGAAAGGGCGGTTTAACCCTTACAGGCCAGCTGGGGGATGTGATGAAAGAATCGGCTACTGCTGCCATGACCTACGTTCGGTCTCATACAGATATTCTTGGTTTTGCTGACGATTTCAACGAAAAAACAGATATACATGTTCACGTACCTGCCGGTGCTATTCCTAAGGATGGTCCGTCCGCTGGTGTTGGGATGTATACAGCTATTGTATCACTTCTTTCAGGAAAATCCGTAAAAGACAAGGTAGCAATGACAGGAGAAATTACTCTCCGTGGTAATGTGCTCCCAATTGGTGGTGTAAAAGAAAAAGTGACCGCCGCACATCGATCCGGTATAAAGACCATTATATTACCAGATCATAACAGGAAGGATTTAGAAGATATCCCTGAGCACATTAAAAAGGATCTGGACTTTCATTTTGCAAAAGAAATGATGGATGTGATTGATGTAGCAATCCCAGGTTTAAAAGGTCGGGGTAAAACAAAAAAGTCTGCACCTAAAAAGTCAAAAGGCGCATAAATTCCGTAGCTAGTTTATAGAAATTAGGGGCGTTTAACTCAGCTGGTCAGAGTGCCTCCCTTACAAGGAGGAAGTCGGGAGTTCAAATCTCTCAACGCCCACCGACAATAAGCCCTTGTTTTACGACAGGGGCTTTTCTGTTTCCATTATATCAGATTTAATCACAGATATATCTAATATAATCTAAAAGGGGATACAGATTTGGGGGATACAAGGGG
>CEVA01229798.1_pt1 | contig 10491 bp, 8 predicted proteins | sample 361521 | NCBI WGS metagenome assembly CEVA01 (sample SAMEA2622823, study PRJEB7988) | marine metagenome | isolation source: saline water (ENVO:00002010), including | reverse complement strand
AGTTTGTAAGGTTCATGCTGATTTGTGATTTTTTGTATTCGTCAATAACCCAGCCGATAGCCTTTACATGATCAAATTTTCCATCCTTAAAGACGGGGCCTGACGGTTTTTCTTTGTTTATCTGCAGGCTTTTGTACCTTTCTTCAAGGTTTTTTCCATATTTGTTTTTGTAATGTGAAGAAAGTTCTTCAAAGCTATCTGCAACATAATCGTCATTGCCGCATGGATGCCTGCCATCCTCAGGGAAGTTTACCACTTTTCCCTTGTAGTAAAAAGGTTCAGTGTTGCCTTCTCTTTTCCATCTACCTCTTTCCCTTAGCTCGTAAGCAATATCATTGGCATATTTCCTATCTGTTGTATTAAGGTTTATATTCCATGCAATTAGAAATTCCCTGGCTCCAACAGCTGTCGCGCCTGATTTTTCATTAAAGGAAAAAGGACCATAGTCTGGCTTCCATTGTGGGTTTGAAACTCTATCTTTAAGCCCTTCGTATTCACCTTGTCTGACATTGGCTAGATTAGACCTTTCTTTTGATTTGGCAGCTTCCTCATAAAGGTAAACTGGTATTTTCAATTCCTCACCAATCCTTTTTCCAACCTCATTTGCAATAAGAATACAATCCTCCATTGATATGTTGTCAACAGGGACAAAAGGACAAACATCAGTTGTTCCCATTCGCGGATGTGCGCCTGAATGTTTTCTCATATCTATAATCTCACTGGCTTTTTTTACCGAAAGAAAGGCTGCTTCTTTAACAGCTTCAGGATTGCCTACAAATGTAACAACTGTTCTGTTTGTATCAGAACCCATGTCAACATCTTTAACTTCAACACCAGTTACTGACTTTATGACTGAAATGATCTGATTTATCTTTTCCTCGCTTCTTCCTTCTGAAAAATTAGGAACACATTCAACAAGCCCTAAGTTGCTAGGCATTTTGCTTTAAGTTGAAAGACCTTCAGGGCCTTTGTAAACTGATTTTGGCCTCATTATTCTGTTGTCTTCTTTTTGCTCCAGGACATGTGCGCACCAACCAGCTATTCTTGCCATTGCAAAAACCGGAGTATATAAATCAGACTCTATTCCCATTGAGTAATAGAGGCTTGCTGAATAAAAATCAACATTTGCTTCAAGCCCTTTCCTTTCTTTCAGCATGGCTCTCATTTTGTCACTCATTCGTAGCCATTTTTCATCAGCACCCTGTCCAGTCATGCTTTCGAGCATATCTCTTAAAACTATTGCTCGTGGATCCAAAACTTTATAAACCCTGTGGCCAAAACCCATGATTCTTTCTTTCCTGGCAAAACAATCTTCAACAAATTTTTCTACATTTTCCTCTTCACCTATCGAGAGAAGCATGTTCATTACGCGTGTATTTGCGCCACCATGCCAAGGGCCTTTAAGACTGCCTATTGCTGATGTAATGGCAGAATGCATATCAGACATTGATGATGTTGTTGCTCTTGCGGTAAATGTGCTTGCATTAAAACCATGATCTGCGTGAAGGGTCAAACAGGCGTCAAAAACTCTAACCATAGCTTGATTTGGATCTTCGTTTCTTATTGACCTCATGAAATGACTGGATGTATCATCTTCGAGATTGTTTACAGAAATATCCCTGCCATTTCTAATATCATTGAAGGCAGAGACTATAGCTGTAACTTGACCTATGAGCCTAAGTGCTTTTCTTCTATTTGCTTCAGGGGAATCATCTTCAGATTCAGGATCAAGTGCTCCAAGCATGCTAACTGCAGTCCTTAATGCTGCCATAGGGTCTGCCTCTATGCATGAATGAAGAGCAGAAATGACTTGAGATGGAAGGACCCTTGATACAGCTAATTGAGCCCTCATCGCCTCCCTTTCTGATTCTGTAGGTAATTTTCTATTTAAAAGTAAGCAAACAACATCTTCAAATGTTTTGTTTTTGGCTAAGTCTCCAACCTGATAGCCACAATAAACCAATTCACCTTTAAGGCCATCAACTCTAGATAAAGTTGTGTTGGTTACAAGTATGCCATCTAATCCTGGATTTATTTCATTCATAAGCTAGCTAATTCTAAATCTAGAATTATGAAAATGGAATATGACATAGTTGTGATAGGCGGTGGAATACTTGGCCTTTCGGTTGCAAAAGAAATAATAGACAAAAAACCCGAGGTTAAATTGCTGGTTCTGGAGAAAGAAAACACCCTTGCTTCTCATCAGACTGGTAGGAATAGTGGCGTTATCCATTCTGGAATTTATTATGAGCCTGATTCAAAAAAGTCTGAATATTGCATCAAAGGTGGTCAGAAGATAAAGAATTACTGTAAGAAAAATGGGATCCCTTTGAAGAAGGTTGGAAAAATGATCATGGCAACAGGACAGAAAGATATCGATGTTTTGTACTTTTTGAAAAAAAGAGCTGAATATCTTGGCCTAAATCATTCTTTGCTTAATTCAGCTAAGTCAAAAGAGGTGGAACCACATGCTCACTGCATTGAGTCAATTTTTTTCCCAGATGTATGCATAACTGATTATGCTGCTATTTGTCAATGTGTAAAGAAGGAATTAGAGCAAAAAGGAGTTGATGTTTTGTTTTCTTCAAAAGTGGATAGTGTGCAATGTGATATTGCAAATTCATACATTCAGGTAAGAGGAAAAACTTATGTTTCAAAAAATGTTATCAACTGTACAGGCGTTCATGCGGATTCCTTTTTAAGGCAAGATTATAGAAAAGATGTAAGAATAATACCTTTCAAGGGGGTTTATTGGAAAGCTTCAGCACCTAAGATATCAACAAATCTTTACCCTGTTCCAAATTTAAAGTTGCCTTTTTTGGGTGTTCACTTTACACCAACTATCAATAATGAGGTACTTATAGGTCCGAATGCTTTTTTATCTTTCGACAAAGAGGGATATGGCAATTGTGATTTTGACATAAAGGACACGTATGATATTTTTTCTTTTTCTGGTTTTTGGAATTTTTTTCAGAAAAATTTCAATGCATGCATTAATGAGTTAAAAAACTCTTCAAGAAAATCTACATGGAAATCAGCAAGATTAATGTGTCCTTCATTAGCATTTGATGCAATCAGGTATCATTCTTCTGGAATAAGGGCTCAAGCTATGACCAAAGACGGAAAGCTTTGTGATGACTTTGTCTTCTTTAGTCAAGGTAATGTGTTGAATGTAATCAACGCTCCAAGCCCTGCTGCAACATCTTCATTTGAAATTGCAAAACATATAGTTGGTAAAATAGATTTATGAGATTGTTGGTTTTTAGTGATGTTCATGTTGATTTGAATGCAGCTAAAAGGCTTGTAGAGCTTTCATCTTCTGTAGATATTGTCCTAGGTGCAGGCGATTTTTCATCAAACCATCAAGGGTTAGAAAAAACAATAAATGTATTATCGGGAATTAAAAAGCCTTTGCTTATGGTTCCTGGTAACAACGAATCTTTTCATGAGTTGTCACGAGTTTCTTCTCAGTTTGAAAATATGCAAGTGTTGCATGGCACAGGACTTTCGTTAAATGGATTTGATTTTTGGGGCTTGGGTGCTGGAGTTCCCGAGACTCCATGGGACTGGTCTTTTGATCTAAGTGAACATGAAGCGTTCTTGATGTTGGAGGGTTGTCCAGAAAAATCAATTTTGATAACCCATAGCCCACCTAAAGGGCATGTTGATAAAGCAGGCGGGAGCAATTTTGGAAGTGAATCAATTCTTGAATGTGTTAAAAAGAAAAAACCTTTATGGGTTTTTTGTGGACACATTCATGAGTGCTGGGAAAAAGAATCTTTTTTAGGTGGTACTAAAATTTTAAATTGTGGTCCTAATGGGCGGGTTATAGAGATATGATTTTTTTGCTTTTTTATTTGTTGAATCCGATTACAGATTTTCTAGAAAAGCAAGAAAATCAACCCAATATTGTATTTATTATGGCTGATGATTTAGGGTTTGGGCACCTTGGATCTTACGGTCAAAAAAAGATAAAAACTCCAAATTTGGATATTTTGGCTAGTCAAGGATTAAGGTTTACACAGTTTTATTCTGGCTCAACAGTTTGTGGTCCGGCTAGAAGCACTTTGATGACTGGTTATCATACTGGTCATACATCTGTCAGGGGCAATACTGGAGGTATACCTCTGCTCGATGAAGATGTTACTATTGCTGAAATATTGAAATCCAAAGGTTATAAAACCGGAATGTTTGGCAAGTGGGGTTTAGGTGATTTTGGAACAAGTGGCACTCCGGATAAGCAAGGTTTTGATGAGTATTTTGGATACTTGCATCAGGTGCATGCTCATTTTTATTATTCTGAATACCTTTGGGACAATGGAGAAAAGATGTTTTTAGATGGCAATCAAGATGGAAATAGAAACCAGTACACACATGACTTAATAACAGACAAGGCTCTTCAGTTTATTTCAGAAAGTTCAAAAAAACCATTTTTTCTATATGTTGGATACACAATTCCTCATACAGAATTGCTTGTGCCTGAAGATTCTTTAAATGAATATTTAGGAGATTGGGATGAGCCTAATCCTTATGTTGGTCATCATTATGCTAGCCAACCTTATCCAAGATCTGCATTTGCTGGAATGGTTTCAAGAATGGATAGAGACGTGGGGAGAATTATGGATCTTCTTGATGAATTAAATTTAAGTAATGAGACAATCATCTTTTTTACAAGTGACAATGGAGGTCAAGGGTTTGATGGACCCGATTTAGAGTTTTTTGATGGAAATGGTGGTTTAAGGGGTGGTAAACAAGATATGTACGAAGGAGGAATCAGGGTTCCCCTTATTGTAAGGTGGCCAGGAGTTATCAAAGAAGGATCTAAAAGCGATCACATTTGGGCTTTTTGGGACATCCTGCCAACAGTTGGGGATATCGTTGGAGCCTCTTGGTCTAATGAGATTGATGGTCTTTCTATGTATCCAGCATTATTAGGGGCAGCAGCACCAAAGCACGAGTATCTTTATTGGGAGTATGGCGGAGAGGGACATCTTAAACAGGCTGTAAGGATGGATGATTGGAAATATGTAAAGCATAGAGATGGAACAAGTGAGCTTTATAACCTTAAAAATGATTTTTCCGAAAGTGATGATCTCTCAAAATTTTATCCTGAAATTATCATAATTATGGAAAATATATTAACCTCAGCAAGAACCCCTAGAAGGAAATATGATCGGAAAGATATGACATTTGACTATAAATGATAATAGAATCATATTCCGCGTTCCTCGGTAGCTCAGTGGTAGAGCGGATGGCTGTTAACCATTAGGTCGGGGGTTCAAATCCCTCCCGAGGAGCGCTGGGTCTTTACCAAGGTCCAGTTATAGCTATTGTTTTTCCTGTCCATTGGGCATTTACAAAAAGTGTTGTTCCGTCATCCGAGAAACAGCTACCAGCAAGTTCTGTATCTTCGTTAAGATCTCCAATTTTATATATTTCGCCTTTTTTGTTTATTCCGATTATTGAAGAATCTCCTCCAGCATCCTCACAACAGATCACATGTCCTTTTGGTGATATTGTTATATTGTCAGCATGTTGCAGTAATTCTTTGCTTGATGATTCAACAAACAGTTCCAATTTACCGTGCTCAAATTTTTCTTCAGGGGTTCCTTCATACCTGCTTGGTTTGTATTTAAAAATTTGACCTAATTGTTTTCTTCCCCCTTGTGTACATGCAAAATAAATCTCATTATTTCCGTACCACATACCTTCTGATCTTGCAAATATAGCAGCTCCTTTTTCATGCATTTCATATCTCATTTTGTCTTCATGGTTTTCTGGATTTTCAACATTTATCCAATAGGTTTCAATTTTTGTATTTTTGGGTATTGTATTTTTTGAATCTTTCCAATTTCTAGTATCGCTAATTCCTTTTTCTTTTATACATAAAGCTTGTAGCTTGCCACTGCTGAAATCTCCTTTTTTTTCAGGTATAAATCTATATATAAGGCCTTCAGGCCTATCTTCTGTTTGGTACACTATTCCTGTTTTTGGATCAACCGCTATAGCTTCATGTCTAAATCTACCCATAGCTTTTAACGGTTTAGGTATTGTTATTTGCATTTTTTTTGATGCAGGGACTTCAAAATTGTATCCATGATTTTTTTTCAAGCCTTCTTTGTCTTCATCATGTAGAGAGTAGCCTTTTTTTACTGTTACTTCCTCACATGTAATCCATGTGTTCCAGGGCGTTATACCTCCAGCACAATTTCGAAGTGTGCCTATTAGGCTTAAGGATTCTTGCAGTACTTTTTGTTTTTTAGTGTCGTAGATGATTGTTGAGGTGCCTCCAGTGCAAGGCATTCCTTTGATGCCTTGATCATAAAGTTTATTGGGATTGATTTTTGAATAAAGCGAATTTGTTTGTCCAAAAGGGCTTCTTGAAAAATCAGTAGGCAGATTTTCATGATTCCTGATTATTATGCTAATTCCATTTCCTCCAGAAAAAACACCCATTCCATCCATTGCCCCTGGAACTAGGAATCCATCATTCATAACTTTTCCAACTTCAGAAATGACCCTGTATGAGAAACCTTCGGGAAGATCAAGAATTCCCAAAGGGTCCTTTTTTAAAGCTCCATATATGGATGTTTTTTGTTTATTGAGATTTATGAAATGTTTTAATCCTGTCATTCCCGCAGAGATCACAAGCCCTGCTTTGATAAAATTTCTTCTAGTTAAATTCATATTTTAAAAATTAAATTATGATTCCTTTATGACGTTAAAATCATGCCTTTTAATCATATATTTTTTATTTACAAATAGTGTTTTTGAAGCTCAATCGATTGAAAGCAAAAAATTTATAAAAACTGAAGATTATTTAATTGTTCAAATTGAAGATAGGAAGATTTATATTCATCCGGAAATTAAGAATAGTGCAATAAAAAAAGATTTAATGGATTTGCTAAAAGTTAAATTGTTTGATGTAAAAAGAGTTTTACCTGAGGTTTCTTATGAAAAAATTAAAGATGTTTCAATATGGGTTGATAATGGTGATTTTGGATGTCCAGGTGCATGCTATCACCCATCAAAGATTTGGCTTGCTGAGAATGGCTTAAATCCAGACAAAGAAAAGTCGATTCAGATAGGTAGCCCTGAGATTTTTTTGGAATGGACAAAACAACAACCTTTTATGATTTTGCATGAATTGGCTCATGCTTACCATCATCAGTTTTTGGGATATTGGAATGAGGATGTAAATAAAGCTTATGAAAGAGCTTTGGAATCAGGATCTTACGAAGAGGTTCTTCATTGGAATGGTGATACTGTGAGGCATTACGGTTTAAACAACAGTCAAGAATATTTTGCAGAATCAACAGAGGCTTATTTTGGTGTTAATGATTTTTATCCCTTCGTTCGTGGAGAATTGAAAGTTCATGATTATGAGATGTACACACTTATTAATGATCTTTGGAATCCAATTGATAATGAATCGGAATGATTTTTTTATTACAATCTTGAAATATGAATTTTTTATTTCCAAATAAAGAAAACTTAGATCCAATCCTGAGAGAGATTATTGATTTATCTAAAAAGCTCGGTGTCGATTATTCAGATTTAAGGTATGGTTTTTATAAATCTGAAACAATAAATGTTAGAGATAATCTTGTAGAGGCAATTGATTATGACGAGAATTTTGGAGTTGGTATAAGGGTTTTGGTCAATGGTGGATGGGGTTTTTCTAGCACTGCTGTTCTTGACAAAGCAAACCTTTTAGAAACACTTGAAACAGCTATAGACATTGCAAAAGCCTCATCTGAATTAAGGGTCGAAAAGGTTTGTTGGGAGCCTCAGGTTGCTCAGGTAGGCACATGGTGCTCCAGCATAAAAGAAGATCCATTTAAAGTTTCTAGAGAGGAAAAGATGAATTTGCTGCTTGACTCAACAAGCAATGCTTTGCAGCAAGATGGTTGTTTTAGGGCAACAGCATCTATTTTTTCTGGAGAGGAATTAAAGTGGTTTCTATCTTCAGAAGGCTCAGACATAACCCAAAGGATAATAAGAACATCTCCTGACTTAATGGCCTGGGGCAAAGCTTCTAACGGAAATGTTAGGACAAGAAACCATCAAACTCCCCCTTTGACATGTGGTTTTGAAAATATCAGATCTGCTGATTTGGTTGGGAATGCTGCTCGTGTGGGTTCAGAAGCTGTAGAAAGAGCTGAAGCTCCATTTGGACCTCAGGGAAAGTTTGATTTGATTCTTGACCCTGCGAATTTAGCTTTAACAATTCATGAAACAATAGGGCATGCTACTGAATTGGATAGAGCATGTGGATGGGAGGCAGATTTTGCCGGCACATCTTTTTTGAAGGTTTCAGATTTGGATAATTTGAAATATGGTTCAAAGTGGGTTAATGTGCAAGGTGATAGAACTTTGCCAAATGGCCAGGCAACACTTGGCTGGGATGACGATGGAGTTAAAACAAATGAGTTTCCAATTATAGAAAAAGGTATTTTTAGAGGTTTTGCCAGCACTAGAGACTCTTGTTATCTTGAAAAAACAAAAGGATTAGGAAAAGCTTGCTCCCATGCAGATTCGTGGTCCAATATTCCTATTTTGAGAATTCCAAATGTTTCATTGAAGCCTTCAGAAGGAGAAAGCGCTCCTTCTAAAAATGATTTGATTAAAGATGTTAAAAAAGGAATACTCATACAAGGAAGAGGCTCATGGAGTATCGATCAACAAAGATACAATTTCCAGTTTGGTGGGGATGCGTTTTGGGAAATCAGAAATGGAGAAGTTTGCGGAATGTTTTCCGATGTAACTTATAGAGGAATTACTACAGATTTTTGGAACTCTTGCGATGGTGTTTCTTCCAAGGATTATTGGGAACCTCAGGGTGTAAGAAACTGTGGAAAAGGGCAACCAAGCCAACAAGGACAGCAAACACACGGAGCTTCCTGGAGTCTATTTAGAAATATTGATGTGGGAGATGCAAATTGAAACAACCGATTGACGATAGGCTTTTGTTGACAAGGTATTTAAAACCTTCCAACTCAGATTACATTTCTTTCAATGTTAATGCTTCATTTTTTAATTTGACTAGAGTGGCTAACAATAGCGTAACTCAAAATCTTTCTAGAAACTACAAGACTTTAACTGTTACTTCTTGGACTGGTAAAAAAATTGGTTATTCAACAACAACAGATTTTTCCCAAAGTGGTATAAAAAAATGCATTAATAATGCTGAATTTATATCAAGTGTTAGTCCTGAAAACGAAGAAGCAATGCCTCCTCTTGAAAACACAATCAGCTCAATTAAGGATAATTTTGATCCAAATACTGCATACATGAATGCAAAAGAAAGAGTCTCGCTTATATCGCCTGCCTCGTTTAAAGCGGAAGAAAAAGGAATGAAGCTTGCAGGAACGGTTTCCTCTGGATGGAATTCACAAATAATCATGAATTCAAAAGGTTTAGATATTTTTTACAAAGAAAGTAAGGGTGGCTTCAGTGGAACTTTAACAAATCCAGAAGGGGGAACTTTTAGAGTCGCTTCAGAATCCTGTTGGAATCTTCCTAGCTTGAATCCAGAAAAAGCTTTTGACTCCCTTTTTTCAAATATATGTATTGGCAATTCAATTGATAAGGATCCTCAAAAATTTAGAGTTTTATTGCTTCCGGAAGCCGTAGGGTCTTTACTTGTATGGCTTTTGGCTCAAAATGATTTAAGGTCTGCAGATGAAGGGAGAAGTGCATTTTCAGAAAATGGATTTAAGAAACATTCAGACGGAAGGATATGTTCTAGCGGTGTAAATATTTTATTGGACCCTCATCACCCTGATTTAAAAACAGCACCTTTTGATCATGAAGGACATCCACTTGAAAAAAGATTCTTAATCCAGGATGGATTTTTAGACCAGTTGAATTGTTCTCGTTATTGGGCGAAAAGGAATAACAAAGAGAGTACTGGTTCTTGTTGGAGCATGGTTTTTGAAAGTGATAAAAAGCCATTAGATTTAAATAGTTTAGCCTCTATAGTTGATGAAGGTCTTTTTGTTCCTAGATTTTGGTATAACAGATATGTAGACCCAATGCAAATGATAATCACAGGACTTACACGAGATGGATTAAGAACTATTAGTAAAGGAAAGCTTGGACCCAGGGTTAAGAATTTTAGATTCAATGATTCTCCGTTAAGGGTGTTAAATAATATTGTTGCTGTAGGAAAGCCTGAACTTGTTTCCCATTGGGGTGTGAGGATGCTCGTTCCACCAATGGTTGTAGATAATTTTAATATGACCAGTGTTGCCCCTGGCGAGTAAGTGTTTAAGGTATACTTAGGTACATAGTTTTTTAGGAGGTTTTATGGAAAAAGGAAAGATTTTTTTGCCGATCTGGATGTTCATTTTAATTATTGCAGTATTCTTTTTTGCGGGTTTCAATTATGGAAAATCAAATGCGCTTAATTCAGTAATTGTTGAAATGACACAAAACCGTCAAATGTTTCCTGGATCTGGATTTGATAGAGGTCAAGGTCGACAAATG
>CEVA01060241.1_pt1 | contig 10498 bp, 14 predicted proteins | sample 361521 | NCBI WGS metagenome assembly CEVA01 (sample SAMEA2622823, study PRJEB7988) | marine metagenome | isolation source: saline water (ENVO:00002010), including | reverse complement strand
AGTCTCTAGACCTGTCTACTAAAATCAACTTACCACTAGAAGCTAACTATCCAACTAATTTTGCTTTGCTCATATCATGAAAAGAGTTTTCCAAACGTGTTTTAAATCGAGTTCAGTGGCGCGCGCTTGACGGATATAATGTGTGCTCATGTTTCTGGTTCCTTGTTATTTAATGGTGGTTACGCCGTCACGGCGCGTTACTTCGTATGAATTAGCCATTGGTACCGACCTCCAGTAGCTTAGGGTTTGCTGCGCACTTAGAAGCCATATCGCAGCTGCCAAATGGTATTGCCTGTTCTTTTCCGCTGATTGGTACCAGCTGCCAACGCCAACCGCCGCACGTAACGGCCAGAGCCTCGACTTTTGCATTGAACTTACCCAATGGGAAAGGTACGCCGGTTAATCGCTCATAGTGAGCCACCAGCTTGCGAGCTGTAGGGGTATTGAGTTTGTGTCCCTTGTTAGTTGCCATGCTTGTTCCTTTGGTCTATCTTGCCGGCCACACAAAAAGCATGACCGTTCTTTTTTGACACTAGAAGCGACAGTAATTTGTTGCTTTAGCGGTAATGATGAGATGGTTAAACGACAGTGGGACTAATCCCATTATCATTGTTACCATCATTTAATGACTTAAGAACGTGGTTTTATTGCTGAAATATAACTTCTAGTTTGGCTGTGCCTTGCTCGTTGAGAATGTTGGCCAAGCGGTCGAGTCTCCACGTTCTCGGCTTGTCCTCTCTTGCATGGCGCACTAAATAAGACTTGTGATAGGTGTATTGGCCGTGCTCTACAATTTCCACCAGCATCAACGCGAAGTAGCTGCACGGTTGTTGTATGGCTAAAGCTTTAAGCTTGGAGCTGTGAGCAAGGAGCTTTTTAGCGGTACCCAGCAGGATGGGTTCTAATGATGATTCTTGCATAATATGTCGATTTGCTTGGTTCATATTGCTGTATTGTTGGCGATAATGCTACCAACAATACATACATATTTGCAATAGTGGTTCGGAATAGGAGTGAAGGGAGTTCGACTACTTAAGCATTGTACCAAGGTTTCGGTTCATATAGCTTAGCAGCTCTAAGTTGTCAGCGTAAACGGCCAACAGCTTACGCTTAACCTGACTAAAAGCCCCTAGTCTGCCGTGCTTTTCAACGCTCGCCTTAAGTGATTCATACGAACAGCCAAAGACCATCTTAATGGCCTTTTTGCTGAACCCCTGACTGAGCAAGCGCTTAGCGTCACGCTTTTGGCTGGTGGTGAGCTCGCACTGACTGAGCTCACGCTGTCTTAACTTAAACTCTCCAAGGCGCATGCCATCATTCATCATCTTCAATCTCCCCAATCGTAGGAATAGAAATGCCCGTGGTGAATTGCTTAGTCTCATCATCAAAGGTACGAATGTAATGGTCAGTCACAGCAATAGAGCTATGGCCCAGCGCTTCTTTAAGGTGTTTCATGCTCGCGCCGCCGTCCAGCATCATCATGGCAAAAGTCTTACGCATAGAGTGAGTTGATAACTGGTAAGGAAGTTTAAGATCGGCTGCCACTCGCTTGAGCACGTCATTCACATACCTAATACTGATCGCGTTCCCGTTCTTGGCCAAATGGTGGTTAGACTGGAACATAAGCGCATGCTTACTATTGTGATCGTAGATCTGCTGAATTAGCTCTTTCATTTCACCATTAACATGAATGGTGATTTTAGAGGCTTGCTTGGCGGCCTTTTCGCTCATTGGGTTTTTGGGGCGATTCATTCGCATGCGCAACGACTTTTGTTGTACCACATCAAACGAATCTTTAATGATGCCGTTAATCATCACGTCAGAGAACTTAAGCGCTCTCACATCACAGTTACGCAGGCCTGAACGGGCCTCGAACTCAAGCATCATCGAGATAAGTGGGTTTATCTGGTCCACTTTGGCCAAGATGGTTTGCAGTTCTCTTTTATCACGGACGGGGAAAGAGGCCATTTAAAAGATCTCCAAATTATCAACAGATTCCAATGAATCAATCAGCGTGTCGTCTAGTAACATCTTGCAAGATATGGCGAGCTTATCGCCAAAGTGCACGCTACCGATATACAGCCCGTACTCAGCCTCATTGAGCTGAGTACGACGAATAATGTCGTGGTAAGTGGGTAATTTATTGTAAAGGTTAATCATAGCCGTTTGGCCAGCAATGCTGCGGCGATCATGGCTCAAACCGTGAATTGCATAGCGAAGCCTGTCCCTAACCGTTGATGGGTTGCCAGAGAGCGCTTTACTTATCGTTCCTTGGCTGCAGGGAGTGCCATAGTAATCAGTGATCACTTTGGCGGCTTGCTTCTGCCCTCCACATTCATCGACCAGCGCTTGGAGGGAAGCGTGGCATAACTTGGGGTAAATCTCCCCCATGCTTTCGCGAGCGGCGGCGCGTGATTCGGCCTCCGCTAACAATCGCTCTGAAATGTCCATAAGGTTGCTGTCCTTATATAGAAAAGTATGTTTTTTGTTTGCTTGCTCGGAGTAAATACTATTCGACAGTCACGGACAATTCAAGGGTGTTCGGAATAACAGGCAATCAAATCAAGGGTAAAAGCGCCCTTTTGCTAGCAAAAAATGCATGCTTCGCAACCTGTTTTATAGTGTTTTTTAACCCTAGTCCATAAAATAAGTTTTTGCTAATATGGCAACCAAACGTTACACTTTTGTAAATATATTTTCACTGTATAAATGCACAGTATATTAGGGTAGTATTCCTTTGGAATACGAGCCAAATCACCCTTTTTGGATGGTTTTTGCTTAAGACAATAGTGGGCGTGCTAGTTAGTGGTAATAAACACATAAGCCATTGTTTTAACTGGTCTTTTACCAATTACCATATACTAGCAGTAGGTCAAAGTCGTCCTAATTTACTTCCCGTTCTGAGTAGAAGAGGAAGTAAATGGTTTTTTTTGTGTTTTGGTGCTGGTTTTTGGGTTAGGCAAGGAATATTTGTGACGAGTTACATCGTCACATTGAGCATTATATAGGTCATAGGTGACTTATTTTTATGCGCCACCTTTAGCGACTTTCGTGCATAGATCACACTTTTTGAAAGTGACCTCATACCTTGAAAAACTTTTTACTTGAGCGCAATAATAGCCGCAAAATTTATAAGCAGACAGCTGCACAGCATGTTGTCTATAAAAGTACTAACACGTCAGGAATAACTATGAATCAGATAGAAGAGCTCAAGCAACAATTTCCATTACCGCTTCTTGATGAGTTCGCTAGCCAACTCGATATGCTTGGGGATGACTTTGAAGATGACATGCTCGATAAGTGTGCCATTCATGCGATCCAAAATGGACAGAAAAACTACGACCGAAACACGATGCGCAACTATATTCAAGATACCTTTCTATAAATATCACCCCTTTATATTTTACGTCTTCTTACAATTACTATTTTCAATATTATCAAGTAGTTCGGAATTACTATTCTTTTTAGTAATTCCGAACTATAAAGTAAAAAATAGACATTATCCTGACACCTAAAACCCGTCGATTCATTTAAAAACCCACGAAACCATAGTATCCTTATAGAACAATAGTCAAAGCAGCATAAAGCGTTACTCTCCCTGTATTGGATGAAAGGGATACGCTTATTTTGGCTATTCCTTTTATGGAGCTACTATCATGAGAAATGAAAAAGAAAAGACACGCCCAAAAGTGGATATTGATACTTTAAATAGACTGCTCGCTAATAAACAAAAGGCTGACGATAGATATAAGAAAGCCATGCTTCACCGAGCGACTTATAAAGAAGATATAGAGCTAAAAGATGATGATGGGAACCAAAACCAGCGCGTTATATGCATAGTTAAAAAAGGGAACCAAACAACAAGATTGCTCGCGTATGCACAGGCGGTAGTGGATGCCAACAAAGCATTACTCGAAGCGGCCCCAGAGTACTTTGATGCAAAGTCCAACATGTTTAAAGAGCCAACCATCGTTGATGGCGCTCGTAAGGTCACTATAACCGTCAATAAGGCCGCTTCTAGCAGACTTGTTACCGGTGCAACCATAAGCAAGCTTTTACGTTCTAGAAAGCGAAACAACACGGTTAAACTTCAGCATGAGCTAACCGAGGAAGAGCGCGACAATCTAGAGAAAGAACAAATCACAATAGACAAAGAACTGGCGTATTTTGAAGATAAACAAGAAATGCGGATAAGACGCCGTTCTCAAGAGCACCGCGATGTTATGGCCCTTTGCTTTATGCCTATCACTGGCAAAGCAGGCAAAACCAAACCAGCCGATAAGATACACGTTAACGCTGGTGGCCTGATCATCATTAGACACCGTTCTTGCGATGATTCAGATATCAACATAGTGGATAACACGACCGCTACTGGCCGCTACTCTATCTATGACGAGGCGAACCCTATAGAAACGGTTCTGGCTGAATCTGTGTCGTTCTATGATGAAAGCGAGCTCGAACTGATACGTCAGGCCAGAGCTGAGAATAGAGGTAAGAACGTAACAAAAGCACGCTCTCAATTTGATGGGCTGATTAACTAAAAAGAAAAAGACCTACAAACGATTTAAGAGTGATTCCTAACGCTTGGCAATTTTAAATGTGCGTTATATTGCCACCAGCAAGGGAAAAAACTTTTAAAAAACAGTCTTTTTCTGTCTAAGAGCTGTTACGACAAGTGTCGGGATACTTGACGTGACTCACCCGCCAACGATTGGCGGGTTTCTTTTTTTTGGGCGTTCTTTTTTTTAGAAAGTCTTTTTTCGTGAGTGCCAACTTTTTTAAGTATCACGCAAAATCCTCTCCCATGGCCTCATTCACCCAGTCTTCCATAGCGCTGTGCTTCTCTTGCATATCTTCTGTCATTTCCATTTCGAACGGAACGTAATCAACCAGCATCGAGAAACAGAACGTATCCCACCTATCCGGTGATGAAATGTTGAATTTCTCTTTCATCATTGGCTTAGGCATCATGACCCATTGGCCAGACTCATTAATCGCACATGGGATCTTACAGCCTTGCTCTGCAGTCTTAACATTGCGGTCTATCTGCATGCGGCCTTGCTTAATCGCATCACGGGCCATCACGTTGGCGTAAGCCCTTTGATTCTTAAAGCGCTGTTTATCGCTGGTGGAGTGCATCGTCTTACCCCAGCGGATACGCTGGACCCGATGGCCATGACGATCTAGACACGTCGCTGTATCGTAACCTACGCCGTCACTATCCACCGCTATGGTAATGTTCGGGTAAAGCTCTTCTCGTAGCTCAGCGTGAATGATATCGGCAAAGTAAACAGGATCCACGTTGCTGGGTTGCTCCACCAGCTTCACGCACTTCACTATACGTTCCATGCGCTGGCCCCAAACCTTACAAATGTTCAGAACGGACCTATCTCGGCCATTACCCACATCGACCAAGGCCACCCAGCCCCAGCCATCAGGCATATGCAGATTGAGCTTGGCTGACCTATCAAGATCTGCACGGCCAAGCAACATACCGGCAATGGTAGCGGGAAACTCTCCCCGAACTTTGATTAAGTACTCTGGTGACTCACGGCCCCCATACTGCAGCCGTTTCTCTAAGATAAAGTCCACCGTTACAAACGGCGACTCTTCACTGTTCAGGCGTATCGAACGCCACTTACCACGCGGCTCGGATAATTCATGATGCGTATCATAGAAGAAACCTGCAGGCCTAGTGGGCTGGCTCAATAGCAGCATGCGGTTATCGGTTTCTGTCAGTGCACCACCAAGGACACCAAATGCCTTATCACTAACACCGGAGGCCTCATCCACTATCACAAACAAGTGGGCCGCGTGCTCACCGGCTAGGGCTTCCTCGTTACCAATACGGCACGACTTGGCGTTCGTCTGCCAAATACCTTTCTGGGAGTTCTCATAGAACGCGGTTTCTGTGATGGTGAAATACTGCTGCAGCCAACCGTGCTTTTGTAAGATCGCATTCCAGTTGGATTTAAGGTACTTCCATACACCAATCTGTACTTGTCTCGCATTGTTCGCCACCAATACGACACGGGCATTGGGGAACGTCAGCATGTAAGCAATGATCATGATGGAAGTCATATCCGACTTACCGGTACCGTGGCCAGAGCTCACCGTTGTACGCGAGCCTATGCGCTGGGCGCTATCAATGATCTTCCTTTGCTGCCAGCTGGGCTCTTTACCAACCAGCTCGACCGCTAATCGCTTCCAATCAAACCGGTAGCGCTTAACAAAGTCTTTGTATCTTGGATCCTTTAATACCGTTCTAACCCGTTTCGCCACCTAATACCTCGAAGCTATCAATGTCATCAAACCCCGCGACAACCTCATCGAGATCGTCATAGGCTTGATGTGTGGCGGCTTCTTTTATGATGTCAGACGGGGAAAGGTCTGGTTCTATACCATTTTCTATATCTTCGGCTTCTTGTATCTTCTGGGCGACTTCCTCTCGACGGGCGTCTAACCATTCGCCGCTTTCGATTTGCTGGCGTTCTTCGTAGTCATCGAACATTGCATCGAGCTCTTCCTCAGTAACTCCACCCTCTTCGACTTCTGGCTCCATGTTCTCCAGTTCCATTCTCATTTCATGCATGAGGGTGGCTGGTGGACGTGCACCCAGTCGCTCTAAGTGCTGACAGGTTTCAAGGGCGCTCCAGTTGTTCTTAATTCTTAACTCAAGACCAGCAATGACTATGTTGGCCTCTTCTGCAGGTAGCATGGCTGGCGACTGCAGCTCATCAAGGGTTAGCTTGCGTAGGTCGATGTAACGCTTATGCTCGGCCTTGGCAAACTGGGTAATGCTCATTTCTAACTCTCGCAGGCGTGGAGCATACCCATACATGAGCCGGTCAATGGCCGCTTGGAGATCGGTTTCATTACCGTCGTCGTCTTCAATCACCTCTCCATTTTCTTTCTTCTTGACCAGTTCGTTGACTCGGTTGGATAGGTTCTCTTGCATCTTTAAGTAGTTACCACGGGCCAGTAACAATTCATTACTTACAGACAGTGGATCCACTTCCGACAAGATGGTTAAGAGCTCCCCCTCTAAACCGGCCTTGAGCATGTAAGCCCTGTTCAGTACTGGAGCACTCACATCGGTGTGCTTCAAGTAGGGATCACCTATCTCGTTTGTTCCGGTTTGTTCCGGTTTTTGATCCCATTTGTTCCCCCGATTTGTTCTTGCGTCGTCGCGCTTGGCAATGGCGTGTTCCTTTCTCCCCGCCCAGCTGGGTGTTGGTTTGCCTGAGCGTTTTTCATTTTTGGAGCTGCGAGCAACACTTAATTCGGCCTTTTGCTGTTCAAAAAGATCAAATAGGTGATCAAATTCAGGGTGATCACGCATGCCCTTAAATTGACGACGAACAGTAGCAGCATTTAAGCCTTGTTCCTCGGCATACGCTTTCATTGAGAACGATGGATTTTGAGTGGCGCGGGTGAGGTAATTCTTTAGATGAGCATGCCAATCATGCGCCGGTTGTTTCTTGCCATTCTCTTTGGCTCGGTCCTTGGCCGCATCGATACGGGTTTGGCTCTGGCCAGCTTTCTTCTTGATGTGTTTACGGGCGGTCGAATACACCAAACCCTCAGACTCGCAGTATTCCGCGAGCGTGAGCTTAGGATTCTTCTTGAGCTGCTTAGAGAACGCCGATTGATGCTTGGCATAGTCAATTCTAGCCACGAAAATCACTCCGAAAATTAAACATGTTCGGAATAATAACGGCTAACACATCAAACAAACAAGCGACCAAAACACGCCTCAAGGCTTGATTTTTAAAGGAACAAAGCGCCAGACCATGATCATTCTTTCAAAACCAAACGCGACAGCATTGTTTACACGGCGGCCAACACTCGTATAATAACCCCGCTTGTCGGTAACGCTAAGGATAGCCTGTCACTTTGGATTGATAGGCCAAGTATACCGCCAGCCTGTAGCCTCCCCGCACAGACAAAACGCGCTTCTAAAGGAACAGTTATGACTCCAGCAGAGCGCATCGAGCAAAAGACAAAAAAAAATGCGAATCGTCGCCAAATAAATCACCGTCAGCGTCAAAGAGGAAAGGGATTGCTTAGACTACAAACCAGAATCTCACGATACGCCCACAGCAAAGCTACGCTGCTCTCTCAAACAGAGGGAAAGAACCTTACTCAAATCTATGAGTTGGCCATCCTAGATCAAGCCACATCAGACCGAGAACAACTACCCACACCACACATTGCCGTTGTTAACGGCGAGCTCTTTGGAACCATGGCCATTGACCCATGGATGCCCACCAGCACAGTACAAAAACTTGATGCAATCATTCACACCGGTAAGTACCGCAATCGAATCATGGCCATGAGCGCCTTGGTGAGCGCCTACTGTGACAAGGTGATGTAATGGACCGCAAAGGACATACATGGGCTGCACTCGCGTTCAGTCCCTTACCCATAGCCAGCCTACTCGATATGCATCCCGCGCTAGCAGCGATCACCGGCTTGGCCTGCGTCAGTGGCTCCAGCCTGCCTGATACCCTCGAATTCAACCGGATCCCTCACAGAACTTTCACTCACATTCTTTCTATCTGGGCCTGTATGGCGATTCTAGGCTATCAAATGGCTACCGGAGCAATAACCATACCTTTTGAGCTGATAACGCCCACCAGCTCGATTCTAGGGGCCATCCTGTTAGGTTTTGGGTGTGGTGGTGTATCTCATTGGCTGGGGGATGTGTTAAATAACCAGCCGGTACCGGTGTTTACACCATGGGATAAGTTCTCGCTGAACCTATTTAAGAGTGGATGCCACCAGCTATTGAGTTGCCTCTTTGTGTCGCTGGTAGCATGGTCTGGGGTGGCTATTTTACGGGATGTGTCGTTTCAAGTGGTTCTTGCTAGCCTTTAAATCAAAGCTCTCCCGTCTCTTGTTTTCTCTGCAGTTCTGCTTGGGCTCGATGCCTGATATTGGATTCAGCGATAAGAGGCGCAATGATGATAAGAAGTAAGCAAAGGGCCAGTGATGGCCAGCTAATACTCTCTCCCATTCCATCAATACGGCCCATGATGTAGGCCAGTAGAACAGCTACAGCACCGAATATGATAGCTACCTGAACCCTTACCTTAGTCTGCATCATGATTGCTCTCCGATAAGCGGCCTTACTTCATAATGCTGCTCGATATCTAACAGATTGGTAATTTCACTGCGCTTTATGAAATCACCCTGATCTTTAGCGATTGTTACTTCCTGCCCTTTCCATTCATGGCTATAAGCCGGTTTCTTTGCTTCATGCAGTCCAAACCAATCCCCGTCACCAGTTAGACATATGGCAGCATAGTTGTGTTCATCCCATTTGGGCTTACATTGCGACTCACTCATTACTTAAACCACCCTGTTAGTTTCTCTCTAAACGTGGTCTTTGGTGGCTCCAATGCTTCTAGTGCATCCGGTAAAGGCTCGGCTTGAAACTTCTCAGTGGTCATGGTGATTACTGGAAGCACGTTATCTTTCAGCTCTAATACTTTCTTACGGGCTTCTTTAAGCTGAACTCTTAACTTACTGGCGCTTTCTGTCTCTATGGCCAGCTTACTTAGAAGATCTGAAACTTCGGGTTCTAGGTATAAGCGCTGCAGGTGAATGATCTCGTTCTCGTCTTCACCCAGTGCTAATTGCGTACACGTTTCATCGGTATACCAGTCATAAGCATTGCGATAAGCCATCACGGTGTACTTACCATCAATCAAACACTGCCACCATTGGCGGTTCTCTGGCACTTCCGTCTTAACCGGCATCTTAGGGATTGGGAAGCGGCGGTACTCATCTATGCGTAAGTGGGTGATTGGCGTGCGTTCGTTAAGGTCCAACTTAGATTTGATTAGCCCACTCAGCTGGGGTTTGATCTTCTTGGTGGTATCGAACGGATAATAGCAATCCTGTATGACATAGCTTTGTTGGCCATGCTTAAAGGAAATGGTTAGAGAATGTAGTGGTGGTGTAAATGAGCTCATGTTTCTTCTCGGTTTGTTTCTATTTAAGTTCGGCTTGGCCAGCTGCTCGGCCTTTCTTGTAACCACAGCGGTAGTTGTTGATGTATGGGTGTTGCTTCCAGCGGAAACCAGCCTTGCTGCTAGGCCAGTTCGAATAGCGATAGCCATCGTTGTAGCCTTGTTCGTACAGCTTCTCGCGCTCTTTCTTAGCGGAGAGCTCTTTCTGTCGTGTTTTACTCATCCGTATCTCTCTGTTTCAAGCAAAAAAAAGGCCAACCCCTTGGCGAGATTGGCCCTTTTGCTTATGGAGCTATTAAACTAACTCTTCACCCGATAACTAGCTTTACAATGGTAATCGTCGAAACGATGCTTACATAACGTAACCCGCTCGGAAATGGCAATTCCTTGCGTTGAAATAACCATACATACATTCCGAACAACTTACAAGCAAAACACCGTTAAAATTTACCTTATTCGTTACCTACAATCACAGAATCTTCAATTCGAGCAAGGATATCAGCCTCCTTGAGACGTTCTCT
>CEVA01030602.1_pt1 | contig 10498 bp, 7 predicted proteins | sample 361521 | NCBI WGS metagenome assembly CEVA01 (sample SAMEA2622823, study PRJEB7988) | marine metagenome | isolation source: saline water (ENVO:00002010), including | reverse complement strand
GCTTACCAGAACATATTTTTATGGCGTCTAAAACCGACTAAATTATGGTAAGCCCCTAGAATATTCAGTAGTTTAAAAGAAACCTCGTAAGAAAAAGCAAAGGAATCACAAGATAGTTATTGATGATTTTATATTTAACGATCAATTTTTGACGCGATTATCGTTCGCATTAGAAAGTCAGAGTTACAAGTTTTTACATATGATAAATATAAAACGAAACCTAAATCACGAAAACAAAAAATAACTCATATGGATTACTGGTTAGTCATTAAAATAAATGATAATTAAATATCCTCTCATACCCCTTAAGTACTAACATCAAACTCCTTGAGATGGACATCCAGAGTAGATAAATGACCTTACAAGAAACCACTGCTGAAGCAATTGAAGAGCAGTTTCGTTCCAAAAAATACGCATTGCTTGAATCTATAGGCGAAGGGGGCTTCGGAAAAGTCTTCAAAGCGGTACAACTCAACACTCAAAGGTTCGTCGCGATAAAATTTCTAAGATTAACAAATTCTGAATGTCCTCATAAAAGACAAAAGAAAATCGCTCGCTTTAATCGAGAATGTGATTTAGTACGTCGTTTAAATCACCCTAACATCGTATCGCTATTGGACAAAGGTCAACAAGGTGATTACATCTTGTACGCCGTTTATGAATTTGTCGATGGCATAACATTGAAAGACTATATAGCCTCTAATGGTCAGATATCACCAACAGAATCCGCAGAAATCATGGCTTCAGTACTGGATGCTCTCGCCCATGCGCACACTCTTGGCATTATCCATAGAGATATAAAGCCAGCTAACATAATGCTCTTCAATGTTGGAGCGAAACAACACGTCAAAATTCTTGATTTTGGGATAAGTACACTAAAAAGTGATAGCAAAACGTCGGATCTCCAAACATTAACATTAAATGATGAAACCTTAGGAACTCCAAAATACAGTGCTCCTGAACAACTAAGAGGCGAGCCTTCTTTACCACAAACGGACGTTTATTCCTGGGGGCTTGTATTTTTGGAGTGTCTCACCGGTACTTCGGTCATAAAAGGCAACAGTGCTGCGTCCATATTTTTTCATCAACTTAGCGCTGCAAATATTCCGTTAGGCCCCCTTTCTGGACACCATTCAGCACACTTTTTTCGTCGTGTGCTTAATAAAAAAGCACTAGACCGTCCTGGTAACACAGTTGAACTATATCGTGAGTTTCGACGATTTAATTTTTCCGACATAGTATTACAAGCCCCATGCTCATTCTCAACTGAGGGCTCAAGTTCAGCACAAGTGTCAATGACACACACGATCGAACTATCATCCTCTTACTACTCTGAATTCACGGAGAGGAAGCAGATCACAGCTCTATGTTTGATCCTTTCTGAAGATAGAACCTACTCTTCTAACGAGTCAACACTCGAAAGACAAGATATAGCGGAAATGCTCTTATCAGATCAGCAAAGTCAAAGTGTCGATATAGCGCTTCGTTATGGAGCTACTCATGTGGCGTCTGTTGGTGACACTACGTTGTTTTATTTCGGCTATCCCAATGTCAGTGACAACGATAGTCGACTTAGTGCAAGAGCAGCGCTCGACATTTGGAATAATCTACACACTAAGCAAACTTCGCTCTTGGAGCAACATAACCTCAAATTCGATCTTAGAATCGGTCTATCTAAAGGGATGATGAGAAGCATCGACGGTGCTACACCTGAAGGGCGAGTAGCAGCTGAAGCTATGACTCTTGCTCGAAATAGTCACTCAGGAGGAATCATTTGTTCACTACAATTTAAAGACATGTTAAGCAATCAGCTTTTATTTGAGTGTGTCGTCAATGATTCAATACATGTGGCATCTTATGGATATCGTCTTAAAGGAGAGCGTTTATCTGAAGCTTTTTCATTTCTGCGCAAAACACAGTCACACAACTCTATTGTGGGTCGTCAAACCATTCTCGAACAACTCTATCGCCTAAACCAGCCGAACTGCCAATATCAACTATTTCATGTTTATGGTGATGCAGGGATCGGTAAATCGCGTTTACTTCTCGAACTAAAAGAGCGCTTAAGCAACACCAGTTCGTTTTCTTTGCAATGTTTACCTGAGTTTCACACGAATGCTCTGTACCCTCTACTAAACTTTTTTTCCACGTACTTCGATCTCAACGGCCAAGATGCTGAGGACAATTACAAAAAAGCAATATGTTCTCTCTCTCTCTCAACATTAGAACGAGAAAGAGGTTCAGCTATTCTTTGGGCATGGTTACAACCTTACTCAAGGTTATCCAACCAAAATGAAAAAGAATTTCAACAAGCGATCTCTAACCTTACTCTCACCCAACAGAAGTCATATCTTTTTTTAACTATGTCTCGTCTTCTGTCTTTAATTTGCAATGGCTCTGAAAGCAGTTACGATTCATGCCTGTTTATTTGTGAAGATATCCATTGGTCTGATGCCACTACATTAGAATTTATTGACTACCTAATTAAAGAAAAGCTACCCACTCTTCTTGGCTTTTATTGGCTCAACAGCTCACGTACACCTATTCCTGAAACCCTTAAATCCTCCAAAGCGCTCGAGATTGGACTTTCCTCTCTATCACAAAACGAGAGTCACCAACTGGTGGAACACTTATTCGACAACGTAACCGTCAGCGAGCAAGTGAAAAAATTATTCACAACCAGAAGTGATGGCAACCCACTCTTTCTTGAAGAATTGGTGTTTCACGCTCAAAAGAACAATCTAGTTAAAAAGATCAATGGCTGTATTGACTTCACCGTGAAAGAGCCAGAACTACAAGTACCAGAAAACCTCCGCGGTACCCTTCAACAGAAACTCAATGATTTGACTTTCGCCAAAGATACAGCTCAGCTTGCGGCAACAATAGGACGAACGTTCAGCGAAGCATTAATTCTACATGCCTCAGATAAGAACATAGGACAGATCCAAGCTGACTTAGACGAACTTCAACGTAACAATATTGTTTTTAAACAACGTAGCGTGGAAGGCAACCTTTATCAATTCAAGCACGCTCTAATTCGCGATGCCATCTACGAAAGTTCAACAACACAGCACATAAGTCACCAACAGCTCGCATTGGCAATGGAAGAGCAAGAGGGATATGAATACCCCCCAGCTATTATTGGCGACCATTGGTCAAAAACTCATACCCCCATACGAGCGACAACCTACTATTTAACAGCTGGTGATCAGGCTGCTAAAGCTTCAATGGTAGAAGATGCTATTAGACATTTTGAAAAGTCATTAAATATATCGTTAGATGCAATAAAAAATGACGAAACCAATCCTGACAAGCTATCTGCTCTTATAGGGCTTGGTGATAATTTGATCCGTTTAGCAAGACACGACGAAGCACGCTCTCATTACTTGGAAGCGCTTAATGAAATTAAAGACGATGACATTTTAACCAGTGTCAGTTTGCACGTGAAATACGGAAAGTCTCTAGAAACCCATCATTTACATGAAAAGGCCCTAAAGAGCTATGACCAAGCCGAAGCTCTTATAAACAGTCATATGGTGAAAGATTCGCGTTGGTACAACACATGGTTGACAGTCCAGTTAGCGAAGTTATATATCCATTACTGGCGTAACGAATTGTCTAGTATGAGTACTATCATCAGTAACGTTGAAACATGCCTTGAACACTTTACTGATCCAATATCATCAGCACAATTTTATGACGCAAAACTGCAATTTGAATTACGACGGACTCGTTACGATTTAAGTCTTAAGCAAATCAATCTAGCTCAAACAGCCCATAGCATATCTTTAGAAACTGACGATCACCAACTACAAACACACAGCTTATTCAGTTTAGGATTTACGTACTTATTTAGCCAACAATATACCGAAGCGGAGAAGCACCTTTTAGCGGCATTAAAAAACGCCAATGATAAAGCCGATGCAACACTAAAAACCCGTTGCCTCGCCTATTTAACCGTACTTTTCAGATTAAAAGGTGATATTGAAAATACACGTAATTATGTAGAACAGGCTTTTTCCTATGCAAAAAATTCAGGCATGGATGACTATGTCGCTATTGCTTGTGCAAATGAATCATGGCTTGCTTTTAGGCAAGGGGATATATCCCACAGTCAGGCGCTAGTCCAAAAAAGTAATAATATTTGGAGAGCTCTATCAGACGAATTTCCATTTCCACTTCAATGGTTAGCTTTGCTCGTAGAGCTTGAGCTAATAATGCTCAAACAGTCAAACTCAACAGCAGTTAGCGATCAAGAACGCACTATAGAAATCGTTACAACATTATTAGACATAAGTCAGCATGCACTTCCCGCCCCCATCATTGACCCACTTAAAAAGGTAATTGATGAAAAGCGAAGCAACAAACATTGGCAACAACTAATACTTGAAGCATTAAAAAATGCAAAAACGCTAGGCTACTTGTAATTTAAGGAGAAAATATGGACAGCCAATCGATAGAAGAACTTCAAAATGAATTAAGCCCTTACATTGATGATAAAGGTCAACTGACTCTGCGTTCCCAAGATATTTATGTGATCAGACAAAACGGCCAACAAGCAACGCTTATCAATTATGAAGACTACACCTCAAAGTCGGTAAAACGCATTGAGTGGTGCTATAGCGCAACCGATTTTCACTTCTTTTTCGGGGCGAAAAAGGAAGGGGAAAAGCTGCAACAAATGAATCTTATAGGGCCAGCACTAACTAAAGTCGTACCGTGGAACCTAGAAAATGCTCAGTGTCCTCCTGGTATTAATATATCAGATTTAAAGCCTGGATATTTACTCGACCTACGCCTTTTACAGCTCAATAGGTTACGTGCTCCTCTACACGACTCTCCGCATCCAGACGTTGACAGAGACACTCCAATCAGCAAACTTGAGCTGAACTCTGGTGCTCCTATCTCGAGGTTTGTCAACGACCACCTTCCAACATCAGCGTTAAAAGAACTCGCAGAACCTGTACCTGAAAATATCTATATCGTCTCCTACGTAAATCCTTTATTGGTTAGAGACGATAACAAGTTTTACCCCTACCACGTTCACTATCTCAGCGTAAGTGATCTAAACAAGTTAGAAACACTCAACCTAGAGGAGGGTGCAAGTGAAGATCTCAATGAGTTACAACAGACGCTTCATGAATTAAAAGCCACTATTCATCGTCATCAAAATGAATTAGTTCCTCACATAAACTCTATCAAGCAAAACAGCAACACATTAACTGCTCAATCATTGGCTCGATACTATCGCGATGCAGGTGTGCAGGTAGGAGCTGTCAACCCGAAAGATCTGCAAGAAGAAAGCTTACTGGTAGGAACTGTTTGCACCGTTGCAAACTTGCGAAGCTTCCTTAAATAAAACGCAAGTTATTCATAAGGAGCCAAACTGGACACTTGGCTCCGAACCCTAGTTACTTAAGGAACATTAATGCCATTAAAAAAACACCAAAAAGGAACGCATCGCCAGTGTTCTCCGGAGGCAACTTTCGAAAGAATATCCCCTTATTTCATAAAAATGGGAATAACTCGCATTGCAAACATTACAGGTCTCGATCATATCGGAATTCCAGTCGTAACAGTCTGCCGTCCTAACTCTTATGCAATTTCGGTTGCTCAGGGGAAAGGCTTGGATTTGATATCAGCAAAAGTTTCTGGCGCTATGGAAGCAATAGAAACGTATCACGCTGAACATATCGACCTACCACTTAAATTAGCAGATTTTTATCGGCTTTCGAAAAAGTATTCAGTTGTAAATATCAATGCTTTACCTAAGCTGGAATTCAGTCAGTTTTCAGAACATGAACAACGTTTATGGATTAAAGGAACTGACCTGTTTAATCGACATTCTATCTATGTCCCTTATGAGGTTGTTCATTGCAACTATACTCTTCCACTACCGACTGGCAGTGGCGCTTTCATCATGAGTTCAAATGGTTTGGCTTCCGGAAACAGTCTAGAGGAGGCGATAGTACACGGGCTCTGCGAAACAATCGAACGCGATGCCCTAGCACTTTGGAAAATAAAGCAGCGTCATATAGTTGACCAGCATGCCAACCAACTAGACCTAAAAACCGTTGATGATGAGGATTGCCTAACGATTATAGAAAAATATCGTTTGGCTAACGTTGATGTTCAAGTTTGGGATATCACAACCGATATTGCACTTCCTAGCTTCTTTTGTCGAATCATTTCTAATTCACAGGAGCAAGGCCCCCTTTACCCAGCTTTTGGCTCTGGCACTCATCCATGCAAGGCCATTAGCCTATTAAGAGCATTGACGGAAGCAGCGCAAACGCGCTTAACCATGATTTCTGGCTCAAGAGATGATATTGACGCCAACGCTTACTCAAGCATCAGCACCAAGAATACAGAGCAAGCACTTAATATATCGCCGAAAGTGCTAAGAAACTATAAAGATATCCAATCTTGGAATAATACGTGTTTTACGAAAGACATTGAACTTATTTTAAGTCAACTAAACAAGGTTGGTCTTAATCAGGCTGTCTTCGTAAACCTAGAAAAAAGTGAGTATCGTATACCTGTTGTACGTGTCATTGTCCCAGGCTTGGAAGGTATTCAAGAGCAGTCAGGTTACAAGATGGGAACACGAGCTTTGGCTATACAAGATTCATTAAGCACGGGAGAGTTCGCATGAGCATTATCGTGTTTGCCGGCCCTACCCTTTCCGTAGCCAACATTAAAAGCCTTGTAAGCGCAGATTGTCGCCCACCCGCCAAACAAGGAGATATTTATTTAGCCACACACGACCAACCGAATGTGATCGTTTTAATTGACGGTTACTTCGAAAGCGTACCAGCAGTTTGGCATAAAGAAATACTCTACGCCTTATCATTGGGTATCAAAGTATACGGCTGTTCGAGCATGGGGGCCTTGAGAGCATCAGAACTCACCAATTATGGGATGGAAGGGTCTGGTAGCGTTTTCGAAGACTACATAAACGGAGTATTAGAAGACGACGACGAGGTGGCTCTGGTTCATGGCCCGTCAGAATTAGCATACCCACATATCTCGACTCCTATGGTTAACATACGTGCAACCCTAGAGCATGCCGTCAAAAACCGAATAATGAGCCAACAAGATTCAGCCCGAATTGTAGGAGCATTCAAGAAACTCCACTATCCAGAGCGAACTCTCTCTAAACTTTATGACTATGCCATAGAGTTTCTTGGAGATGATCAGGCGCTATCATTGTGTAAGTTTACAGAAAACAACTATATAGATATCAAAAAAGCTGATGCCGTTCATCTCCTACAGAAGCTAGATAAGCACCCAAATCTATCACTCCCACTCTCTAAAGAAGACAGACATCACTTTAAGCCAACCGATGCCTGGGAGCGGTTAGTTTCACAGCTAAACCACCAAAAAAAGCTCTCAGAACATTCAATAACAAGCGAAGAACTTCACCGAGAGCTTAAACTTGATGGTTGCTTTTGGGATCTAAAACAACAAGCAATTTCTCGAAAAAGCGCCTTGAGAACCGCATCCTTTCATAATCCAAGTATTTCGGATGAGAACATACAAAGAGCCCTGCTCGAAATTGCATTTAGGCAATCAGCCTATACAAATCAAGCATTAGATTTTAAGCACTTGGCCAAGTGGTTAACTTCACAGCAAGTCAACCATCAGGACTTTGATGCACTTGTCTACAATGAATCTTTACTAGCGTGGTTAAGTACAAACCAGGATCATTTTGACGAGGAGCTACTCGAACTATTAAAGCTTAATAAGTGCTACTCCGCCTATCAAACCCGTATCACATTTAAACGTGATAACCCTTCATTGTCGCTGTCTGACCTTAACATCAATGAGCAGCAGCTATGGAACTGGTTTTTTTCAACCAAACATCCAAACAGCGTAGCGCAAGACCCAAACGACCTTTGGCCAATACTTGGCTTTTCTTCCTATAGCGAATTTAAGAACGCCGCTATCCAGGACTATCAATTTTATCTGCAATCAGGAAATCACTCATGAACTATGTAAAAGCCCTAAACCTCATCGCAACCTTAAAAATCAAACGTGAACAAGAGAAAAAGTTCATCGAGTTGTCAAAAACAATTTTTCCCCCACTCGCCAATGAAACAGGTTGGAAGCTAACATCACTACGGACTTCCAATAAACTCACTGACGACATAATACATATCCAAAACCAGTGGCAAACAAATGAAGATACAACAGAGCGAGTTGAAAAGGTCCTCAGCCAAGCGATGGAGAATCTGGCTCAGAGTATTGATGGTTACCAACAGCAACTGGAGATGCTAGACGAATTAATTATTGAAGAATCACTACACTATGCAAATAGCTATACTATTTAGAGGCAGCGTCATTTAATGTTTCATGAATGGTGAGAAAACACATGGCTTATTTAAATAATCAAAGATTTACCAAACCAATATATTTGAAAGCATTCCATCAGTTTGGCCGGCTTTCGTCATCTGTAAACACAGCTATCAATTTACCAGATGTTTCACGAATACACGCTATCATAGAGTTTCAAAAACACTGGTTTATCCGAGATGTCAGCCAGAACGGAGTCAGAATAAATGGCAAGATAATTGAACCTAACCGACCTCACTTACTTAACGTCAATGATGAAATTTTATTCTCGAATTCGCAAACAGATCCTTTCATCATCGAAAGTCTTGAGCCACCAAAAGACATTCTGTTGCCAACGGAGCAAGAAGCTTACATTGAATCTGGCCTCGAACCTATTTATTTAGAGCACTACCACTTTTTGCCTAACGATACATCTCCTGAGTTAGTCGTATTTTATGACCAGATAAAACAAGAATGGCAATGTGAGCACTTTGAGAACAATTTATGTAGTAGTCTGAGTGACGGTGAACAAATCAAGTTTTCAGAAAAAACGTGGCAGTTATTCAAAAGCGTTGAGGCTGAAGACGCCGAAACAATGTGTCTTAAAAAACAGTCAAATAATAATCTTTGCTACACCTTCAATTTAAGCTTAGATGAAGAGGTAACTGAACTCACTATCACAGATGAACAAAGATCAATCGATTGTCAGGCTCGAAGTCATCATTATTTGACAGCTTTGCTAGCACGATATAAAGCCGAAGATTTAAAAAACAATATCGCCGAACCCATGCAGGGATGGCGAACGATTGAACAACTAACAAAAGATCTAGGAATTGCAGAGACTCATATTAATATCCAAATATATAGAGCTCGTAAACAGCTTTCGGAACTATTAGAGCCCGAAGGTGTTTTAGTACCCAATCTTATTGAAAGAAAACGAGGTAGAATTAGGCTAGCAATAAAAGATTACCAAATAATTAAAGGCAGCAAGTTAGAAGTAGATTCGAGAAACATTGCGGCATAACCAACATTACCCTTAAGTAAACCAACATAGCATTAGTTGGTTTACTTATTACATTCCTGTGCACAGTCACTAGCTTTACAGCTTTGAATATCATTAAATCGAACCTTTTACCTCCCAGATTACCGCTTCCTCTCCACCCGTCTTTCGGATCTTATGCTGTGTAATATTGTGTAATGGAACGAAGTTTCATAAATAAGTATGTTAGTAGCAAGCGAGAGCAGTGTCATCTGGCTAGCTTTGAAACTAATCAATAGAAATGAAGCAGTTCGTTAGAGTAAGGCACATCTCGTAAATCTTCTAAATACATGTACCGGGTGACATATTAGGTCACCCAAGATAGGTTACGGAAAACAATATGAGAATTTTCGTCAGTTGCACTTTCAGTTGCTTGATTCTAGTCGGATGTTCAGACCCAGAACAAACTCAGAGTTCTACACCAACAGAGGCTGTTTACTCTACCCCAGAAGCAGAACAAGGGTTCGAGGAACCTAAACAAGTTGCTAGCTCTCCCATATTTAAAATCATCAGTGTCGCAAGTTCTGAAGACCCCTCCGTTAAAACAAGCTCCGAAAATTACCAAGTTAGGGTTAAATAACTCTAATAGGATTTATTATGAAATATATTACCCTACTAGCCACTCTATTCGTTTCTTATTCGACATATGCTGCAGAGTTTAATCACAATGGTGTTTTGTACGATGCGAACAGCAACACAACCATTGATGCTACATTGCCAGTAATTTTCTCTATTTATAAGAGTGATGGTCAATTACTCTGGGCGAACGAAAAAATTGTCGAATTTACTGATGGTAACTACAGCGTCACCCTCGGCGAAGATCTACCTATTGATACTTCTATTTTCGAAAACTCAGATTTGTACTTGGGACTCAACATCGACAACGATGGAGAAATGTCCCCAAGATTAAAATTATATACCACTCCACGCTCCTACTATGCCGAAATGTCTAGCTCTGTAGTTGGCAGTGCTAATTTATCTGAGCTTAAAGTTAACGATGACATTGTCATCAATCAAGATGGCAAATGGGTTGGCGATATTGCTGGATTAAAAGGGGATACTGGTGAACCAGGTGAAACTGGACCACAAGGATTAACTGGTGAAACCGGAGCTCAAGGACCTAAA
>CEVA01237584.1_pt1 | contig 10503 bp, 9 predicted proteins | sample 361521 | NCBI WGS metagenome assembly CEVA01 (sample SAMEA2622823, study PRJEB7988) | marine metagenome | isolation source: saline water (ENVO:00002010), including | reverse complement strand
TCATCATTGCGATTAATATACGCATGTCTAACTTTTCCCCTGCGACAATATCCTATTCAACTTAAATTGTTGGGAGTTAGGTTAACAAATTTGTTAATTCATCAAAACTTTTTACGATTAGATCGGGCTGATGGGGGCTCTCTCCAAATGGTCTTCCCCGCCTATCAATAAAAACGGTTTTAAAACCCCAGGCTTTAGCACCGATACAGTCAAACGCATGGTTGGCTACAAAGAGAATATTTCCGCGTTCTATATGGTTGAATATCTGATTGATAATTTCCTCAGCCTTCGCATAGGTTCTTTGGTCGGGTTTAAAGGCTCCAGATTCTTGAACTGAGATTGTTATGTCGAAGTCGAAACCAATATACTCTTTTGCAGCGTCTAGCATGTCGCGGTCACCATTTGATAGAATGCACAAATTGTATTGCTCGTGCAGGGAATGGAGATTAGATATTGCGTCTGGAAACGGCTTCAAACGCTCTATGCATGAGACTAACCATTCCACTTCATCCTGAGTATATTGTATCTTGGCCCGCGATAAGACTTGACTGACGGCCCGATGGCCAATTTGTCGGTACGTTGTGTGGCCGCGGTCTATAAGCGAATCAATCATTGAGTCTTCAAAGTGTGTTCTCCGCCACCAGGTTACAAATTGATTTGGGTTGCCCTCCCACTCTTTTTCCTCAAGGAAAGGGGTAACCATATCAACCAAGCCTTTCTGCATATCCACGACAGTGCCATATTGATCAAAAACTAATACCTTTGTCTCCCGTTTCACCACCTCCACTACACTGGTTATCATAGAAATTCTCCAAGTTGAAAAATTGGGTTGCTCTTTAATATAGGCGAAAACTTGGGGTTTCCTTTTATAACAATTAACTGTTTTCAAAAAAATCGAGGAGAATTCTGCAAGTCTCTTCAGGTTGTTCTTGTTGGACCCAATGCCCCGCCCCGTTAATTAAATGAAAACCTAGCATGTTGGTGCAAACCTGTCCGTTCATGCGTTCGGCTGCTCCGGGACGTTGGTAAACCCCCCAATCGCTAGCTCCTGAAATAAAGCAAGATGGGACGTCTATGGTGCGCCCAGAAAATATCTCTTGTTCTTTGATGTCTGTATTAGAGGTGCCTCTTCGATACCAGTTTAATCCGCCCTGGAAGCCATTTCTGGTGTATTCTTCCGTGTAAATAGAAAGTTCTTTCTCGGTTAACCAAGAATTAGCTTCAATCTTGGACCGGTGTGGCATTTCCTTCGCCACAGTTTCTGGCATCGTCTCTGCCAAGTCCATTATATAATAGGTGGGCATTTTTTCCAGCTGGTCAGCTCTCCAAGCCTCTAATTTATGTGGTTTATTCTGCATCCAATCCGCACTTTTATGGTGGTAATAGGCCCGCAAAAAATTATGAATACCTTCAGGGCAGTTGATCATATCATTATTTGCTTCAGGGGTGGAATAATACCAGTGGTAGTGTTTTCGTGGCCGGCTAAGTTGCGCCATCGTCGTATGGATATCAGCATCAGCGTTTGCTAATGGGGTATCGTGTCCCTCGATAACAGGCGTCTTTGGCGGGCCATCGAAAGGTGCACTCATTAAAACGCAGCGTCGGAAAATATCGGGTCGCACGAGGCTGCTCCAGGCAGCTATTGACGCCCCGTAATCATGCCCAACAATACTTTCGACAGTTGAATACCCGAGTGCTCTGATGAGACCAATTGCATCTCTAACAGTATTTAGAAGTGTGAATGAGCTCATGTCATCTTCATATTTTATTGGGCCCCAGCCCAAAGTGCGACCGTATCCCCTCAAGTCCGGTGCGACAACATGATAACCTGCCGCAGCAAGCGTGGGTATGATCTTACGCCAGCTATAGGCTAACTCAGGGAAACCGTGGAGCAGTAATATAGCCGGACGTTCTGGCTCTTGAAATCCTGCTTCAAGAATATGCATTATTAAACCGTTGGAATTATCTACAAACCTTGATCTAACGCCAGAGGGTAAAACTTTGGCGTTGTACGGTTTCTTTATAGTCATTATTGCCTCTAATCATCAGTCTTCGTGGAGCGCTTTATAGATAGCATTTTTCATTGTAGCGGCGATATGTTCTTCGAAGCCGTCTGGCACATGGGGTGCTACGGGAAGAGAGATGGTCTGATTGGCCAGCCACTCTGCCGTTTGAAATTGACCCGGTTTATAGTCATACTTTTCGCGGTAATAGGTCATCAATGGGATTGGTCCCGGGTAGTGAACCGAACTTCCAATATTTTGGGCCGTTAATTCTTGCACTATTTTGTCTCTATTCAAACTCGCGTCCGCGGGTAATATCGCATTTAAACAATAATAAGAAGAAGCGGACTTTCCTTGAACAGGTTCAAAAACAGTAATCTCGTCAATTTCAGCTAATGAGGACTTAAGTGCGTTGTAGTTGTGCTTTCGTATTTTAAGCCGCTCGTTTAGTTTGTCCAGCTGGCATAGTCCGACCGCAGCTTCAACCTCGTTCATTCGATAATTAAATCCTAAAACTGGGACATCGTATACGCCGGGTTTCATCCTTGTCTGATAACTATGATTGTATCCGAACGCCTTGCGTTGCCGTATTAATTCCGCAAGTGCACCATTATTAGTTGTCACCATTCCTCCCTCGATGGAGGTTATATGTTTTATGGGGTAAAAAGAAAAACATGCAGCTTGAGCGAGGGCACCGGCCATCCGTGAGCCGTATTGGGCTCCCATTGCAAGCGCCGCATCCTCAATGACAAATACCCCGAGTTTTTGCGCGATGGCGTTTATTGGATCCATATCGCACGGTAGTCCAAGAAAGTGTACAACCATAACGGCTTTGGTTTTATCGGTTATAATTTCTCTAATACCTTCTGGAGTTATATTTCCACTTGTCGGACTCACGTCGGCGAAAATGGGTTTTGCCCCGCAGTATTCTACGGCGTGCGCTGTTGCGACGTGGCTCATAGCGGGGACAATAATTTCATCACCAGGCCCTATTTCGGATGCGAACAGACAAAGGTGCAGAGCTGCAGTACCGGAGGCAACAGAAATTGCATGCTCGACTTGAATGTAATCCGCAAACGCCTCTTCAAATTCCAGGCATACCGGCCCATGGGCCAAGATTGGACCTGATAAAACTTTGGTTGCAGCGTCAATTTCCTTTTGATCTAGAAGCGGGCAGCCAAAAGGAATAGTCAAAGGGGGCATATTGATCCTCGATTTGCTCAAACCTATATGAGATAGGCCACGGGCATTGTTTTTTTTGCTTCTAATGATTCAAAGCAGGCAAAACAGACATCCATGACACGAAAAATGTCTACAGCAGATACATCAGGCTCTTTGTTTTCTCTGATGGCGGAAATGAAATTAGGTAGTAGATCAAACTTTTCGATGCCGGGATATGGGGTTTTTACTATCTCAAGGTCGTTTTCCGTTTCTCCATGAAAAAATTTAGCGTGCGGCAGATCATTTATGTATGTCTTTTTTGTTCCATAAACCGCCAAGCCATGTAATTGGGAACGACGGGCTCCAAGATTGGATGTGGTGCGCCCGATAGTTCCATTTTCGAATTTCAGCAAATTTGTTATAGTGTCGTCAAACTTGAAAGGCGTATCCCGGGTTAGTATTTTATTACTCATTCCATTTACCTCGGTTACCTCATGTTGAATCAACCAGCGCATTAAGTCTATCATATGAATGCCTCCACCGTAAGTTACACAATAGAAGTCCATTCGACCCCTCCAACCCTTGATTATTTTCCAAAGGATTTGATGAAGGTAATCGCCTTCGATAGTAACGATGTCACCGAAGTCTCCATTGTCTATCCAATTCTTCAGTTGTCGAAATCTAGGAGATTGACGCAGAATAAGGTTAGAACTTATTAGTTTCCCGCTGTCCTGCTGAGCTCTCAAAATGGCCTCGGAATCTTTTCTATTGAGTGCGATAGGCTTTTCTATCATCACATGTTTTCCATGCTGAAAAGCATTTATAGCTTGCTTGGCATGCCAGTCGTCGTAGCTTGCTATGCTCACAATATCGATGTCTGGGTTCTCTGTAATTTTGGCAAAATTACAATGTCTATTGGGTATGTTGTAACGATCCCCGACTGTCTTAAGTTTTATGGGGTCGATGTCACAAATATCTGTTACGCGAACTCCATCTAAGGCTTGATAACCCACGATATGCTGTTCGCCAACCCCTAGGCCGATTACACCTACATTGAATACTGAAGTCATTTGCGATTATCCCATTGATTGAGGGTCCAATGGTAGGTCACGTATTCTTGTACTTTATGGAAACCAGTCTTCTCGTATATTGCTAACGACGAGTGATTATCTCGTTGAGTGCCTACTTGGATCACTTTACACTCTCGCGCATAGTGTTGAAGAGCTGCACAAACAAGAGCCTGGCCGTAGCCTTTCCCCTGAATTTGTGGATCGACAGCGATCAAATCTATGAGAGCTTTATCATTTTCGCGTCTACATAAATTAAAGCCAACAACCCTGTTTTCTATGTCAATTACAAATCCACAATCTCCTCTACTAACAACATTGTTGAAAGCCCACTGTCCTTTTGTGGCATTCGCGATATTGTTGTCTATGAACGGATCTTTATGGTACCTATCATGTTTAAAGCATCTTTTAGCTAGGGCTTCGCACGCATGGGCATCTGCGATAGAGCAGATACGAACGTTATTTCGAAGTTCCCGATGTTCATCAGGTCGAAGTTGTCGCTCCAGAACTACTAGACGCTCAATTTCACGAAAAACAGTTGAAGTTGTGGCGTATGACCATTCTATTGGCACACGCATCGACACCAAACCTGCATCCGCGGGGATGAATCTTGTTAGTCCCTGGATTTCTGAAATTGATTTAGGTTCGAATTTGTAGACCGGAAATCCAAAGAATCTAGTATCGAAGGTTTGCAGAATAAATTCCTTTTTATCCATCTTTTGTATCGCTTTAGGCTACTTCAACGAATGCACGTAATGTGAATTTGCCACTAGGTTCGCGAATATTACTAATAGAAATAGGCTGAAACCCAGAAGATTTAATTAACGTTTCGAGAGATGTTTTCGAATAGGCATCATAGTGTTCGATGAAAAATTCCTCTCTATCGGGGCCACATACCGATAGCGCTGTCTTTCCGTCGGGTACCTCTAAATATAAGAATCCGCCAGGTTTCAAAAAATCAGCCGACCTTTCCAACATGGTCCATGGCGTCGATACATGTTCCAAAACTTTATTAAAACTTATTAAATCGAAGCTACCAAGGTTTTCTGTATTCATTAAATCGCCCGTAATTGCTCTTACTTTCGCCAATTTTTCTATCGAGGCACAGGCTGTGGGGTCGGGGTCTAGAGCCACGCAGTGCCAACCAATTTCCTTCAAAGCAGCCGGAAAGACACCCAAACCACTTCCAACATCCAGGCATGTTGACTGTTCCTTCCAACCTGCATTTGTCGTAAAATTGGTGACGTAAGCCACCCGCTGGCGATTGTCGGAGCGACTAGGAGGTAATGACATTATCTTCGCAAAATTATGCTCTACCTGGGCCTGGTAAGTTGCATGAGAGTACTGTCCTTCATAGAAATTTGAGGAAAAGTCATAGCAATGTTCGTTGATTATATGGTCACATTTAATACACTGTTTTAAGTAACGGGAATATGGGGCTATTCCAAAATCTGTCTCTCCCTTAGGTGGGCTTGTATAATGAGCAATGAGACTTAACTCACCCTGGCAAAAGGTACAGGTTGTTCTCGTATTATTCATTTTTCCGACCAGTTCCAGTTTTTAGCAATAAAGCCAGGTATTTTCCATTCCCCAGCCTGTAATTTCCAGATTGTTTTATTTCTAAATCTTTCTGCTACATCCCAGAACCAATGAACGTTTTTATTGGCGAAATGACAGAAACGTTTGACATCTTCCACTGGCTGTTGAAACCCAATGGTTTCAAGTTTTTCAATAGCCTCGGATCGATTTATAAGGCCGTATCTAATTTCTATTGATAGGTGGTCAAAGCTCCGCAGGAAACCGAATTTATACCACTTTAGAAAATGGTGAAGTGATATGAAATGACAATCGATGTCGGCGAAGTGCCACGAGCCTGTTTTTAGATCAGCTTGCTCGCTTTTGAATCCATAGTCTTTTGCTATTTTTGCGTTTTCGAACGAATTCCATCTAAAGTAGGAACCCAAGAATATAGATTTAGGTTGGAATAAATTTAAATCCCCCGCTGATGGCAGCGAGTACCCCGTCAAATCCTGATTCGTGAGCCCGTTTACGCCAACCCAATCTTCTATTTTAGTCCCGTTTGTTACGCCATACTTATTGATCCACTCCTGGTTTAAATCAGTAACTAATCGGTCTTTCTTTGGGCCACCGTACTCTAATTGCGGGTTCTCTCCCCAAATTATGAGCGGAATACGAGATTGAACGGCTAAGCGCATAGGAATTGAAAATAAAGCCATATGCATCGGAATAGCCGTGGCCCCTTTTTTTTCGAAGGCAGCTACCATAAACTTTCGCTCGATATCAGGGTTAATGGTAAAATCAATGTGGTCTACTCCTAGCTTTGCAATCATTCCGTCTAGGTTTTGTTGTCCAATATCAGTTCGACCTGGAGTTTTCCAGGTAACACAAAGTATTTTTAGACCATATTTTTGGGCCTTTTCTACCTGATACCAGCTATCTTTTCCTCCGCTAACAGGAACGATACAGTCATAAGTATTTGCTTTTCTTTTTGCCCATGCGATTAGTTTATCGAACTGACGACCCCGACTATTCCAATCTATATTATTTATTTTGTCTAAGTGTCCGCGGCAGGCGGAACAAATCCCGTCCTTATCCAGACTTATCCCAGGACGCGTATGTGGAAGGATACATTTTGCACAGTATCTCAAGGTTTCCAATCCCGATAATGGTCAAGAAATAATTTTACAGATATAAAGCTGAATAAGTTTTTCGATAAACTATTTGCGGTTAAATCCTGGTCCAGGAAAGCTTCGATAGCATCTCTTCGTACTAAATCGAAGACAGGTCCATCTGATAAAAGGCGCTCTCTAGTGTCACTATCTTTTCTGTCAATTAGGCTATCCATTGGAGCATTAAATCCCCTTTTTCTTTTATCCCATAGCACTGATTTACACACGTAACCTTCGCTAGCAGACCGAAGCAGGTATTTAGCATAACCATTATATATTAGGTATTTGGATGGGACCGTGAACAAAAATTCCGCTAAGTTTTTATCTAAATATGGAGAACGGTTCTCAACCGAATAAAACATCGAGTTTCGATCATCTTCATGTTGGATAACAGGGATAGTTTCGTGTTTTATTTCATTTAACATGCGATTACGTAATACATCTACGCAATACTTCTTTTCAGTGAAAGGTTCGTTGAATGGTTCGATTAGCCAATTGCAAAATTGCTCTGCATTGAGATAGATGTGACCGCGTTCAAATGGGTTTTTTGAAAAAACCATAGGGTCTTGCAGCTTTGGATTTTGGATAAAAGCGCCATAGCTGGCAGCCCAATCGGATTTAAGTTTTGGGAAATTGGTTTCATTTCGCATTTCGGCAAGCCAAAATGAATAATGATCATAATATCCAGCAAATAATTCGTCGGCACCGTTTCCAGAAATTGCTACTCGGCATCCTGACTTTGCGATTTCCTCTGACATGAATGAGTGCATATAATAAGATAGGGTGGCTACAGGTTTGTCGTGATAACCGACGAGCTTGGACAACCGATCAAAAAACCCCTTCTTACTTGTTCTGATTTTGTGATTAGAACATCCAAGATATTTTACTTGGGCATCTATATTTTTCTTTTCATTGTAGCGCTCATCGCCATCTAGAATTGAAAAAGTTTTAAAATCCCGATTGGCTTCTTTTGCTGCTATTCCACATAAGGTTGTAGAATCAATTCCACCCGACAGACAAAAAGCTACTGGAACATCAGCTCGCATCCGGAGGTGAACCGAATTTTTGAGGTGGTATCGGGCTCCTTCAATGGCAGTTTCTTGGCTCATATTTTGGGGTTCATAGGATAATGACCAGTACGAGACAGGACGACTTTTCCTTTGACTCGAGAGAGAGAGATAATGAGCGGCTGGAAGTTCTTGAACATCATTTAAAAATGTCTGTGAGTTTTTGTACAGAGACTTGTATCCGTTTACTAGAAAACGCCTTATTTGCTCCTGATTAACGTCGGGTTTTTTACCGGCCAACGCAGCAATATATTTTGGTTCAGAACCAAAATATAGAACTCCCTTGTATGTCCACATATAAAGCGGCTTTTCCCCGAACCTGTCGCGGCAGAGAGTCAATAGACCTTTGCCTTCATCAAAAAGTGCGAAAGCCCACATCCCCTCCATTTTATCAAGAGATCTCGCTCCCCATTGTTGCCAGGCTGCAAGCATGACTTCGGTGTCTGATTGGGTTTGGAAGCTGTGACCGAGATTTGATAATTCGGCTTTTAATTCAATATGATTATATAATTCCCCGTTCGTAACGATTGTTAGTTTTCCGCGGGTAAATGGCTGCATTGCGCGGGGTTCTAGATCGATAATTGAAAGTCGTGAAAAAAGCAATGTAACTCTAACATTGCCCATCGATATTATTCGAGCATTTGTCCCGTCAGGACCTCGTTGCTTCATCAACTGAAGTGTGCGTTTAATTCTTTCCGGAAGGATATCTAATCGCCCAATAGCACCGGCAATACCACACATTTTTTTTCCTCAGCATTGTTGTGGATGTAATCAGCTTACTCTTGAAAGTGCTCTTTGGAGAACAGTTCACCCATTTGGATAGAGGTTTTTAATTTTTTTCCTACGACTTTCTTTTCTTGTCCTGGTGCATATCCGTGGCCTGGTCTTATCCACATTATATCATCTTTTGTTACTTTGTGACCTTCAACCAGATTGTTCGACGCCGCAATCGATCGTCGAACAGGCAATTCTGTATCAATTTCTATCTGGCGTGGTCCAATGATTCCGCTGCCGAGGTAAGTTTCACTTTCCCTTATATTTTTAACGAGTTCTTTCATCATTTTTGGATCAGCGGAGAGTTGGTGATCTCTAAAGTGAGAATGATGTCTGTCGATCGTAAAGTGTTTCTCAATGATTCGTGCTCCGCCTGCAACAGCAAGTGTTGCCGCTGTTATTCCCAGCGTATGATCGGAATATCCTATGGTACTGTTGCAGCCGTATTTTCTGGAAAGTGCGGCTATGGCACCCAAGTTCGCATCAGCTATTTCAACTGGATAAGCCGACACGCAATGTAATAGTGCAAAGTCATTGGTTGGTTTACTGGACTTTCGAGTCATCCTAAATAGGGATACGGTAGCATCTATCTTAGCTTGATCCGAAAATCCAGTAGAAATTATTACAGGTTTTTTGGTTCCTGCGACAAATTTTATTAGCGGATAAAATGTATTGTCACCCGAAGCGATTTTAATTGCGTCTGCTATGTGTGACAAAAAAGCAGCGCTGGGCAAATCCAAAGGGCTAGATATGAATTTAAGTCCGTTACTTTGAGCTCGTTCTGCGAGTTCGGCAAATTGCTCTTGAGCAAGTTCAAAACCTAACATGCGCTGATAACGGTCTGCTTGGCTGGGTGCTACAAATGTTTTGGTCTGGAACGTTTGAAATTTTACCGCATCCACTCCGGTTTCAGCAGCTTTGTCGACAAGCTTTTTCGCTAGTTGAAAGCATCCTTCGTGATTATTTCCAATCTCTGCGACGATAATTACTTTTTTTGAGCTATCCAAATTTCCTATTTTCACTAACGTTTCCAGTTCTTTTGAAGGCTGATTTTCAGCTAAATAAAATCCTTATGATTGTGGTTAGCACTAGGACATGCCAAAATCAAAACTGTTCTTTAGATTGACTTTTCCCCGTCAAATGGGGACAAGGCAAAAATAACGATGCGATAATCTACCATTAGGTACATGTTGTGCAAGAAAATGCGATAGCTATTGTAGGTGTGGGCTATGTAGGGTTACCTCTGGCCATGACCTTGGCAAAGCACCATGCCAAGGTCATAGCATACGACATCGATGAAGTTAGAATTGATGAGCTTAATACGGGTATAGATAGAAATAATTCAGAACAGCCTGAATACCATGTACCAGTTTCCCTAACTTTTACCGCGAAACTCGAGGATATAAGGGTAGCTAGCACTTATATAATAACGGTCCCTACGCCAATAGACGAAAATAGATTACCCGATCTTACCGTTATTAGGGAAGTTTGTTGTGATATTGCTACCCTATTATCTCCAAATGATCTCATCATAATAGAATCAACTGTTTATCCTGGAGTTACCGAGGAAATTTGCGGACCGCTAATCGAGGAAAAATCTGGGCTTGCCCGGGGAATTGAGTTCTCGCTTGGATATTCACCTGAAAGAATAAATCCTGGAGATAATGAAAATAAATTAGAATCGGTTGTTAAAGTTGTAGCTGCGCAAGATGAAGTGACTCTGGAGAGGGTCAAAAAAATT
>CEVA01094741.1_pt1 | contig 10503 bp, 8 predicted proteins | sample 361521 | NCBI WGS metagenome assembly CEVA01 (sample SAMEA2622823, study PRJEB7988) | marine metagenome | isolation source: saline water (ENVO:00002010), including | reverse complement strand
GGGAACTGACCACGAGGTTTCCACTCCCGTACTGACGACGCGTGGGCCTGAATTGGGTTCCCATCACGATTCCCCCTGAATGCCTTGGGCGTGGCCGGCACATGATTTTCCCTGCGCAAATTTAACAAGGGACAGACAATGCCAAGAGTAGCCAAGAAACCCGCAAAGAAGAACTTTCGCCGCAAGCGGCCGGGCGCGAAGAAGGAGACCGGCCTGCCCAACGACGCCGAGCTGGCGGCGGAGGAAGCGGCGCTGGAGGAGGAGGACATCGGCATTGATGAACTCGAGGCCACCGGCGAGGTGGTGAACATCAGCGAGCTGCAAAAGAAGGAGATCGCCGAGCTGAACGACATGGCCCGCGAGGCGGGCATCGAGAACTTCGGCACGATGCGCAAGCAGGATGTTATCTTCAACATCCTGCGCCGGCACGCGGCCGAGGGCGGGGTACTTCTCGCCGATGGCGTGCTGGAAATTCTGGGAGAAGGCTTCGGGTTCCTTCGTTCAGCCAGCTACAATTACCTTTCCAGCCCGGAGGACGTTTACGTTTCACCCTCGCAAATCCGCCGGTTCGACCTGCAGTCGGGCGACATGATTACCGGCCGCATTAGGCCGCCAAAGGAGAAGGAAAAATTCTTTGCCCTCCTGAAAGTGGAAACCGTGGGCGGAGAAGATCCCGATGTCGCGAAGGACAAAATCCATTTTGACAACCTTACCCCGTTGTTCCCGGAAGAGCGGTTCCTTCTTGAAAATGATCCGGAAGAAATGTGCACACGGGTGGTGGACCTCGTCTGCCCCATCGGCAAAGGCACACGCGGGATCATTGTGGCGCCGCCCCGCACGGGCAAAACGGTCCTCATGCAAAAACTGGCCAACGCCATTCTCGCCACGGCCAAGGACACCTACCTCATTATCCTCCTGATTGATGAGCGACCGGAGGAAGTCACCGACATGGAGCGCACCTGCGTGGGCGCGGAAGTAATCAGCAGCACCTTCGACGAGCCGCCCGAGCGCCATGTGCAGGTGGCCGAGATGGTCATCGAGAAGGCGCGCCGGATGGTCGAACACAAGAAGGACGTGGTCATCCTGCTCGACTCCATCACCCGTCTGGCGCGCGCGTATAACACCGTGCAGCCGCACAGCGGCAAGATTCTCTCCGGCGGCGTGGACGCCAACGCGCTGCACAAGCCCAAGCGCTTCTTTGGTGCGGCGCGCAACATCGAGGAGGGCGGCTCGCTGACCATTATGTCCACTGCCTTGGTGGACACCGGCAGCCGGATGGACGAGGTGATCTTCGAGGAGTTCAAGGGCACCGGCAACATGGAGGTACACTTGGACCGATCACTGGTGGACCGCCGCATTTTCCCGAGCATCAACATTCCCATCAGTGGTACGCGCAAGGAGGAACTATTGTACCACCCGGAAGAATACGAAAAGGTGGCCGTCCTGCGCCGCGCACTCACCGAGGTGCCTCCGGTGGAGGCGATGGAACTGCTGCTGTCCAAGTTGAAGCAAAATCCAAACAACATTGCCTTCCTCATGTCGATGGATATGAAGTAGATGAATCGCTTTTCCATCCGGCACGTCCGAATTGGCGGCGTTCCCTAAACATGCACCGTCGACATTACAAATTCTTCAACGTGATTTTGCTGGGTTGTTGTTTTGGCTTTTTCACCGCCTGCAACAAGCCGCAGATCGAGGCGTATGGAATTCCTGCGGAGCCCCCCCCGCCCGAGGGTTGGGTTGAAATGCAGACCATCGGCCCGGAGAAAATACGGTACGGTGTGTTTGAAGGGGACGATTATACTGGTATCACCGCCACCGTGACCGTGCTGGAAGGAGATGGTGGCGGCTTGGAGCCAAACATCAACCGTTGGCGCGGCCAGCTTGGCTTGGAAAAAATTGAAGGGGCAGACCTGAACGCCACCTTGGGGAAGGTGCCGAGCCTCGGCAAAGACGCACGCATGGTGGATGTCAATGGAACGAGTGTAAGGTCGTTTCGGGAATCCAGAACAGTTGGCGTCATCGTGCCCCGTACGGAGCTGACTTGGTTCTACAAATTTTCCGGCCCGCCAGACAATTTGGAGGCTCACAAGGCAGATTTTCTTGATTTCATTCAGCACTGGCAATGAGGAACACAAAGCTATTTAAAGCACTCACCTCGCTGAAGCTCACGGTCACAACCCTGAGCCTGTCCATGGTAGTGGTGTTTCTCGGCACCATGGCCCAGGAAAACATGGGCCTGAAAATGGCGGTCGACCGCTACTTTAAATCGTTTTTCATCGACCACATCGCCATTGAAGCAGCATGGAACAAAACCACACAACTCTTCGGCTCCACGCCGGACCCATTGACCCCGGAGGAGTTGCGGCATGCCAAGCGATGGCCGGTGTTTCCCGGCGGCTACTTGCTGGGCACAGTACTGCTGGTCAACCTCCTGTCTGCCTATTACGCACGGTTCAAATGGACCTGGAGCAAGCTGGGGATTCTGGCCACGCACGTGGGCATCGTCATGCTGCTGGTGGGACAGTTGCTGACCGACCTGTTGTCGGTGGAAAGTTTTTTGTCCCTGCGCGTGGGGGATCGAAAAAATTACTCGGAATCCTTCGACTATACTGAACTGGCGTTTGTTTCGAGCCTAAACAGCAAGTCCAATCAGGTCATGTCCGTGCCGGGATGGAAATTGCGGCAGAACAAGAAAATTGCGGACCCCACGCTAGGCAATCTGGAATTAAAGGTTAACCAATATTGGGTCAACGGGGTGCCTCAAGGACCACGATCACTGGCGGATGCATTCAAGCTGCGACAGCCTTCACACCACGGGGAAGATAGCCCAGTGGCCATGGCGGTGGATGAGTTCAAGGCATTTGCAAGGGATCAGGATCCTCCTCCCCGAACAGTCAAAGACCTGAAGGCCCTGATCGACGATTTTGGCCGGGTTGACCGGAGATTAACCGCCGCAGAATGGCTGGGCATTTACCAAAACCAAAGAGGACAAGGTGGAGATTTTGTCATCAGAATGATCACGGGGCAAATCGCCGAGTTCATCGCCACTCGAGGAAAGGAAGGTCCGTTGACCCCGCGTGAAATGGCCAATGAATGCCGGCGTTTTGTTGAAGCCCTGAAACATCGGGAAAACCCGCCTGATGAAAACGTTTTGCGGAATTTGACTTCCCTGATCAATGACGTAGCCGCGTTTTGTCAGCAAAGGGACATGACGCGTTTTGTGCGCGATTTTTCAGCGTTTGTGGAAGACAAGAAACTACAACCCTCAGGCGCGGATTCCGGTTTGATAGCGAAGCGTTATCCTTGGGTGGAGGAAAGCCCGGAGTCATTGAGCATGGATAGTCGAAATTTGCCTGTGGCTTCAGTTGAACTGGTGGATAATGGGAAATCACTCGGAACCTATCTGTTTTCAGCCCGAATGATATCCCAAGAAATCGAAATCGGCGGCAAAGACACAAAGGTATCTCTCCGACCCAAGCGGCATTACCACAACCTGTACATGACCTTGATCAAATTGCAGTTCGAAAAATACAGGGGAACCGATATCCCCAAGAATTTTGAGAGCCGTACTCTCGTTGAGCCCAGTAACAGCGGTGCCCCACGCGTGGTTGATATTTACATGAACCATCCGTTGCGATATGAGGGAGATACCTTTTACCAGTACCAAATGGACTCGGACCAGATGCGTCAAGCATCACGATCCTCGGCTTTTCAAGTGGTAGAAAACCCGAACTGGCTCACGCCTTATCTGGGCTGCCTGATCGTAGCGTTTGGCTTGATCTATCAGTTCATGGCCCACTTGGTCGGGTTTGTTAAAAAACGGAAAGCGGCATGAGCCAAAAAAAGAAAAAACAATCCCGGAAACCGGACAACGCGCCGGCTGAAAAGCGTGAGAGCCCCGAGGACAGCCCCCAGCGCAATGTGCTCCGGCATTGGCCTTGGGCCTTCTTTGCACTGGCCCTGCTGTATGTGATTGGCGGCTTGATGCCCCCTAAATCGCACGTGGAGCTGGACCATGTGGAATGGGGCAAATTCCCCGTTTTGAAAGGTGGCCGAACCAAGCCGATGGACTCCTTGGCGCGCAACACTCTCCGCAAAATATCCCACCGCGAAGTGGTGCCCCTTGAAGGCAACGCGCCCAATGGTGAATGGGGAAACCTGATCGAGTTAAAAGAGAAACATCCCGAGGGATTGTACTACCGCCGCTGGTATCAATTCGGCAAACATCCAAAAAAGCTCCAAGCCACGCAATGGTTGCTGGAGTTGTTTTACCAGCCGGAGATTGCGGACCAACGGTTTATCTTCCGTGTGGATCACCCGGATCTTGCCAGCGAACTCAACCTGAACCGCAAAGGCATAGACCTGTCTGGAATCCAGTTTTTTTCCTTCCGGCAATTGCAGCCGGCCCTAGGTTTGCTCAGCGAAAAATCAGGCAAGATAAGCCAAAAAAATCCCATGCAGAGGGATCCCCACGAGAATGCCACCTACAAGCTCGCCGAAGCGTTGCATACCTACATGAAAATGCGTATCTCCCTGCAGGCGAATTTTCCGAATATTGAAGGGGGATTGAAGGATCATCTGGACGCGCTGAAAGAAGTCGTACCCAACGCTGCGGAAGAATCCCGCAAGGCATCCGCTGGGGAGGAACATAATCAGGATCAACTCAAGCGAATTGAGTCCGTCATGCGACCATACGCAGCGATGGCGGATGATTCCTCGCCTAGGGAAAAATCCGACAAAATCATGATCGTGCCTCCCATGGAGGCAAACAAAAATCCAGACGACTGGCACAAGGTGGGGGAAAGCGTGTTAAACAGCGTTCGCTCCAACATGCAAGCGGAGACGGAAGACAATTCAACCCGAGCCCTGACCTTTCATCCGGCCTTGGAATTTTACGGCCGCATGGGCGCCGCGTTCACTTCCAATAACGCCAAGTCCTTTAATGCCGCGGTGGCAGATTACAAGGAGTGGCTGCATGAAAATCATCTGGGTCCTGAACTGGCCAAGGTCGACAAGGAACACTACTTCAACCACTTTGGGCCCTTCGGCAAAAGCAAGCGTCTTTACGTGATTGCGCTGGTCTTGGCGTGCCTCTCCTGGCTAAGCATCAAGAAGGGAAATGGCGCCGGAAGCGCGGCATTTTACCTGGTGGGCCTCGCCTTTGTGATTCACACGACGGGCATCATTTTCCGAATGTGGCTGGAAGGACGCCCACCGGTCACCAACCTATATTCATCAGCCATCTTCGTGGGCTGGGGTGCCGTGATTCTGGGCTGGTTGCTCGAGCGCATGTACCGAAACGGCATTGGCAGTTTTGTGGCCAGCATCATTGGCTTTTGCACACTGTTGATCGCTGACCAGTTGGCCATGGAAAAGGATACGATGGAAATGATGCGCGCCGTGCTGGACACCAACTTCTGGCTGGCAACCCATGTGGTCTGTATTTCGCTCGGATACGCTGCCACTTTTCTGGCGGGTTTCCTGGCCATTGTGTATGTCCTGCGCGGCACGCTGACCAAGTCGATGACCCGGGAAATGGGCCAGTCCTTGGGCAAACTGGTTTACGGAACCGTTTGTTTTGCCACTTTGTTTAGCTTTGTGGGCACGGTCCTCGGCGGCATTTGGGCGGATCAATCTTGGGGACGTTTCTGGGGATGGGATGCCAAGGAAAATGGTGCCCTGCTGATTGTCATCTGGAACGCCATCATCCTGCACTGCCGCTGGGGCGGTTTCGTGAAGGACCGCGGGTTGGCGGCGCTGGCGATTGTCGGCAACATTGTCACGGCTTGGTCTTGGTTTGGGGTCAATATGCTCGGCATCGGGCTGCATTCCTATGGATTCATGGGCGCGGCTTTTAACGCACTGAAGTGGTTTGCCATCAGCCAACTGGTCATCGTGGCCGCGGGCTGTCTGCCGTTTCAGTACTGGGCCAGCGGCAAGCAATTGACAGGCAAAACGGACTCGGCGGCTTGAGCGGGGCAGAGCCAGCAAAATGGCCGGCAGGGGTGAACCATCTGTTCACCTTTTTTGTTTTCAACTTCCTGTCGGTCATGATCGTGATGGACAGCCCCATCTTTCTCTATGTGGAAAGCTTGGGCGCGAGCGCAACGGTGATGGGGGTAATCGCGGGTTTGACGCCGTTGATGGTGGTGTTCCAATTGCCGGCCGCGGATCATGTGAACCGCGTCGGCTACAAGCGCTTCATCACCACGGGGTGGACGGTGCGACTACTGTTCATCGCAGGGCTGGCGATTGTGCCGTTCCTGGGCGGAGCAGCCTTTGATGACCGAAACAAGCTGGCGATGGTGCTGGCGATGTTGTTCCTGTTCAACCTCGTGCGGGGCATTTCCAGTTGCGGATGGTACCCTTGGATCACGGGGTTGATTCCCGAGAAGGTGCGGGGCCGCTATCTGACCATCGAGAATGCCTGCAACAACGTGGGCAGCCTGCTGGCTTTTCTGTTAGTGGCCTTCTATTTGGGCTCAGAACCCGAAGGGCGACAGTTCGGAATGTTGTTCCTGATGAGCCTGGGGTTCGGGCTGGTGAGTCTGATTTTCATTTTCAAGGTGCCGGAAGTTCCCGCACCACAGGAAGAAGCGGAAGTGGCACAGGCGGTGCCGTGGGGTGAGATTGTAAGGCACCCGCCATTCCGCAAGTTGTTGTGGGTGGCTTTCGCATGGGCAATGGCCATGGGCGGACTGATGGCATTCTTGGTTAAATTTTTAAAAGCTGACGGAACAGGAATGGCGGACAACCAAGTGATGCTTGCATCATCCTCAAAGTTCGTTGGCGGACTGTTGACCCTGTGGTTCTTGTCATCCCGGCTGGACCGGATGGGAAGCCGTCCGGTGATGCACATGGCGATTGGCCTCTGGGCCGTGATCTTGGCGGGCTGGACGGCCATGGCAGGTGGCGCCTTGGAAATGGGCTTCGGCGTGGTGCTGGGCCTGCACTTGGCCATGGGTTTTGGGTTCTCAATGTTCGGAATGGCGCTCTCGAAGCTGGCCATGGCGACGGTGCCAAAACTGGGGCGAAGCCATTTTTTCGCGTTGTTCTCCGTTGTGGGTAGCTTGACGGCGGGACTGTTTCCAATCGTATGGGGGCTCCTGATTGATATCTTGAGACCTGTGCAAAAAGAGTGGCTGGGGCTGGAGTGGAATCAGTTCAGCATCTATTTTGCGGGTTTGATTGGAGTGCTATTGGGCGCCGTGTTCCTGGTACAAAGGTTGGAGGAAGAAAAGGCGGCCCGGATGGATGAGTTTGTGGCGGATTTGGTGCGCAATTCGCCGCTGCGCTACTGGCTGCGGGACTAGGGCTCCACGAGAACCCGGGTGCCGATGGCAACCATGGAGAGGAGCCGATTGGCGTTCCAGTTAGCCAGACGAAAACAACCAAGGGATTCGGTGCGCCCAATCTTGTCCGGGCTGGGGGTTCCGTGTATGCCGTAGCCCGGCCGATCCAAACCAATCCAGACGGTGCCAACGGGGTTGTTGGGGCCGGGATTGATGATGAGCCGCCCGCTCCCGGATTGGGCCTCCGGAGAGGTTGGAAACTTGGCGGGATCAAATGTGTAATTTGGGTTGGGGGCAATGGTTGAAATCTTCAGCTCACCCAAGGGCCGATTACCCACCTGTGCGGCAATGCTACAGGGACAGTGCATCAGCACTCGGCCCGTGTCGTCCAAGACCTGCAGAATGCGTTCAGCCAAGCGAATGCGAATCAGGGCTGCGCGGCCCTGAAATTGTGGCTTTATCACGGCGGGCACCCTCACGGTGGAACCGGGGGGTATTTGCGCCCACTGCACGCTGGGGTTCTCACGCTGCAACAAACGCTCGGAGCAATGATGCTTCTCGGCCACCAGTTCAAGCAGTGATTCAAAGCCAAGACGATTCTGCTGCGACTTCTCAGTCCATGTGCCGCCAAGGGGTTGAAGAGAAACGAGGTCGTTGGTGGTGACAACATATGTGGTCCACGCGGCACCACGCGTGGCCAACCGTTGCCGGGTATTTTCGTCGAGCTGCCCGTTGACGGCCAAGCCTTGCTGGGTTTGAAAAGCCCGTAACGCGGCGCGGGTTTGCGGGCCGCTGAGGCCATCTATGTTGCCGGGTGAAAAACCGAGGCGATCGAGGGCAAGCTGCAGATCAAAATCCGTCCGCACAGGCATGATGGCCTGAACTGGTGTTTGTGAAATGGCCGCCCGGTTTGTTTGGCCGGGCAGCTGGATCCGGCGGGCGGTTGTACCGCCGGGATTCAGGTGGTTCGTTTGGCTCCGGCCTATTTCACGAAAAATAGGACCATCGTTTGTGCGGGCCAACTGCTGACCCGTCGGCGGAGGAGGGACGGCTGCATTGTTCGTAGATTGGACCGGCGGCCGGTTGGTGAAGTCGTTCTGTGGCATCGGACTGCCCTTGGCCCGTGACGGGCCGGGAGCCGGGGGGGCTTCAGCAGGTTTCCAGTAGGCCAATCCCAGCCCAACGGCAACACCCAGCGGGGCCACCCAGAACAGATGACGCCACCACGGCTTGTCCGGTGGCGGTGGAAATTGACTGCGGGAAGATCGCCCCATGTCGGCGATTCAAACGCGCGACCAAGCCCTTGGCCAGCAGGAATGAGCGGTTGTGAATAAGAAACGAATAACACCTCAACGGTCGCGAATGCCTTCCTGAAAATGCTCCACCCGCAATCGCTCCGTCTCGGAAATATTCAACGCACGGGCCAGCGCCTTGGGGGGCAACCCCCAGACCCTATGAATGGCGGTTCCCTGCTTGAACGGGTTCATCTCCCTGCAGGCGCGCGAGAAATAATTGTTCTCCGCCAGCGGATTCAATCCCTGACATCCCGCAGCTAACAGCAATACCCCCACCAGTGTTCCCTTGGCGAATAAACGCATGCGCATCCTATAACACTCATCCGACTCCGCGACAAGCCGGAAGCAACCGCCGAAGTTCCTTGATTCTCGTCCGCTGCCTCGGTAAACAAGGCGCTTTCCGCCAGTGGGCGGACAACCATGGCGAACGGACACACTTCAATTCCCCGGGACGGCTTCGGCGAAACCATGCGGCGCGACGCATGGTGGCTGCAGCCGCTGCTCACGTTCCTGGGCCTGTCCGCGTTCATTGTCTACTCCACTTGGCGCGCATTTCATGGCCAGTATTTTCTGGCTGTTGAGGGCGGGACGAACTACCTGTCGCCGTTTTTCTCACCCATCCTCTACTATCATGCCGATTTGAGTTGGATGACCACCACCGCAAAGGAAGCGGTCGCCGCCCATGCTTGGCTGGGCGTAATGCCCGAGGGAATTCCAAAATGGGTTTCCCCAGCATTCCTGATTCTCTGGGCACCGGCCGGGTTTCGCTTCACCTGCTATTATTATCGCGGCGCTTATTACAAGGCCTTCTGGGGCGACCCGCCCAACTGCTCGGTCGGCGAGCCGCGCGACAACTACCGCGGCGAGCACCGCTTCCCGCTCATCTTCCAGAACATCCACCGCTATTTCTTTTACGTCGCCGCCGGCTTCATCTGCATCCTCACTTACGACTCCATTCTCGGGATGCAGTTTTACACCGACGCCTCGGGCAAGCCGCTGCCGGGCGGGCAAACGCAGTTCGGCCTGGGCGTCGGCAGCATCGTGTTGTGGGGCAACGTGATCTTCCTCGGCGGCTACACCTTCGGCTGCCACTCGTTCCGGCACCTCATCGGCGGCGGCATCAACAAGCTCTCCAAGACCCCCGTGCGCGCCAAGTGCTACGAGTGCGTCGGTTGCCTGAACGCCAGCCACATGGCCTGGGCGTGGTGCAGCCTGTTCTGGGTGGGCTTCACCGACCTCTATGTATGGATGTGCGCCCGGGGCACCTGGGTGGATTACCGGATATTTTAATGGGAGATTTTCAAACACACGAACATGACGTGCTGGTGATCGGCGCCGGCGGAGCGGGCTTGCGCGCGGCGATTGAATCGGCGTCATTCGAGGGCTGCTCGGTGGGCTTGGTTTGCAAAAGCCTGCTCGGCAAGGCGCACACCGTCATGGCCGAGGGCGGCATGGCGGCGGCGATGGCGAATGTGGACGAGCGCGACGGGTGGGAGACGCATTTTGCGGACACGATGCGAGGCGGCCAGTATTTGAACAACCCGACGATGGCCGAGCTGCACGCGAAGGAAGCGCCGGCGCGGGTACACGAGCTGGAGGCGTGGGGGGCGTTGTTTGACCGGACGAAGGACGGGCGAATTTTGCAGCGCAACTTTGGCGGGCACGCGTATCCGCGGCTGGCACACGTGGGCGATCGCACGGGACTGGAGATGATTCGCACGCTGCAGGATCACGGCATTCACCAGGGCATCGAGGTGTACATGGAGTGCACGGTGATCGAGCTGCTGAAGGATGGCGACCGCGTGGTCGGCGCGTTTGGTTACGATCGCGAGCGCGGGCGGTTCCGGCTGTTCAAGGCGAAGGCGATTGTGCTGGCGACCGGCGGCATCGGGCGGGCGTACAAAGTGACGAGC
>CEVA01205809.1_pt1 | contig 10511 bp, 7 predicted proteins | sample 361521 | NCBI WGS metagenome assembly CEVA01 (sample SAMEA2622823, study PRJEB7988) | marine metagenome | isolation source: saline water (ENVO:00002010), including | reverse complement strand
CAAGCTGGCGTCGCAAAAGTAAAGAGTCACTTCCACATGAGCGTAACCTGAGAGTATACCCCTCACTTCCGTGAGGAACTTTCCTAGATATTGGTTAGAGATGGACCCGCTTGTATCGATGCAGATGAAGACCCTCAACCTCTCGCCATCGATGCCTTCAAGGTAAAGGCCGCTGTGCATGTGGCGACGGTCGAAATCTCCGTAGTCAGTGGGTGTGCGGACGAGATAGCGCCAGAGCAGGGTTCTCCAGTCGAGCTGGGGTTTATCAAGATCTTTTACTATTCGCGTTATACCTGCAGGTAGATTTCCCTTGTGTTGGGTTTCCTGTATTATTGCTGCTTGCCGCAAGGCATTTTCCCAATGTGTCTTGAGGGTTTCCGGAGATTTATTTTCAGTGACGAGTTGCTGCTTTAGTTTGGAGTTCGCCTCATTCTTCTCAGGGTCATTGTTCCCATCAGTGTCAGGGTTACCATCTTGACCGGTATCGTCACCTCGGTCGTTGTCGTCACCGCCCTGATCCGAGCTTGAAGTACTTGCTTCTTTGTCAAACCTCTCATCGTTTGTTACGTCAATTGGGTTGTCCAGAAGGTCCGACCCAATGCCACCCAGAATTTGTTGCCAATCAACTTCTTCATCTTTGTCTAGCAACTCGTAGACTTCCTCTACGTCACGATTGGCATAGGCAGGGTCGTACAAACTGCCTTTCGGCAAGTCGAGATGCTCCTCTTCCATGATCATTGCATTGACTACGTAATCCGCGGCCAAGTTCCAACGATGAGATTGGCGATGTTTGCGCCTGGCAACATGAAGCAAAGCTGCATGGAGCAACTCATGGACCAGAAGTCCGTCTACCTCCTTTTGGCTTAGTGCTTCGACGAAGTGTGGATTGAAGTACAGCCTTTGGCCGTCAGTTGCTGCGGTGGGAACAGCTTCGGTTATTCTCCGTTCTGCAAACAAGGCCAAGGTAGCCCAGAAGGGGGAGTGCGTTTGCAAGCGCAGAACGGCGGCGGATAAGGCGTCGCTTGCGTTCATTGTTTTTTTAGCAAAGATGAGATAATCAGAATGCGCCACGGCCCTCATATTCGTCATCCTCTACGAAGTCACCATCGTCAGTTGGTAGATTTTGGGGATTAAACCTGTTTAGAAACTCTGACATTTTGGGGTTTTCTTCCAACATCACCGCCATACTCCCAGCAGTTCCCATCTCTTCGGCCTTTTCCATGACGAGTTGCAAAAAGAGTTGGCACCATTCTGGAGCGGATTGATCAACCAACCAACTGAAACTGTGCAAGATATGAGCTTTCTTCTTAGCTCTAGCACCAAGACCATAAGTTACGGCGTAGCGCCTGGAAGGTTCGCTTGGGAAATCGAGGGCTTCTCCTTGGCCATTCAAAATAAGGTCTATGTTGGGAAGTTGATCAAAGATTTCGAGATAAGCCCGAAATTCAGAGGCCGCTGCATTTCCCACTGCTGGAGATATATCCAAGTCAGCTTTTAATAAAACGTCGGCTTTTGCCCATGTGCGGGGAGACGGCCAGTTAGGCGAGTTGGAATCCATCTTATGCAGTAGTGCAACCCGCAAGGCTAGGAACGAGAGGATTCTGTCATCGACACCTTCGTGTATTCCCCAATCGCGGAAACTGTCGAAATCGGGGTCGATCTCCAGATGCAGGAATCGGTTTGCGAGGGCGGATGAAAAGTCAAACACAGCCGCCCGATCTTCTTTGCGGTTGCCTGCCGCCCAAACATGCCAACCAGTGGGAAGCTCGTAATTGCCCACTTTCCTATCCAATACAAGTTGTTGTGCAATACCCTGCACTACAGGAGGGGCCATGTTGATCTCGTCGAGGAATAATATTCCACTGCCTTCCCTTGGCAGGAAATCGGGCGGATACCAGTTTGCCGTTCGCGTTTCTTTTTCCGGAACAGGCAATCCACGAAGATCACTTGGAGCCAACTGGCTTAACCTAAGATCCACTCTATCAATTTTCTGATCTTCGGCCACGGTGGCCACGATAGTCGATTTCCCGATGCCCGGCGCCCCCCAGATCATTACTGGCTCGAACACGTCTTTGGTCACCAATGTTTGCAGAAAGGTTTCTAAATCGCTCGGGGTCATGGATCGCGCAGATGTTTAACGTTGATCGATTGGCATAGAACAAGGTGTGAGCGCTCTGGAAGTTTCGTCAACCGATTTGGTGCAATTTCCCTTACTGATGTCCGATACTTAATTGCTGAAAACCCCCAGAGTGGACAAATGAAGTAAAGGCCAAATATGGCAAACCTTGACCGCAACCCTGTACAGTGACCGAACTTTAAAGCGACTACAGGTTGAGAGATTCACTCACCGCGCCGAACTGACTACCCCAACCGGCTCCCCCGCCAAATACAACCCCGAAGGCGGACTGTGAGGGGTGGTGGACTTTAAATCAAAACTAAGCAATACACAATTTCGCCAATGTTATTTCAATAGTTTTGGGAACACAAAAAGTGAATCAGTTTACACTTAAGATTGCTATCTAACAACATCACATTTTCTATATGTGCCGATGGAAGCCATATCACTTTTTTCTGGTGCGGGAGGCTTGGATTTAGGGGCGCACCATGCAGGTGCCAGGGTTCGATGCTGTGTTGAGTGGGATGAGGACTCAGTGGACACTTTGAAATCTAATCTAAAAGAGCACCCTTGTGCAGTATTGAAGCACGACATTTCACAACTATCAGGGGACCAACTCTTGTCAGATTCTGACGTTAGGAAATCCGAGGTTGCGATCATGCTAGCTGGACCACCATGCCAGTCTTTTTCTAAAAACAACTACTGGACAAAAAATGGCGATGAATCACTTCGTCGAAGGCAGAGAGCCAAAAGGTTGGCTGACAAAAAAGGGGAGCAATATATTGGGAGCACAAAGTCAAGAAGCCAAGTTCATCGTGTAGATGTGGATAATGATATCAGAACATCTATGGTGATGGAATATGCCCGCCTAATAAAAGAAATTCAGCCCGAGAGCTATGTTTTCGAAAATGTGTCGAGTATTCTCCACCCGAAAAACAAAAGGTACTTGGATGCGTTTATCAGTTACACTGAAGAGATAGGTTATTCAACCACTCAATTTGTGGCGTCCAGTGAAGAATATGGAGTTCCTCAAAAGAGAAAAAGAGTTTTTGTTTTGGGTATGCTTGGTAAAACAAAACCCAAGACTCCAGAAATCACACACTCAGATAATGAGCCACTCTTCTTGTTGCCGGTAGTTCCCGTCAAGGACTATATCCACCAATTCCGTTTTAAAAAATACCACGAACCAGAAGAAATATTCACAGGACGTTGGGCAGATTATATTCCAGAGATTCCTCCAGGTATGAATTATAAGGCATTAACTGCTTGGGCTGGACATAAAAACCCCATCTTCGAAGCTGAAACTAGATTCTGGAACTTCCTTTTGAAACTTTCTCCAGATAAGCCATCTTGGACTATCTCAGCAAATCCAGGACCTTGGACGGGGCCGTTCCATTGGGACAATCGTAGATTGAGAACTACTGAAATGGCGGCAATTCAAACCTTTCCTGCTGAATATATTTTCAAGGGGAGCCGCAGGAGCAAGGTCAGACAGATCGGAAATGCTGTGCCGGTGCTACTCGGAAGAGCAGTCGTGAAATCTCTGGTTGATTCACTTAATGGCAGATGACTGATAATTGCTCTCTAGTTAGCTTATATTCTGGCTGTGGTGGATTTGACATTGGCCTTTCAAAAGCTGGATTTGATACCGTCTTTGCAACTGACCTCGAAGAAGACTGCTGCAATTCGTTAGTAGCAAACAGTATTTCTACCAACATTTTCCAATCCCCTATAGAGGACATAACGAAAACTGCGATTATTAAAAAAACTGGATTGAGGGCAGGAGAGTTAGATCTACTTGCGGGTGGTCCTCCGTGCCCTGCTTACTCAAAGTCCAGATTCTATAGGAAAGAAAAACCACATGGCATGGATGACCCTTCTTCCCACACTCTATTTGATTTCTTCAAGTTTGTAGATGTGTTGAAGCCGAAGGTTTTCATAATGGAAAATGTTCCCGGACTAATGTTCAAGCGCCAGAAAGGAGCGTTCGAGGCAGTATTGAAGAGTGCACGGGATTTGAAGTATGATGTGAGTTATGCTGTCCTGAATTCCGTTGAATATGGCGTACCTCAGATTCGAGAAAGATTATTCATCGTTGGCACTCAAAAGAAGTATCAGTTCACGTTTCCTCCTAAAACGCATAAGAAGAATCCTATAAACGAAAACCAGCGCAGCTTGGATTTATTTGAAGACATACTGCTCGATCCAGTCACAGCTGGTGAAGTTATTGGAGACCTCGATACTGAAGAGAATGCTTCTGACCTTGGACATAAAGCAGGTGGCAGACACCACCACCTACTAGAAAAAGTTCCTCCTGGTGATAATTATCTTTTCTTCACAGAAAAAAGGGGTCACCCAAATCCCGAATTCGTTTGGCGTTCTAGATACTGGTCATTTCTACTTAAGTTATCGCCCGCAAAACCTTCATGGACAATCCAGGCAAGAAGATCTAACAATATGGGCCCATTTCACTGGCGAAATAGAATCTTGAGAATTGAAGAGGTTAAGAGACTGCAAACTTTCCCTGATGAATATAAACTGACGGGGAATATTGATTCTCAATGGCGCCAAGTTGGTAATGCAGTGCCTCCAAAGCTTGCCTTAAGGATTGGAGAGCAACTTATAAAATGTCTCAAAAATGGCTAAAAAGAAAAAAGAAAATTTAAAAAGGTTCACTTACGGACACCAGTTCGAGCCAGCAAAAGCAGACCTTCAAGACTACATCAAGCTATGTGAGTGCCATGTTCCCGATAGGGTGGTTCTTCAAGAAGCAATCAGGACTAAATTTTTCTCCTCACACTCCGCTAAGACCGCTGCGAGCTCGACCGACGATAATCAAAGAAAATTAGCAATGAATTGCTTCTTGAGTCTAAGGGCTTATGGACTGGTAGAAGGAAATAGCACTGAATATAATTTAACTGACCTTTCTAGAAAGCTCCTCACATTGAGCAGCACACCGGATTTGATGCTTCGTGAATTTTCCAAGCACATCCTCCAAAACCTATCAGGGACTGACTTATTAAAAGCTATTGAATCTTTAAATAGTAGAGGTGATAACCCGACCCTCCAAAAAATCATCGCCGAATTAAATGAGATGGGTTATTTATTGGCAGCGAATTCCGTATACCCATCAACAATGCGACAATGGCTGAATAAGGGCGGACTTTTTGACAGCAAAAGCATCATTGCTTGGGACGTTTATTATGAGTTAACGGGTATTTCAAAGGATTTCCTAGAAAAAGCCTACACACTGACACCAGGACAAAAATATTTCCTTTTAAGCCTATTAGAATTGGATGTCAGAGACTTCGAGTTTTGGAACCGTATTCTAGAACATACTGCTTCGGTTAGGAAAATCGATTATGACATGAAAATGTTCCCTTCCACAGTGCTGATACCTCTCCAAAGTTTGGGTGTCATCGAACTGGAGAAGTCCACCGAAGGCAGAGGGGCTAAACCAAACAAAGTGAAATTATCCAAAAAAGCTGTAGCTGAATTTCTAATACCCTTCATCCAAAACATCGCCAAACTATGCTCTGTTGAAGAAAGTGAACTTAACAAATCTTTTGAGAATGTTCTTTTGGATGTAGAATCAGAAGATATTCACATTAAAGGGAGAGGCTTAGAGCTACTTGCCATTTGGATGGTAAGGCTATGTTCACTGAGATTTACTGAATGGAGAAAAAGAGATATTGAGACCGGCAAAGGAGAAGTCGATGTTCTGGCAGCCTCTGATACTTTCGTTTATAGCAAGTGGCAAATCCAATGTAAGAACACTAGCAAGGTCGATGTTGATGTTGTCGCTAAAGAAACAGGTATGACGTTTGTCACGAACGCTGACATTATCATGATCGTAACGACTGGTACGTTCACCAATGATGCGAGAATATACGCTGATCGAGTATCAACTGTTTCGAGGTATTACATAATTCTTCTAGATGGCGGTGATATTGCTTCTATCAGGGAAGACAAAACAAGCGTTACTCACATTCTTGACAAACATGCGAAAAGAACATTTGCCAGAAAAGAGTATGGTCTAACAAATATTGAATTCGCCGAATTTTCGGACGACCCAACTTAAAAAAAGGAGTGCACAAAGGGCCAAACATTGAATTTAAAACATCGCGCAAAGTTGCCCGGAGTTCATGTAGCTGAACCCCGGCGATGAGAACCGAAGATGTGCTGTTTCGGCTACTGTATTTCGCGGATCGCATGCAATCTTTTGTCACTAGGTGTGTGGTTTGCCATTAGCTACATTACTCTTGCTGGTGATTGCATACATGTTTTCATCAGGAAATGTTTTGTGGCTATAAGTCCGATTACAAAAGTTTTTCGACCAAACCCGTAGACGATATTGTTCGGGAGCTTAAGTTGTTCATTCCGGATGCTGGTTTGGATCAAGTGCGAGTTTGGCGGCAAACGATACCAACTATGCAAAACCAAGTGACCGCAGATCTGGCGGCCTTGGGCGCAGCCGGAGCAAGCAACTCGGTCATACTGGAATACGAACTTCCCAGGGAAGGTGGTCGCCGCCCGGACCTTGTCTTGCTTCGTGACGGTGCCGTTGTCGTGGTCGAGTACAAATCTGCTTCCACTCCACGACGAGACGACCTTGACCAAGTTATCGCCTATGCTCGGGACCTCGAGCACTACCACTCCGCCACACATGGGCGTACAGTGATTCCCATCCTTGCCCTAGACCAATACAAAAAGGGGGTGCAGAACATCGATGGGGTTTTGGTGACGGATCAACGTGAACTCGCCGATGTCTTGGGTTCTCTTGGTCCTGCCAACCCATCCGACTCCATCGATCTGGAGGTTTGGGTCAAGGCGGAGTACGAGCCTTTGCCTGGTTTGGTCGAAGCAGCGCGTCGTATTTTCAACGACGAACCCTTGCCCCAGATCAAACGTGCTAGAGCAGCCAGAATTCCCGAAACAGTCGATTTGATTATCGATCTCGTCCAAGAGGCCAAGCAAAGTGGTTCTCGAAAACTTATTCTTCTAAGCGGCGTACCTGGGGCAGGTAAGACGCTTGTCGGTCTGCAGGTTGTGCACGACGACCGGATGGAGTCATTCGGTGCCGGCTCGAAAGGGCATGCTGCAGCTACTTTTCTTTCTGGTAACGGACCCCTCGTCCGAGTTTTGCAGGATGCCCTCGGTACAGGCACCTTGGTGGGAGACATGAAGAAATTCGTCACAGAGTATGCTTTTAAAAGACATGACGTTGAACCACCTAATCACGTGGTTGTCTTTGATGAAGCTCAGCGAGCTTGGGATCGTGAGCAAATGGAAAAAAAACATGGCGATTTCATGAGCGAGCCCGAAGCCTTGATGAACGTTATGGAAAGAACTTCCGGTTGGGGAGTTGTTTTGGGTTTGGTCGGTGAAGGGCAGGAGATTCATTCCGGTGAAGAAGGCGGCATCGACAACTGGATCGATGCGGTGATGCATTCGAGCCGCAAAGCCAAATGGGAAGCTCACGGATCCGAAAAGGTTGCCCGGGCATTCGCGAAGCGAGGTGCCTCAGTGACGGGACACGAACTTCTCAACCTTGATTTGTCGTTGCGCTCACACCTCGCCAGTGAATTGCATGAGTGGGTTGCTCAAATTGTAGGCGAAGGTGATGCCGACTCCGACGAATTAGCCGACAGGGTCATATCACTTCGCAAGCAAGGTTTTAGCTTGTACGTCACTCGAGACATTGATCTCGCTCGCGAATATATCCGCAACAGATATTCCGGTATGCAGACTAAGAAATATGGTCTGCTGGCTTCGCGATACACAAAAAATCTCGAACCAATTGGATTGGACAACAAATTCCACTTCGAGAGGGCTAAGCAACTAGACGTTGCGAAATGGTTCAATCTGGAGAATGACGATTCTCTTTCCTCTTGTGCCCTTTCTCGGCCAGCTACCGAATTCGAATGTCAAGGATTGGAGTTGGATCTCCCAGTAGTCTGTTGGGGGACCGATTTCTTTCGTGAAGATGGTTCATGGAAGATCAACCCAAGGCTGGGGCACCGAGTGAAAGACAAGCTACAGGTGAGAACCAATGCCTATCGAGTTCTTTTGTCTAGAGGACGTGATGGGTTAATCATCTTTGTCCCCAAATCCGAGGACCTTAACGAAACCTTCGATTATTTTCTCCAGACTGGCATTCCCAAACTTCATCTCTAGAAAATTGTAGCCAAGAGCACCGCCGCCGCACCACAAGCAAGAGAAGCCTTTCAAAGTAGCCTGGAGTCCTTGTGGCCGGACGCTGGCGCTGGAGATAGAGTAAGCGCAGTTTCAGTTATGCGGTTGGTTGCACTGTAAAAAAATGGCTGATTTAGTGAATTAATTCTAATAGTGCTCTCTAAATGAAATTGTTCCAGACACGTAAGAACGAATTGGTGCCGATTGAAAAAGATTCTTTTCAGTTGGAGAAGGATATTCAGCAACTGGTTGAGGCGAACTTGGAAACCCTCTTCGGGCTACAGCTTGTATCTTCCGAGTTCAGCGTAGGGGGCTTCAGAATTGATACTCTTGCCTACGATGAGCCTGCCAATTCGTTTGTGATCATTGAATACAAGCGCGGGAGCAGTTATTCGGTAGTGGACCAAGGGTATTCCTACCTTTCGGTGATGGTGAATAACAAGGCCGAGTTCATTCTAGAATACAATGAGAGGATGGAACAGTCGCTGAAAAGGGCCGAAGTGGATTGGGCGTCATCTAAAGTTTTGTTCATTGCCCCTTCCTTTAATGCCTATCAGTGCAACAGCATCAATTTCAGCGACGTGCCTTTTGAATTGTGGGAGATCCGGAAATTCGAGAATGGGCTGTTGGCATTGGAACAATTGGAGTCAACCTCCTCCGAGAGCATCGAGAAGCTGGCTTCAAAAGACAGCAAATCGGTTATCAGCAAAGTGAATTCCGAAGTTAAGACCTTAACTATCGAAGAACATGTCCAAATGTTGGATAAGGAGTTTCGTGAGATTTGGGATGGGCTGCAGGAGCGGCTGCAGCAATTGGAAGGCGGCACCTTCTATTCTACGAATAGCTATGTTAGCTTCAAAAGAGATGGGACGTCCGTTTGTGTTATGAAATATAGGAAAAAGGAGATTCAAATTGAACTTTTGCGAGGGAATACCAAGCCCGAGGGCGTGAAATCCAAGGAGTTCTTTACCTTGGATGACCCAAAACAAATAGCCAAAAAAAGATCTTGGAAATGGAAGTCAGGCGTTAGAGGGAACAAGTATTTGATTCCGCTCAAAAAACTCGAACAGCTTGATTACGTAATGTTTCTCATCGACCAGAAATTCAAGGCTCTGGGCTGAACAGTTCCTGTATTATCCCGTGCCTGATTCCTCCGCAGCCGCCCCACCAATCAAAAGAAGCCTTTCTGAGCTGTCTGGAGTTCATTGAGCCGAACCCCGGCGATGAAACACCCAGCTGTCTTGAAGGTCAGTTGTTCCCGACTCTGGTCATGAGCGTTTGCAGGGCGAGGCAGTCCCACTCGTTGTAATCCAGCAAGTCGGTCCAGTGGTTTTGGGCCGTGGGCGTCAGGTCGTTGTAGGTGCCCCTCTTTGCCAGCATATCCCTGACGTATCCCAGTCGGTAAGTTGCCCTTTGATGCCCAAAGCGCCCAGGCAGCGGTTGCCTAAGGAATTTCATGAAACTCTTGAGGCCCCAGTTGTCGATGTGTTCGCGGTAATGCTCCCTGTGGAACCAACGTTTGGCGATCTTGTGCCCGTCCTTGTACTTGCGCTTGATGGTTGGCCCCGATGAGGTGTATTCCAAGGCGAGGTTCAGTTCGTGCTGGGAGTACGCAAACACCTTCCTTTTTTCGGTTTTGGCAAGCTCTGCGATGTATTGCATGGCGCATGCAAAGCTCTTCACCTGCAGGTTCTTCGCGATGGCGGCTTGTTCCAGGTCGGGGTCCAAAACGATTTGTTCGAAATCGTTTTCCACCAATATTCCGATCAGGCTGGGGACCTTGTCCTTGAAGCCTTCCAAGTCGACGTAGATTCCTCGTTTTGCCTGCGAAGGATACACTCTGGCGTCCCATTTCCTTTTTTCTTTCTCAGTCATTTTCAGCTGCTTTCTCTTTTGTGATTTTCGGTTACTTACGCATATGCGTCATATACGTATATTTTACACTGCCTTGCTCGATTTGCGGTCGGCTGGGAAGGTGGGATCCCCTTGTTTTAGCCGCTCTCCAGAGGCTTGACAGGATTGCTCCGCGCACGGGTATAAGTTGCGGAGGGCGTTTTCTTATGACGTGAAGCGGCGTTGCAGATCTTTCTCCTTCGCTTGCTTAATTAGTGGATGTCATTCGAAATCCTAGATCACGAAAGCAAATGGAAAGAACTGCGCGACCACCTCAGCGAGAATGGGTTTTGCCAGCCAACGGAAA
>CEVA01241878.1_pt1 | contig 10512 bp, 10 predicted proteins | sample 361521 | NCBI WGS metagenome assembly CEVA01 (sample SAMEA2622823, study PRJEB7988) | marine metagenome | isolation source: saline water (ENVO:00002010), including | reverse complement strand
CGCGGGACGGTCTGCTCTGGCTCGAGCCTCCGGCCGAAGACCTGACAGACCCGTGGATCCGTCACGTGATCAGCGACCTGGAGAGTAGCGAGACGTGGACGGCCGATCTGGACGGAGACGGGATCAATGAGATTCTGTCGATCGAACCGTGGCACGGCAACGAGCTTGCCTGGTATAAATGCATCGGCGGAGATCTTCGCCACGGCCCGTGGGAACGTCACCTGATCGACGATACGCTGAACCGAGGGCATTCCGTTCAATGTGTGGACATCGACGGGGACGGAAAGATGGAGATCATCTCGGGTTACAACGGAGAGGGTAAGACCCTCAACCTCTACCGGGCGACGGACGATTCGTACGAGACGTGGGAACGTGAGGCGGTCGACCCGGGCGGACTCGGAATGGGACAGATGGAGATTCTGGACCTGAACGGGGACGGTCGGCTGGACATCGTGGCGACGGGGATGTCATCGAACAACGTGCGGTGGTACGAAGCGGGGAGTGACCACTGACCGGTGACCAATGACAAAAGGGTAGGAGCAGCCCTTCGGCGGAGTCTATCACGAGCGAAGGTGAGGGGCTCAGGGCAGGCTCTCCGGCTGCGAATTACGACTGCAAAAACCAACTTCTCCCATTCGGAGCTTCTTGATCGTCAATTCGTATCAGTGGAAGGTGGATGGGGAGTGGTGCGAGCAACGAGGCTCAGGCGTAGACCACTTTGTTTCGACCATCGTGCTTGGCTTGGTAGAGGCGATTGTCGGCTCGTTTGATCATTTGCTCGGGATCGGCGGCATCGAGGTCCTCGGGATGCGAAGAGATGCCGGCACTGATGGTGATTTTGACGGTTCCGCCGTCTACGCGGAAATCATGACTCTCCACGTTCTCGCGTAGACGCTCGCCGAAGATGGCCGCTCCTTCGCGAGAGGTGTGGAGGAGCATAATCAGGAATTCCTCTCCTCCGTAACGAATGACAGCGTCCTCCTGGCGGCAGAGAACACGGACCAGGTGGGTGACCTCTTTGAGGACCCGATCCCCGGCGTCGTGGCCGTGACTGTCGTTGACGTTCTTGAAATGGTCGATGTCGAACATCAGGCAGGACACGGGGATGTCGTGACGGGAAGACTCGGCCAGCCTTGCCTTGAGAAAGGTGTCGAGCGCACGTCGGTTGTAGGCGCCCGTGAGCGGGTCGGTCAGGGAGAGCTCGGAGAGTCGCTTGTACTCTTCGAAGAGTTGGTCCAGCTTGAGTTTCTGCCGAACGAGGGCTCGGACTCTGGCTGCGAGTTCGGTGGGATGTAGCGGCTTGACGAGGAATTCGACCGCGCCGAGGTCAAGTCCCTTGACCCGGGTGTCGATGTCGTCGGTGGCGGAGATGAAGACGACGGGAATAGCGTCGTAGTGAGGCTCGACCCGGATGGATCGGAGGACGTCGAACCCGTGCTCGTCGGGCAACGCGAGGTTGAGCAGGACGAGGTCGGGAATCCGCTTGGACAGAACCTCGAAGGTTTCCTGGCCACTGGTAGCGGTGTCGATCTCGAGGTTTTCCCCCCGAAGGGCACCCTTGAGCGATACGAGTTGGTCGGGGTCGTCGTCGACGATGAGAACGCTGGGCATACGGGTTCCAGTCCGATGGCAGTCAGTTGGAACGAAAGATTAAAAGGTACTCGAATGAGTGGGTCTGGGAAAGAGAATAATAGGGAGAATTGCCTTTGAAATCAGACATTTATGGGATTGTGCCCCCGATGGTGACGCCTTTCGCGGACGGGGACACGGTGGACGTGGAGGCAGCTGCCACGGATGCGGTGTATCTGGTGGAAAAGGCAGGCGTACACGGCCTGGCGGTCTGCGGCAGCACGGGAGAAGGTCACGCGATCACGACCGATGAGACACGGGAGATCGTTTCGACGGTTACGGACGCCGTCCAGGGACGGGTCCCGGTGATCGCGGGGATCATCGCGAACAGTACCAAGGCTTCGATTGAACGGGGCAAAGCGGTTGCCGATCTGGGGGTAGCGGCGCTCCAGGTGACGCCCGTCCACTACCTGTTCAGGCCGGATGACGGGGCGATGGTCGAGCACTTCAGGAGGCTGACGGAGGAAACCGGTCTGCCGGTGATGATCTACAACGTCGTGCCGTGGGCGTATCTGTCCCCGGCGCTGCTCGAAAGGATCATCGACGAGGTAGAGGGCGTGATCGGGGTTAAGCAGAGCGCGGGGGATATGAAGCTTCTGGCAGATCTTCTGGTGCGGGCATCCGATCGGGCGCGGATTATGTCGGCGGTCGATGCGTTGCTGTATCCGTCGTTCGCACTGGGGGCACACGGTGCGATCGCGGCCGTTCTGACCGCGGCTCCGAACCTGTGTGTCGATGTCTGGGATGCGGTGGCCGCTGGCGACCAAGAACGCGCGCGCGTGACGCACGAGAAACTACTGGCGATCTGGAATGCGATCGAGTCGGACAATCTGCCGGCGAATGTGAAATTCGCGATGGCCTTGCAGGGACGGAACGGGGGAAAGCCCAGGCCTCCGATGCCGGAGCCGGACAAGGCGCAACGAGAAGCCATCGAGGTCGCACTACGGTCCGGGGGGCTGCTGTAGAGGCGTGTCAGATCCAGCGCACACTGTAGGTATCTCGTTTGAGGAAGGTTGCGAGAGGTCCGAACGTGTCTTCCAGATGTTTCCCGGACGCCCTGGACGGGCGAACGGTTCGACGGTGAATTCGAGATCCCGATTGCCAGGATCGAGTCGCCAGGTGGCAGCGACCCTGCCATTGATCAGGACCACGGCTTCCACCTGAGCCGCCGCTCTGAACATGCGCTTTCGATGTGTCTCGGACAACACACGTGTCTTGTCCCGGTAGCCGAGCAGGAGGGCGCCGAACTTGGGAAGAAGGACGATCGAGGGAATGGGCCGGTCTTCGACCGGATCCTCAGCGTCGTAGTAGGACGTTTTCGATCGGACCTTGCAAACGTTCGTAGCCGATCCTCCACCCGATTGAATCCCTGCCTGCATCCCCGCTGGGTCAACCCGGACCAGTACGCGAAGTCTCCGGTCGTGGCGGGTCCGTATCCTCACAAGTATCGAACAGTCAGGTCACCCAATGGATCCTTTGGAGCAGGGCTGGGTTCCGACAGCCAATCCTCGGTCCTCGCCATCTCCGTGCCTCGGCCCGATCCTGCGAAAACTACATTTCCTCTCAGTGCAGGTAGCTTCACGCCCAATCCCCATCCACCTCCCTCTACCGACTCCCAGAAGTTTGACGCGCTCCTTCAATTCGTGGGCGGAGAGCGGCCCTCTTTCCAGCACGTGGAGGATATCAGACTCGATCTTCGCCAGCATTCGGGGATTGCAGCCACGGCTGCGCCTGAGGAAAGCGATATGTTGAAGGAGTTGACGCGGATTGGCGGCGTGGGTGAGAAGTGTAAGATCGCTCGAGGTCGTTACGTGAAGGGTGCTTCGAAGGTTCCAAGATCTGACGATGGAACGATTGCGATCCATCGCGCGTTCGTACCAATCGGGGTGCACCGTGGGGCAGCGAGCGAAGACGGCCTGAGGGACCGAAGTTTCGTACTGAGCCTGAATCCCTACGAGACGCCCGACGACTGCGGCAGGTCTCCCCATAGGACGGGAGATTGCCTGCCGGAAGAGCGATCGGGAAAGAAGCTCTTCACGTTCCACAAGAGGACCCGCGGTCCGCTCGTGAGGGACGAAAAGAGGACCCGAACGGGCATTTTTCTACCATAATTCTCGTAGGATAGGCTACACTGCCATATTGGATGCCATTTCTACGACACGAGTGCCAGAATCGGCTGTTTTATAGGGAGTTCTGCTTGTTTCATCGATCGGTTTTTGATTACTTCAATCTGTTTGTCACTGCAGCGAACGCACCAACGGCCCGTGCTTCAATCCGCATCCATAAGGAGGAGTGATCGAGTATGATTAGAGTCGATAACCTCGTCAAACACTACGGGGAATTCGAAGCGCTGAAGGGGATCTCCTTCGAGATTCAGGACGGTGAAATCCTCGGATTCCTTGGGGCGAACGGGGCGGGAAAGTCGACCACGTTAAAAGTGATGACAGGCTTTCTTGCTCCCACAGCCGGCAACGTGGAGGTCGACGGAATGAACGTCGTCGACCATTCGCTCGAAATCCGAGAACAGATTGGCTACCTGCCGGAAGCCAATCCGCTCTACACCGAAATGAAAGTCTTCGACTACCTCGAGTTCACCGCGCGCATTCGAGGTCTGGAGGGCAAGGCGTGGACGCAGGCGCTGGGGCGCGTGATCGAGCGATGCGACCTGACCGAGGTCGTGCATCGACCGATCGCGGAGTGCTCGAAGGGATATCGCCAGCGCGTCGGGCTGGCCGCGGCTATGATTCACGACCCGAAGATTCTGATTCTGGATGAACCGGTTTCCGGTCTGGATCCGAACCAGATTGTCGAGATTCGAGAGTTGATCAAGGATCTCGGTCGGGAAAAGATGGTCGTGATGTCGAGCCACATCCTGCAGGAGATCGCGGCGACGGTCGATCGTATCGTTATTATCGATCACGGCACAATCGTGGCCGACGGGACGACCGACAAACTGATGTCGAGTTTCCAGGGTCGAACGCAGTTGACGCTGGAGGTGACACACGCAACAGAAGAAACGGTTCAGGCACTTTCCTCACAAGTGGAGGGCGTGGACGTGAAGGACACGGTCGCCAATGGCGAGACCTTCACCCTTTCGCTCGAGTACGACCGGGACGTCGATCCTCGAGAGGCGATCTTCAACTATGCGAAAGCGTCGGGATGGGCCATCCTGGAGATGAGTCCTTTCCGCGTGCAACTCGAAGACGTGTTCCGTGGCCTGACGGCGGAAGGAGGGCCGGACCGTGCGTAATATCCGTACGATTTATACGAAGGAACTGATGGGCTATTTCAAGAGTCCGATGGCCTACATCTTCCTCGTTTCATTCGTTCTTCTGAACGGCTATTTCTTCTCCAACACCTTTTTCTTGATCAACCAATCGGATATGCGGGCCCTGTTCAACATTGTCCCGCTGGTCTATCTGTTTTTCTGCCCCGTGGTCACGATGGGCCTGATCGCGAGGGAGAACAACATCGGGACAGCAGAGTTGATCGCCACCCTGCCGATCAAGGACCACGAATTCGTGCTGGGCAAATATCTGGCGGCGGTGACGCTGATCGCGGCAGGGCTGGCCTTCACGCTCGTGCACTTCTTCTCGTTGCTCGCCGTGGGATCGAACATCGACATCGGAGCCAATCTTGGCGGCTACGTGGGCCTGCTCCTCGTGGGCGCCTTCTATGCGTCGATCGGAACCTTCGCGAGCTCGACGACGGACAATCAAGTCATTGCGTTCATCGTAGGGGCGTTGGGTGTTCTGGTGTTCTACCTGTTGGACAAGCTGTTGATGTTCGTTCCGTCGACGATTGCGGCTGCGGTTCAATATCTGGCCGTCGATTACCATCTCTCCAACATCTCACGTGGTGTGATCGATACACGCAACCTGATCTACTTCGGTTCGATGATCTGGCTGTTCCTCGCACTTTCGGTCCGCACCGTCGAAATTCGGAAGTGGAGGTGATCGAATGGAAAACGTGACGAACAGGAAGACGTTCTGGACCTATGTCGGTGTGGCGATCGTTGCGGTCGCGCTGCTGAATGTGATTTCGAGAAACTGGTTCGTACGGGTCGACTTGACGGATGGGCAGATCTATTCTCTTTCCTCGTCAAGCAAAGCCGTCCTGAACAAGGTGGACGATCTGTTGACGGCGAAAGTGTATTTCTCGGACAACCTGCCGGGACAGTACGGGAGCAACCGCCGTTTCCTCCAGGACATCCTCGAGGAATACGCAGCTTATTCGAACGGGAATATGCGTTTCGAGTTCTACACGCCGGAGGATGACGAGGAACTGCAGGATGCGATGACCTACGGTATTCAACCCGTTCAGCTTCAGGTCATCGAGAACGACAAGCTGGAAATCACGCGTGTCTATATGGGGCTTGTGTTCCTCTACGAGGACCAGCGCGAATCGATTCCCGTGGTCCAGACGACAACGGGACTGGAATACGAGATCACGAGCAAGATCAAGAAGATGGTGGATGACGCCAAACCGGTCCTCGGTTTTGCGGCTTTTGGAGAAACCAGCCCGGCGACGGAAGCGATTCAGACTCAGCTGGGTGAATCGTATCGAGTCCAGCCGGTGAAGATGAGCGAGAAGGTGGCTCCGGAGGTCAATCTGTTGTTCGTGAGCGGCGTGACCGATTCGGTGACCGAGGAAGAGTACGGCAACCTCGAGAGTTATGTCGATCGGGGAGGGAATCTGTTCCTGGCCCAGGGCGGAGTCGACGGGAATCTGGCCTCGCAACGCGGAACCCCGATTACGTCGAACCTGCTCGACATTCTGGACAAGTATGGCGTGTCGGTGCAGGAGAATCTGGTTCTCGATAAGCAATGTAACCGGATCACTGTGACACAGCAGCGGGGCTTTTTCCGGATCAACTCCGCTGTTGAGTACCCGTTTTTCCCGATCGTCCGGTCATTCGGGGAGAATGTGATGGTGCAGGGGCTCGAGCAGGTTCACTCGATGTATCCGAGCGAGATCACGTGGGACCAGACGGATTCGCTCTCTACCGTCGAGCCGCTGTTCTACACCTCCGACGAATCGTCGACGATGGCGGGCTTCTACAATCTGTCCCCGATCGAAAACCCGGCGTTCAATACCTTCACGCAGGACGCAAAGGTAATCGCCGTTTATGCCACGTTGCCGACAGAGACCGCGACAAGCCAGTTGGTGTTCGTGGCGGACTCCTATTTCCTGCTGGATGACGCAGGAGGCCGGATGCCGGAGAACGTGATCTTCACGATGAATGCCTCCGACGTGCTGGTCGGTGACCGGGATCTGGTGGCGCTGAGATCGAGGGAGATTACAACACGACCTCTGGTGACGCTCGAAGACGGATCGCGTGCAACCTGGAAGTCGATCAACATCGTTCTGCCGGCCTTGTTGGTGCTGGGCTACGGGTTTCTCCAGTGGCGTGCGGAGAGGAATCGAACGAGGCGATTGGAGGAGCTCTATGGATAATCTCAAGTATATCCTGATTGCGCTCGTGGTCCTGATCGTTCTCTACTTTGCTTCGCAGATGCAGCAGAGCGGATACAGCACGAGGGCGGATGCGGTATTTCCGGAAGACACGCAGGCGATCAAGCAGATCGACCTGTGGACGAAGGACGATACCCTGACGCTCAAGAAAGAGGGCGAAGACTGGGTGATCGCCCAGCACGACACGCTTCAGATGCGTCCGAACAAGATGGATCCGTTCTTCGAACGGGTTCTGGGGGTCAAGAAGGAGACGATGATGTCGAGGAACCCCGACAACTGGGCGAAGTATTCGATCGCCGATACGAGCGGCACGCATATCAAACTGATCGACGGCAATGGGGACGAGATGGCCTACGCGGTGTTTGGACGGTCATCCCGGGACTGGACGCACAACTACGTTCGATCGAGGGACGAAGACGAGGTCTACCTGACGAATGAGAGCGTGATTCACCTGATGTATCCGCGGGCGTCCTACTGGGGCGAAAAACCGAAAGCGGATTCGACGGTAGCCGACAGCGCTTCGTTCGACATCGGAACGATCGGCGAAACCTCGATGCCGGTCGCCGAGACCGTACCGGTCGAGGCTCAGGACGGAGGCGAGGCTGCGGGTCCCGCGGTCCCGGAGGCCACGGCGGCGGACAGCACGGAATAGAGCACGCGTAGCTTTACCGATGACCGGGCGTCTCCTTCGTGGAAGGCGCCCGGTTTTTTGTGTGTAGAGGGTCTACCGTGACCAGACTTCTCGGGTAATCCGGTAGCGGGCGCGGCTTCGTACTACCGTCCGCCGCGATGCAGACGTCCAGGGAAGACGCCCTCTCGTTTCATTCCGAGTCGCTCCGCGACGGCGCAGCTGGCCCGGTTCTGGGTAGCCGCCAGAATCGTGACCGATTTCAGCGACAGGCTGGAGAACGCAATGTCGAAGAGGGCACGACCACACCGGGTGACGATCCCACGATCCTTCCGTCCCGCTCGATTGCGCCACCCGGTCTCTCCGAGCACACGAGCAGGCGACTCACACGATCGATTTCCGCTCGCAGGTATTGGATGCTCCGCATCGTGCCGATCGATCCGATCATGAACAGGTCTTCCTGTTGGTCCAGCAGCCTCGGGTATAGGTCGGGGATGTCATCGTCGGTGTAAGGTCGAATCCGGAGTCCTTCCTCGATCTGAATGGGCTGCGTGCAATCGTAGGGCGTCATCCGACTGCTCAACGCTTGCGGGCCACGAACATGAAATTGTGGCTGAGTACGGAGGTGATGACGGGAGAACTGGTGAGCTGGGTGTTCGTCACCGTGCCATCCGCGAGAATGTCGAAGCCCGAATTGCGAAACAGGTCCAGAATCTCTTCGCCGGACAGCATATTCGCCGTGTCGCCTCGCATATATCGGAGGGGACCGATGTTGATGAACAGGCCTCCGGGTTTGAGGGTGCGGCGAATTTCGTTGAGATGCGTCTTGAGAGGCACGATGTCGATGAAGTAAACACAGGCAATGGCAGACAGCGCGTTCCCGGGAAACGGGAGGTCGAGGGCGTTCGTGATGAAGTAGGACAACCTCCCTTGTTCCAAAGCCGCGCGAATGCGGTCGTCTCCTGGCGCGTCCAGTGAAAGGGTGTCTTCGACGACAACATCCTCGGTTTTCGCGACGTTGCTTCGAAGATTGACTTTGTAGAGTGTGACGTCCTGGGCCACGATGTCATAGAAGATTTGCGCCATATAGACGCAGTAATCGAACGCGAGACAGCTGTCGTAGGTCGTCGCGAGTTCACAGGCGAACCGTCCGGCGCCAGCCCCGGGCACGAGCACTCGGTCGACGTCGTCGGCGAAGTCGGTGACGACGTCGCGGATGGTATTCGCGATTTTGGCGATTTCGGCCTCGGCTCCGGGAGACCAGCACCAGTCACGGTGGGAGAAGACGATTCCCTCCTCAAGATCGTACTGCTTGGGGAGCCTGTCCTCTTCTTTGAGTTCGTCGATCTTCTGGATGCCAAGGTGGCGTTCGACGGAGGTCTGCAGCCGCTTGAGATAGACGTTGTTAGACTCATAGGCGCGAATGGCTTGTCCGAGTAATTCGCGCTCCGGTTGTCGCCGGGATGCGTCCCGAACGTTCTCGAGCCACTTCTCGTTGCTGTCGATCAAGGCCTGATGCTGGCTGTGAGCGGCGGCGAGACTGGCCTCCGGGTCCTGGAGGAGGAGAGGAATTTGATCGAACACGGGATAGGTGTGGTTGCAGGCTGGACAGGTGAGCATACCTGGGGACGGGGACAGGGTGACGGGTGTCCGACAGTTCAGACACGCTGTGTCGGAGAGCTTCTGGTTGAGGTGAGAGACGAGACTCATTTCGGTTCTACCTCTGAAGTCAGACGATCGATGAGTTCACGCGCCTTCTCTGCATCCCGAAGTCTCCGCATCCGGATGGACGACCCGGGCGAGCGCGGGAGGATTTCGAGATCGTGGAGTCCGAACCGGAAGCCGTACTCACGAGACGGTTCGACGTTGATCTGGCGTACGTCAGACATTTCGGTGTAGCGCGGATACTGCCCGAAGAATCAGGCCTGGAAAAGGATCCCGCTGTCGTAGATGCTGAAGGCCTGCGCCTCGCAACTGTGGGGGATGATGTCGCAGACTACCGCGACGACCACGGAGCCCGCAATCCAGGAGACGTGGAGGAGCCCGAGGTGAATGCCGATCGGAAAAATCAGACCCACAAGGATCAGACCCAGATAAAGGTTGAAGGCGGCCTCGAGCCACGGGGTGCGAACGACCAGCAGCGGCGGATCGGGGAGCGGGTTGAGTTGCCGGACCCGGGCTTGCCCGATCCGCGGGAGGATCGTTCGCAACAACACATACAGAAAGAACGATGGCCAGCAGGATTTCGGCCGGGAGAAAGGAACCGCTCACGTCATTCTCCTCCCACGCCGTGACCCGATCGCTCCGGGGACATTCATCGGCTATCTCGATGCACCTCGTTCGCGCAACAGGTCTGCGGCACTTTCATCGCCTCGCTCGAGGGCCGAAGACAACGGTGTCACCTCACCTTCTGCCTCGGCGTGGATGTCTGCCCCCGACTCCAGGAGAAGATCGAGGACGACAGCGCTGTCGCCTTCATTCGATTGAAGCGAATGAAGCGGTGTCCGACCATCGGGCAGCACGCCTGTGGCTTGTGACGGTTCCGACGCGAGAATGTTTCGGAGTCGATCGTGTTTCCCGAAACGGACGAGGTCGAATGCGTCGTTCGAGTGTTCGAGAATCGTGTCCCGGAGGTCGAGGCGCCCGGCGTGATTTGCGTAGCCGGCGGGCGTTCCTCCGTGGGCTTCCGTCCGGATGTCGCACCGTGCGTTTCGATCGAGCAGCAGACGGACGACGTTCTCCTGTCCGGCCCACGCCGCCTCGTGCATCGCTCCGCGGCC
>CEVA01129223.1_pt1 | contig 10520 bp, 13 predicted proteins | sample 361521 | NCBI WGS metagenome assembly CEVA01 (sample SAMEA2622823, study PRJEB7988) | marine metagenome | isolation source: saline water (ENVO:00002010), including | reverse complement strand
ACCAGTTGCCGAACCAGTTGCCGAACCAGTTGCCGAACCAGTTGCTGAACCGGTTGATGCTGGTTCTTCCTTCGGTGCCGGCCTCCTTGACGTTTCGCCACAGACATCTGATCCGGACAGCGGCACAGGAGATGAAACGTCATCGTCGAATGACGGCAGCACTGGTGAAGGCGGAACGGAAACCGGTCGCAAGAGACGAAGACGCAGACGAAGACGAAGACGACGGCGACGAGGACCAAGTGAAACGGCTGAAGCAGCAACTGGCGAGAGCCAAGCCGCTGTCGCATCCGACCCACTCGCGTCCTGGGGTGCTCCGCCGCCCAGTGATTCTGAGCCCAGCGCGGAATCGACTGGTGATTCTGAGCCCAGTGATTCTGAGGCCACTGGCGACGGTGGTGAAGAACAACGTCCCCGTCGACGACGACGGCGACGACGACGGCGACGGCCACGCGGCGATGGTGAAGCACACGAGTCACAAACCGGGACCGACGGTGACGTCAAAGACGCGACGCCAGCACCGATCGTTGACGACCCCTTGACCGCCTGGCAAGTTCCGCAACCGACAGATAGCCCAGATCACTCGACCGGTGAAGCGGTTCTCGAGGAGGCCCGCGATGCGGCCGTCGCTGGGGATGACGACTCGGAATTCGATGACGAACTGGATGATTCCGGATCTCGATCCACCAAGAATGTCCCCACCTGGGAGGATGCGTTGTCGCAACTGCCACGAAGTGGCGGCAACTCGACTGGATCGGGAAAAACTTCTGGTGGCCGCAAGCGCCGCCGGCGGCGTCGAGGTCGAGGTGGCCAGGGCAACTCCAGCCAGGACAACGTGACGGACGAGTGAGTCACTAACGAGAATCGGTCGCCGCCGATTCTCATGGTCACTATACTGGTTTCATGCTCGTCGCCCCTGACCAACCGACCTGTCGACTGGTGACTCTTGGCTGCAAGGTCAACCAGTACGAGACCCAACTCGTCAAGGAAGCGCTGGTCTCGGGAGGTTATCGCGAGGCAGATGATGGTGAATCGGCCGACATCTGCGTCGTCAACACCTGCACGGTCACCTCAACCGGAGACTCCAAGGGACGCCAGTTGATTCGCCAACTGGCGAGACGTAACCCCGGCACGCGCACCATCGTGATGGGCTGCTACGCCACCCGAGATCCCGCGACCGTGGCACGATTGCCAGGCGTCTTTGAGGTTGTCAGGGACAAGCGAGAACTCCCGGATGTGCTCGGACGCCTCGGCATCGTCGAGCTTCCCAGGGGAATCACACATTTCGACGGTCGCCAGCGGGCTTACGTCAAGGTCCAGGATGGCTGCATCCTGCGGTGCAGCTACTGCATCATCCCCCAGGTCCGTCCCGGTTTGCAAAGTCGATCACCGGAGGACATCGAGGAGGAGGTGAAGCGACTGCTGGGGGCTGGCTTCCGAGAAATCGTATTGACCGGAATTCACGTCGGTCATTTTGGTGTCGACACCACCCGCGGCCGTTCGGGCCGCCCCCGCTTCCGGCTTCAGCACCTCTTTCAACGTCTCGACCAGATCCCTGGCCGTTGGAGAATGCGACTTTCCAGCATTGAAGCTCGAGAAATCAACGACGAATTCATCAAGATCGCAGCTGACTGTGAACACCTCTGCCCCCAGTTTCATCCCGCACTGCAAAGTGGTTCAGATGCCGTACTCCAGAGAATGCGACGTCGTTATACGACCGAACAGTTTCTCGATACGATCCACGCAATGCGGGAACAGCTCGATCAACCGTCTTTCACGACGGACGTGATTGTCGGTTTCCCTGGTGAGACGGATGCAGAATTTGAACAGACCGTTTCGATGTGCCGGCAGGTCGGCTTCTCGAAAATCCATATCTTTCCATTCAGCCCCCGGGCCGACACGCCCGCAGCCGAATTGCCGGACCAGGTGCCTGCAACCGTCCGGAAAGACCGGGTGCACCGGCTGGATTCCGTCCAACAACAACTCGCCTCCCAATATTATTCCGGGCTGATCGGTGACAAGCTGGAAGTGCTTGTCGAACGTTCTGCCAAAGACCGCCCGGGTCATGTCCGTGGTACGGACCGTCGCTATGTTCCCGTGACCCTGCCCGGTGATCAGGACGAAATCGGCCAACTCGTTGAAGTCAGAGCGGTCTCGCAGGACGAAACCGGTGTCGAAGGCACGCGATAATGGAACTCGAAGGATTCAACTCGCAATTCTTCCAGGCCGAAGCGATCGACCACTGCGTGGTGCTCAGATTCCATGCCGGGCCGTTGAACGAGGAATCCAACATCGAGGAGTTGGGCCGGTCTTTGTTCCAGTTGATCGACCAGCATGGCTGCCACTGGATCGCCATCGATCTGTCCCAAACCTCATTCATTACCAGCAGCGTGCTTGGCAAACTGATTTCGTTGCACCGCCGACTCCACCGGAGCTCGGGGCGACTCGTACTCTTTGGCCTGCAAGCCCCGGTCGAATCGGTGATGCGGCGCAGCAACCTGTACGAGTATTTCAAGATCACGGAATGCCTGGAGACCGGACTCGCCTGGCTTGATTCGACAGAATGAGACACCCATGAGTTTTCTGATCGCCATCGAAGGCATCGACGGTTCTGGCAAGGGCACCCAGGCTCGACAACTCGTCGACCGGTTGACCAGCAACGGAATCTCCAACGCCTTGCTCAGTTTTCCCCGGTACTCCGACACACTCTTTGGTGCAGCGATCGGACAGTTTCTCAACGGAGATTTTGGGCCGCTGGAGAACGTCGCCCCGCAATTGGCCGCGACCCTCTACGCGGTCGATCGATTCGAATCACGTGACACGCTGCTCGAGGCAATGGCCAATCACCAGGTTGTCGTCTGCGATCGCTACGTCCCTTCCAATCTCGCTCACCAGGGATCACGTGCCGCAGAAGCCGGTCAAGACGACCTGATCACGTGGATCGAACACGTGGAATACGATGTCTTCAATTTGCCGCGTCCCGATGCCGTCATCTGGCTGGATGTTCCACCACAAGTCAGTCGACAACTGATCGAGAAAAAGGCGCCCCGCGACTACACCGACAAGGCGGCCGACCTGCAAGAGGCCGATTTCGAATACCAACTCGGTGTTCACCAGGTTTACCAGTCACTGGCAAGCAGCCGATCTCACTGGAACCGTATCGACGGCCTGTTGGAGGGGACCCTGCAGGTGCGCCCCATCGAGGACATCGCCGACGACGTGCTGGATATCGTCTCGCAACGAATCTGATTCCGCGGCCGCTATGACCAATCGTCCTCGTCGTCCTCGTACTGGTCTTCTTCGTCGTCGACAATGCAGTCGACGACCTCAACCGCGGCTGCGGCCTCCATCGAGGCCGGTGGTTTTCTCAGCAGGACCGCATTGGGCAGATCGTCGAGGTCGGTCAGCCCGAACAGTTCCAGGAACCGGCGAGTGGTTTCGTAGAGATACGGTCGACCCAGTGACTCCTCTTCGCCACCGATTCGTACCAGGCCGCGTTCCATCAGGTGTCGCAGGATGTCGGTGGATTGAACGCCACGAATCGTCTCGATGTCGGCCCGTGTGATGGGCTGCCGGTAGGCAACAATCGAGAGTGTTTCCAGGGCAGGAGTCGAAAGTTTCAGTTGGACCTGCCGATTGTGCAGTCGATCCAGCCACATCGAAAACTCGGGACGCGTCAGCAACTGGAAGCCCGTGGCAACCCGTTCGATGTGAAACGCACTCTCGCCCGAATCGTAAATCCTGTTGAGTCGTTCGATCAGTTGACCGACTTCAGCAGGTGAGGCCAAGGTGGCCAATTGAGCGAGCCGTCGAGTTGACATGGCCGAGTCGGCCACCAGCAGCACGGCCTCGAGCCGGGCCAGTTTCTGGCTTCGACGTGCCCCGACCGGCGACTCCCCCAGACAATCCTTCTCCACACCGCGTTGGCGGAAAAACTGCTTGCGACGATCACCGTGTGGTCCGGAGCGAAGCCGCGGACCGCCGCTCGTCCACGATCGACTCGAATGCTGCCACATCGCTTGCCCTTGTCGAGTCTACTGAACCCGGACGACCTGGGTGAGGCTGCCATTCAATTGCTCGATCTGTTTCAACACATCTCGCGCAGCCTCCACCGGATCGGCCGCCTCGGCTTCGAACCGGCGTACCACGCGATTGCGGCCCGGCACCGGTTGCACGCAACTGAAATGAACCTCATCGGCACGGCTGCCCGGCTGGATCTGGAAGTGTTCGATTCCGTGGGCCGACAGCGCCACTCGCAAATGCTTCCAACTGATCTCCGATGGCCCGGACACCGCCTTCGGCTTGTCGCTCCGTGCGTGACGCGAGGTGGCCGGCAAGGGCCGCTTCGAGGGCAAGATCTCATCGTCATCTTCGGATCGCGAAGCAGTGTCTTTGGCCGTTTCCGGGGCGACATCCGCCAGCAACGCGGTCGTGCCGTCACCACCAAGCCATGCCGGCAATTCCACCCGCGGAGCCATCTGCGGCACGCCGTAGTTGATCATCGCCAACATGGCCATCAACGGCCCCAGCATGAGGACCGTACCCAGGCACCGGCGTATCGATCTGACCATCCTCACTCCTCTCCAACAACGGGGCGGGAATAATACGGCAGATCTGCAGCACCAGCAATTGCAATCCGATGACCACCGACCCACTCCAACTCGCGAAACTCGATCGAGACTATTGACCTCACAGGCGTCAGGAATACAATCCGGCCCCCAGTTTTTGTCGGGATCTCATGCGCAACCTTTTCCAACTCGCCACACCGTTCATCGCCACCGCGATCGTGCTGGTTTCCACACCGGTGGGCATCGCGAACGATTCACCGGAATGGCACACCATCCACCGCTGTGGCCCCTTCCTGATCCACTCAGAATTTTCTCTCGAATCACATGCCGCGCCCCTTCGCTCACTCGCACGCCTGCCAGCGCAATTCCACAAGACACTCGACCTGCCCACCACCGGTCAACCGATACACCTTCACCTTCTCTCAAACCGTCGTCGTTACCGGGAGCACGTCCGGGCCTGGGTTCGCGATGGGACGAAACGTCGTGCACTGTTTCTCAAGACCAAGGACCGTGCCTACGTCTTCGCCTATCGCCACGACGATTGGTCCGAAGACCTGCGTCACGAATGCACGCATGCGCTGATTCACAATGCGTTGCCCTTCCTCCCGCTCTGGCTCGACGAGGGATTGGCCGAGTACTTTGAACAGCCGGCCCCGTCCTCTTCTGGTGTGCACCCCCATCTTGGCCGACTTCGCTGGTCGATGCGGTTCGGTTGGAGCCCCTCGTTGACACGACTCGAATCGCGACGTCGTTTCCAGTCGGTGACCTCCCGGGACTACCGGGAGGCCTGGGCCTGGGTTCATTTCCTGTTGCACGGTCCACCACCAGCGCGGCAGGCGTTGGCCGACTACCTGGCTGCAATCAAAGCCAACAAACCGCCGGGCCACTTCAGCCGGTTTCTCGACACACGGTTGCCCTCGGCGTCCTCAGGGCTAAAAAAACACCTCGCCGGACTCTCTCGCTAAAAACACCAAAAACCACCAAAAAAACACCGTCCGTTCAGCTTTCTGGCTGGAGTCACCTCCGGATCGTTCCGATATCAACGAGTGTACGGGTTGTCCGGATTACACTTGTTGAACGGGTGAATCTGATTGCCACGGACGGCAACCAACCCGCACGCAACAAGACAAGTCTCGGATCAACGGGTTGCCTGCAAGAGGAATTGGACCAATGAAACGGATTCTCCGTCGCAAGACATGGACGTGGTCCCTCACCGCACTTTCGTGCATGGGGCTTCTGATGGGCCAACTTCCTGCCTGGGCCTTTGGCCCGGCGGCAGTGGCGAAAGTGCCGGCCGCCAGTACACAACCGGCCACATCGATTTCCGACGTTTCACTCGACAAAACCGGCCATTTCTCCGGCCAGGTTGTTGATGACCAGGGCCAGGCACGCGGCGGAATCGTGGTCGTGCTTCGGCAGGGACGCCGGGAAGTCACTCGGACACAGACAGATTCACGCGGCCACTTTGCCATGGCAAACATTCCGGCTGGCCTGTACCAGGTCGACGTGGGCTCGACACGAACCGTCTACCGGATCTGGACCATCGAGTCGGCTCCTCCCGGTGCCAGTCAGCAAGCCCTGCTGGTTTCGAGTCCCGACCAGATCGTCAGAGGAAATCACATCGAATCGGCTGTTGACCAACTCGATGCCATCACTCTCGCTCTTGTCACCACCTCGATTGCCTCGCTGGTCGTCGCCTCAGTGACGCTTGACAAGGTCAATCACCTGGAGAGTAGTTCCGGCTCGTCCTCCGGCAGTCCGGCTAGCCCGTAAAGTCGACGGGAGTTTTCTTCGAAAAAACCGTTCCGGGGCCTCACCGACCGATGGTGAGGCCCTTTTTCGTTACAGAACGGGATTGGTCGTGCGAACCGGTTTTTTCCGACCGAACTGACTGACCGGCCACCACTGGGGCCGAAGCCATGTCTCCGAACAATTCTGCCCAAGCTGTCCCCGTGGGCGCGACGATACACCTCTTCGCCGGGACTCTCTCGTTTGTCCGCCTTCGGTTGCGATGGCGTCCAGCCGGACTTCAGTTCGTGGTCCCGGCGGTTGACACAGCCAATGGGCAGTTCAACTGCGACCAAGGACTCATTGAATGTACACCATTGATGGAACCACCCGCATGATCCGCACCACCAAACCCACTTCCTGGACGGCCTTGTGCCTGGCAGCGCTCGTCGCCACAACTCTGGCCCCGCAAGCTCAATCCGCAGACCGTGTTGCGGTCAAACCGTCCAACACCCGTGCCGGAGCACTCAAGCAGGCCCTGAAGATCGTCGACGAAAGCCGTACCGCACTGCAATCGGTCAAGGATTACTCGGCAACGTTCTCCAAGAAGGAGGTTGTCGGAAAGAAGATGATCCAGCAGACGATGCAAATGAAGCTCCGCCAACGGCCGTTCTCGGTGTACCTCAAGTTTGCCAAGCCGCACGAAGGCCGCGAGGTGATTTATGTTGACGGACAGAACGGCGGAAAACTGCTGGCTCACGGCACCGGCCTGCAGAAGATCGTCGGCACGCTGAAGCTGAAACCGACCAGCAAGGTGGTCATGAAGGAAAACCGGTATCCGATCACTCAGATCGGTATCTTCAAGATGCTCGAAACCGTCATCGGACGATGGGAACGACAACCCAATAACACCCGCGTGCGTTTCTTCCCCAAGGCCAAGATGGGCAAGAAGAGCGTTCGAGTGATCCAGGTGGTCCATCCCAAACAAGGCCAAGGGACACCGTTCCACATGACACGGCTGTACATCGACAACCAGACCCGGTTGCCGATCCGAGTTCAGCAGTACGGCTTCCCGAAGAAGTCGGGCGCCCAACCGCCGCTGATCGAGGAGTACACGTACTCGAACGTGAGAACCAACATCGGCCTCGGCAGTCGGGACTTCGACCACGAAAACCCCGGCTACGACTACTAGGCGACCACGACGTCCAGTTTTCTCTGGACAAAACGAGATGACACCCCGACGGCACGCCCGGCTTTATCAGCCGATCGTGCCGTCGGTCTTTGCGCCCGGACAACTCACACCTCGTCAAATTGGCATCCAGACCATAGAATTTCCTCGGAACCGTGTCCGCAATGGACACGAACTCGGTTTGACACGCACGAGGCTCGAGCGGGGCGGATGAGGACGACCGGGAGTGTCACGGAGGTGCGCGAGTTGATCGCCGAGGCGCGGCGGGCGGGCAGCCGCGTCGGCGTAGTGCCAACCATGGGAGCCCTGCACCGTGGCCACACCAGCCTGATCGAGGCAGCCGTGGCCGGCTGCGACCTGGTTGTCGTGACGCTGTTTGTCAATGGCCCCCAATTCAACGACCCCGATGATTTCCTCCGTTATCCAAGACGACTCCAGGATGATCTCGACACCTGCCAGGGCAAGGGCGTCGATGTCGTTTTTGCTCCCGATGAACAAACGATCTATCCCCCTGGTGGCCAAACCACCGTCGATGTGGGCCACCTCGGCACACTCTTCGAAGGGCAACACCGGCCGGGACATTTCCAGGGAGTGGCAACCGTTGTCGTCAAGATGCTCAACATCACGACCCCCGATACAGCGTTCTTCGGCCAGAAGGATTTCCAGCAACAGCTGGTCATTCGCCAGCTCTGCCAGGACCTGCACCTGCCGATCGACATCGTCACCTGTCCAACGATAAGAGACGACGACGGGCTGGCCCTGTCGAGCCGAAACGTGTTGCTGGCCCCCGAGCAGCGCGTCATCGCCACCTCGCTCTCGCGAGTTCTTCGGCACGCTCGAGAGCAATGGCAAAACGGTTTCAACGACCTGCCTGCACTGCGCCAGCAGTTGAGAGAGCAACTCGAGTCGACACCGGGACTCGAGTTGGACTATGCCACCATCGTCGATGCCAACACGCTGGAGGAAACGACCGCGGACAGTGATCCGCTCGTCGCGCTGGTCGCCGCATCGGTCGGAAACATCCGGCTGATCGACAACTTGCTGTTGAACGCCACTTCCGAAACCGCCTAGTTCTGACATTCCATGCGACAAGAACTCCTGAATCTTCAACTCGATTCACTCTTCGGTTACACCGAATCGGTTCGAGGCATCCCGGTCCTGGGAATCGGGTGGCTGGCGGTGCCCTGGACCCTGCTGACTGTTTTCTGGGTCTGGAGAGCGGGAACACACCGGGAGACGGAAACCGAGAAAAAGTCTCTCTGGGTTCAGTTCGTGATCGGGTTGATCGTGCTGGTCGGTGCCACGCTGGTGACCCGGGGGGGAGCTCCCGGTCCGATCGTACCGGTTTTTGGGTACGGCTTCCTGGTGTTCCTGGGCTGCATCGCTGCCGGGACACTGGCTGTCCGCCACGCACGACAAGTGAAGATCCCCGAACAACTGGTCTGGGACCTGGCGATCTGGTTGTTCGTTGCCGGTGTCGTCGGAGCCCGAGGGTGGTACGTGTTGCAGTATCACCAACGACTGCTTGCGGGGAGGATCGGGATGCTGGCGAAGATCAAGGCCTGCGTGGACATCTCCTCGGGTGGCCTGGTCCTCTACGGCGGAGTCGGCCTGGCACTCGTGGCCATTGTCATTTTTGCCAGACGGCACCGCCACGAAGTTTCACCACTCAAACTGGCAGACCTGATCATTCCGTCGTTCTTCCTGGCCCTGGCTTTTGGACGCCTCGGCTGCCTGATGAACGGTTGCTGCTGGGGTGATGCTTGCGACTTGCCATGGGCGATTCGTTTTCCCCATGACAGCGTCCCCTTCAACGCACTGTCAGCCCGGGGCTTCCTGCATCCCGATGCGTCGACCACTTTCGGTGTTCACCCCAGCCAGATCTACAGTTCATTCAACGGACTCGTCCTCTGTCTGGTCACGTCGGCGATCTTTCGCAACAGTCGCCGCCACGGCCAAACGCTTGCCGTCGGGCTGGTGGCTTATCCGGTCACGAGATTCCTGCTCGAGATCTTGCGGGGCGATGAAATGGGACAATTCGGAACGGGGCTGACGATTTCTCAGTGCTTCAGCCTGATGCTGCTCACTGTCGGGATTGCGTTTTCAACCTGGCTGCTGCGACAAGCCTCCCCCACCCCGAGCACTTCCACCATCTCAACTCCAGACAAGACCACGTGAAGAACCTCGACGATCAGCAACTGGTGGACCTGTGCCGCGACGGCGACGAGACCGCTTTCGACCTGCTGGTACTCCGCCACCAGGATCGCCTGTTTCATTCACTGGTCTCGATGTTGAAGTCCCGCGACGACGCAATGGACATCGCGCAATCGGCCCTGATGCAGGCTCACCGAAAGCTCGACACGTTCCGCGGTGAATCGGCCTTCTACAGTTGGCTGTACCGTATCGCCGTCAACCTGGCACTGAGTTGGCTGAGAAAACAAAAGACGCCAGCCGTTTCGCTCGATGCGCTCCACGATGAGAGCGGTTACGAGATTGCCGACGACAACAGTCAGCCACTGGGCTCGCTGTTGAGAGACGAACACCGGAGGCTGGTCCGAGAGACGCTCGCTGAACTTCCAGCCGATTTCCGGACCGTGCTGGTGATGAAGGAATTCGACGGGCTGAGCTACGAGGAGATCGCCGGACTGACGGAAGTCCCACTGGGGACAGTCCGGAGTCGAATTCATCGCGGACGCAGCGAACTGGCCCTGAGGCTGAAAAGAAAACTCGGCGACCAGGCCGCGGGATAGGCTCCGACGACTACTCCAGGGACGTACGGGGCAGCGTTCCCCAACTCGACAGGTACATCCCGCGAGGCACGCCGGTTTCGAGCCACTTGGCCAACTGGCGTTCGGGGTCACGCGATTCAACCTGATCGAGCAAGAGATCGATCCACCCGGGACGTGTCCGGTAGGTCACCACCCGGACTCTAGACAGTTTCAACACCGATTTCAGCGATTCGATGACATCCTCCTGGTAACCAATCTCGTCAACCAGGCCGTGCTCGAGTGCCTGGTTGGCGGTGTAGATCTGGCCGG
>CEVA01236982.1_pt1 | contig 10529 bp, 10 predicted proteins | sample 361521 | NCBI WGS metagenome assembly CEVA01 (sample SAMEA2622823, study PRJEB7988) | marine metagenome | isolation source: saline water (ENVO:00002010), including | reverse complement strand
TAATACTATAAGATAACAAATAAATATTTTAATTTTATTCATTTTTCCTCCATTAAAATTAGTTTTATTTTACCTGTAAAATACACATTTGCTAGTAAATAACTAATTATTAATGTCTAAAGGAGATAGATAATCCACCATTTTAATTTTTTTTACAAGTTTTAGGTCATTCCATGAAGCTAATTCTAATAATTCTTTACTTAAATTACCTTGTGATACAGCATAGTGGTGTTCATGACCCATCATATTCAAAGTATTAATTAAATCTCTAGATGAAATTTTTTCTCTGTTTAAGTAAATATTTTTGAACCAACCTCTTGTTCCATCATAACCTTTATTTGTATGTTCAAATATTTCAGAATTAATTATTAATATTCTTTCACAATTATTACCAAGATAAGTTGTAGTAGTAGTTTGAGGTTTAAAAACTTGATCACCTGCTATACCGTATTTCTTATCGGTTTTTCTACCAAGAGTTGAATGATCAACCCACTTAATACCATCATTATTTGCAAAATGTCTAGGAGTAACTCCACAATGCCACATTAAAACTGAATCTGAAACATCATCAAAAGTTGCTAAGTCCAATAAAGTAGATGATTGATTAGAATTACTTAAATAATTTAAAAGTAACATTGAAATTGATCCTTGAACATCTCCTTCACAAGATACAGCTATTCCATCTTCACTTCCCATCCAACTATATGCCATACAAGGTACTATTCCATATAATTCTTGAAATTGTGACCAACATTGTACAGCCATTGAATTCCAATTATTTTCATTTTTGATTTGTTTTAAAGCAAAATATACTCTTGTAACTTTATTAAAGGATTCTTCTTCTGAAACACTAATACTTGTAGCAGCTTCTTTTATTTTATTAATTTCATCATCTATTATTTTTTGTTCAAAACTTTTAGCTTTATCTACAACTTCTTTAATAGATGTTGTTTCTATTGTGACTCCTATATTTTTTTTTACTAAATTATTATCAACTATCATGTTATCAAATCCAGGAGATATACCTCCAATTAGACCAATTTTTGAGTTTTGAATTTTTTTTAAAGCAATAAGTGATTTTATAGTTATTAAAAATTTTTGAATAAATTCTTCGGTATTTGCATAATTATAAAACCATTTTGTTTTAATATTTTTATCTACTAATAATTTTTTTATAATACCTAAAAAATGACTAGTAGAAACAAGAGAGTGGAGCTTAACATCACCTTCATTTTCTTTATCTGGCACTGCCCATATCCCAATTTTATTTGAGATATTACATAGCGGATATAGTTGATCTCCAGCACTACATGAGCTTGTTTGTATTAATAAAAAATCAATTTTATTTTTAAAGAATTTTTCAGCTTCTATTGCTTCATCTTTGGAAAAAATTGTTTTGTTGAAAGAGATTAGATTAACATCAAAGTTTTTTAATAAATTTTGTAAATGATGTTCAGAATTTACTCTTACTTTTTGTTCTTCTGCATAATATGGTGCTATAGCTGTAGCAACAAAACCAATATTTAATTTAACAGTCATTAACATTTTATTTAATGTTATATTAACTTTATTGTCAATTATTATATATTGACATTAATTTTATTGCTGTTTTAATATTAAAAAATAATAGTATTTATGAATATTGATCAAAATAAACTAAAATGGATTTATAAAAAATTATTTACTATTAGATTTTTTGAAGAGAAAATAAAAAAAATAGCTAAAGAAAAATTAGTACCTGGGTATTTACATACATGTATTGGCTCTGAAGCAATTTGTGTTGGAGTTATGTCAGCATTAAATGAAGATGACTGGATATCTAGTACATACAGAAACCATGGACATGCAATTGCAAAAAACTGTGAGCTTAAAGAAATTACTTCTGAAATATTTGGAAGAAAAACTGGTATTTGTAAAGGCAAAGGTGGGAGCATGCATATAAGTGACTTTAATAAAGGTATGCTTGGCTCCTTTGGAATAGTTGCTGCAGGTCCTCCGGTAGTTTTAGGAGCCGCATTACAAGAAAAAATAAATAAAGGTTCTAAAAATTCAGTTACTTTTTTTGGTGATGGAGCAATTCACAATGGTGCTTTTCATGAAGCTGCTGGTTTAGCTAAGTTATGGGATATTCCAATGCTTTTTGTATGTGAAAATAATGGTTATGCAGAAGCAACAGCAACTGATTGGCATTTAAATACTAAAAATTTATCTGACATTTCTAGAGCTTATAATATGATTTCTTATCGCGGGGATGGTAATAATGTTTTTGAAGTTCGTGAAATTACGCAAAATGCTTTAAATGAATCAATAAAAAAAAATACTCCTATTTTTTTAGAATTTAAAAATTATAGATTTTCAGGTCAATATGAAGGTGATACACAATTATATCAACCTTTAGAAGAAATTAATGAAGCTAAAAAAACAGATCCCATTAAAATAGCAATAGAAAAAGCTAATGATTATAAATTGTCATCTATTGAAATTAATAATTTTAAAAAACAAGCATTAGACGAAGTTGAAGAAGCATTTAAATTTGCTGAAACTCAACCTTGGCCTGAACCAGAAGACTCTTTAAACGATGTATATGTTAACTATCCTAAAAATTTAATATTAAAAGTATGACAATTTTAACTGTTAAAGAAGCAATCAACCAAGCATTAGTAGAGTCATTTACAAATGATAAAAATGTTATTTTAATGGGTGAAGATATAGCTGGCGGTAAAGGTAGAGAGCAATATCAAGGAACTCAAGATGCTTGGGGCGGTCCTTTTGGAGTAACTCAAGGTTTGTTAACTAAATTTGGACCAGAAAGAGTAAGAGATACAACAATAGCTGAAGCAGGTTTTTTTGGAGCAGCAGTTGGTGCTGCTATGACTGGATTAAGACCAATAGTAGAATTAATGTATGTAGATTTTGCAGGAGTGTGTTTTGATCAATTAATGAATCAAGCAGCAAAAATGAGATATATGTTTGGAGGAAAACAAAATGTTCCAATGGTAGTTAGAACTGTAGTTGGTGCAGGTTTTAGAGCTGGTAGTGAACATTCACAAACTCTTTATAGCCTATATACTCATATTCCAGGTCTGAAAGTTGTTGCTCCTTATGATGCAATAGATGCGAAAGGGTTATTGCTGTCATCTATAATAGATAATGATCCTGTGATTTTTATGGAACACAAAAGATTGTATATGAGTAAATGTGAAGTTCCAGAAAATCTTAAACCAATTCCTCTAGGGAAGGGTAGGATAAGAAAAAAGGGTAAAGATATTACAATTGTAGCAATTCAAAGAATGAATTTATTTGCTGAAGAAGCTGCAAATATTCTTGTTGATGAAGGTGTTGAATGTGAAATTATAGATCCTCGAACTTATTCACCACTTGATGAGGCATTACTTTATGAATCAGTAAAAAAAACTGGCAAAGTTATTATAATTGATGAATCTAATCCTAAATGTTCACTTGCATCTGAGATTTCATCTTTAATTTCAGAAAATTGCTTTAGTGATTTAAAAGCACCAATATTAAAGCTAACTGCCCCACATACTCCAGTTCCTTTTAGTCCTCCAATGGAAGATTTTTATATTCCATCAACAAAAAAAATAATTAAATCAATAAAAACTATTTTAAAATATTAATAAAATGCCAATACCTTCTAATATTATTTCAAAATTTCCAAAATTGTCTAAAGAAAAACTTATCAATAATTTACAATTACCAGTTGGTAAAAATAAATTAATATTAGATACTGACACAGCAAATGAAATAGATGATCAATTTGCACTTACATGGGCTTTATTATCAAAAGATAAAATAGACCTTTTAGGAGTTACAGCAGAACCATACTCCTTTCAACACCACAAAGAAGAATTATTAGAAGTATATAATATAATTAAATCAAATAAAGAAATTACAAATGATAATAATGAATTAATCATGAATTACAAAAGTTGGGTCAATGGTTTAATTGAATCAAATATAGATCCTAATGATATTTATTTTGATACACCAACAGAAGGCGTTGAAAAAAGTTATCAAGAAATTATAAATGTTTTTGCAAAATTAAATATCTCACATGAAGGTAAAGTATTTAAAGGTTCAAAAACTTATTTGAAAGATTTTAATGAACCTATAATTTCAGAATCAAGTGAATTTATAATTAATACTTGTTTGAAATATCCGAATGAAAAAATTTATATTTGTGCTATTGGATGTCTAACAAATATTGCTTCAGCAATCTTAATTAATCCAAATATAATAAATAACTTGGTAGTTGTATGGACATCTGGTTATCCAACAAATAGCTTAAATAACAACAAAAATTCACTAAATTTAGTTCAAGATGTGTTGTCATCACAACTAATATTTGAATGCGGAGTAGCGAATGTATACTTACCAGGATTCAATGTTGGTGCGCAACTAACTTTATCTCTTCCTGATATGAAAGAATTTGTAAAAGGAAGAGGTGAAATTGGTAATTATTTGTATCATTTATATACTAATAATCCGTTACACAAACAAAGAGGTGTACAGGATCAAACTTGGAGAACTTGGGTTATATGGGATGTAATAAATATAGCCTGGATGATCGAATCATCCTGGGTGCCAACTCATATAGTAAATACTCCATATTTGACAAATGATTTATATTGGAAACAAAGAGATAATTCACAAATCATGAGAGAAGCTTTTGGAGTAAATAGAGATGAAATATTTCATGATTTTTTCAAAAAAATTGAAATGCTTAAATGAAAATTGGAGTACATTCAGCAACATTTGTTAAAGATTGGAGTGAAGATATAACTCCTTATATAATTCAATGTAAGGAAGCTGGATATAATTGTGTTGAAGTATCTTTATTAGGTCAAACATATAAAAATGCTGAAAAAATTTATCATTTAGCCAAAGAATTAAATATTATAATTACTTGTACGACTGGCTTAGCTCAAGATGAGGATATTTCAAGTGATAATTCAGAAGTTAGGATGAATGGTATTAAAGCTCTTAAAAAAGCTATTGAAATAACTTCTATAATGGGTTCATCAATTTTAACAGGGGTAATTCATTGTGCTTGGGGTATAAGTAAATCTAAAGGTAAAAATAAACAAGATAAATATAAATATTCATCAGATTCAATAAAAGAAACAACTTCTATATTAGAGAATAAAAAAATTAAACTAGGTATAGAACCTTTAAATAGATATGAAACAGATTTTATAAATACTGTAGATGAAGGTTTAAAATTATGTTCGCTAATAAATCATCCTAATGTGGGTTTGTTATTAGATGTTTACCACATGAATATAGAAGAAAAAGATATTTCAAAATCTATTATTAATGCAAAAAATAAACTTTTTCATTTTCATGTAGCAGAAAATGATAGAGGAATACCTGGAACTGGTTCTATTAAATGGGAAAAAATATTTAATGCCCTCAAAGAAATTAATTACGATGAATATGTTACATTAGAAATGTTTATTCAAGCAAATCAAAATACAAGTAAAGATTTATTTACATGGAGAAATATCGAAGAAGATGTTTTTAATGCAATTTCAAAATCATTTGAGTTTTTAAATAAATATTAATATGATTAAAAATTATGATAATTGGATCAAAAAATCCTGTCAAAACATAAATAATATTTATCATGAATTAGATGATTTAGATCAAAAAATAGGTGATGGAGATCATGGCACAACAATATTAAAAGGGTTAAAAGAAGCTGAAAAAATTTTCAAAGAAAATATAGAAAATTCATTAGATGTAATAATGTCAATTGTTGCAAAACAAATGAGACTAGTTATGGGAGGTTCGTCTGGCATATTAATGTCTATTTTTTTTTATGAATCTGGTAAAATCAATCCTTATAATATATCTCTATCTATAGTTACTATTTTTCAAAATACCGTGAATAAAATAAAAAAAACAGGGAAAGTTAATGTAGGGGATAAAAGTATTTTAGATGTTTACGTCCCTTTATTAGATTACTTAAATACTGATATTGAAATTGATAAAAATTTAGATTCAATTAATAAAATTATTAAAAGTTCTTCAGAAAGTACAATCAATATGGAGGCAAAAGTAGGCAGAGCTAAATTTCTTGAAAAAAAAGGTCTAGGAATTATTGATCCTGGAGCTTATTCAACTTCTATTATTTTAAAAGAATTTTTTAATTCTTTATATAAATGAAAAAAATTATTAATAAAAAAAATGAGATAGTTGATGATATGCTCATGGGATACGTTAAAGCTCATAGTGATAGAGTTAAATTCTCTTCAAAAAATAATAGAATTATATTAAGGAAAATAAAAAAAAATGAAAATAAAACTTCATTGTTAATAGGAAATGGTTCAGGTCATGAACCAATTGCCGTAGGGTGGATAGGTGAAGGCTTATTAGATGCAAACGTTGTTGGAGATATATTTGCTGCTCCATCTGGTGATTTAATTTTAGAGGGTATTAAAGAATTTAAAAATAATAAAGGAGTTATTCTTTTAATTTCTAATCATGCAGGCGATGTAATGAATGGAGAATTAGCAATTGAATTAGCTCAAAATTCAAAAATCAATGTATCAAGTCTTATTATGTATGATGATATTGCTTCTGCACCTAAAGGAAATGAAGATCAAAGAAGGGGAGGTGCTGGAACTACTTTTGTTTATAAAATTTTAGGAGCATTATCTGAAAAAGGCGCTGATAAAGACGAGTTGTTAACTTTAGGTGAAGATGTGATAAATAATACAAGAACATTATCGGTAGCTGTATCATCTGGCATTTCACCAATAACAGAAAAAAAAATATTTGAATTAGATGAAGATGAAATATTTATTGGTATGGGTGTGCATGGTGAATCAGGATATGGAAGACAGAAAATATCTTCTTCTAAAAATATAATTAAATTTATGATGGATAAAATTTTTGATGATTATAGCTATAATAAAAATGATATTGTTATTCCCTTTGTGAATGGATCAGGATCAACAACTTTAATGGAATTACTAATTATTTATAAAGATATTGAAGAATATTTAACAAAATATAATATAAATTCATTTAAACCATTAGTTAATGAATATATTACTACACAAGATAGTGCAGGTTTTTCAATATCACTTTTAAAATCAAATGATATAATGAGGGAATTATGGAAAGAACCTTGCTCTGCTCCTTATTTTCATATTTAAATATTAATTCATATTAAATGAAAAATATAGGTTTCATAGGAGTAGGAACAATGGGTTGCCCAATGGCTTCCAACATATTACGAAATAATTATAATTTATCTTTTTATGACCCTTATGCAAATAAAGAAAATATAAAAAAATTATTTGATTTAGGTGCAATAGAGAAATCATCTATCGCTGATTTATGTATAAAAAATGAAATAATTATTTCTATGTTACCAAATGGTAATGATGTAAAAGATATTGCATTGGGAAAAGATAGTATTATCAATCAAAGCAATAAAGACTTAATATTTATAGATATGAGTACAATCCTTCCTTCAGATTCTATTTATATTAATAAAAAATTATTTGAAAAAAATATTGAAATGTTTGATGCTCCTGTTGGTAGACTGGTCAGTAACGCTATTGATGGAACTCTACTTATAATGGTAGGTGGAAATAAAAATAATTTTACTAAAATTGAAGAAATTTTAAAATGTATGGGTAGTGATGTAGTTTATTGTGGTAAATCTGGCTCAGGCAGTACCATGAAAATTATTAATAATTACATGTCTATTGTTTCAAATATAGTAACAGCAGAAACTTTATCATTAGTTCATAAATCTGGTATTGATAGAGATCTGGCAATTAAACTGATGTCAACTACAGCCGCAGGTAAGGGTCACATGAATGTTAGCTATCCTTTAAAAGTTTTTAAAAATGATATTGGACCAGGATTTAAAAATATTTTAGCTCTAAAAGATTTGAAATTAGCAATAGAGCATGCTGAAAAAGAAAATATTGATTTAGTATCTGGGAAAGAGGTTTTAAAAGTTTATGAAAAAGCTGTTAAAGGTAAATATAAAGATCTAGATTGGACAGCTATGTTTAATTATATTAAAGAAATAAATAATCTTGATTAGAATTAATTCTTTAAATTTATATTATTTAAATTTTCCATTAAAAAATAATATTATCACTTCTTTTGGAGTAATGAAAAATAGACCATCCTTAATTTTAGAATTGAAAGATAATTTTAATAATAGTGGTTATGGCGAAGTATGGTGTAATTTTCCTAGTGATGCTGCTAATTATAGATTTAATATATTTAAAAATATTTTTGTTAACAAACTAAAAGATTTGGAAATAGATGATCCACTAAAAACAATAAGCATTTTTGATAAAATAAAAATTGTTTTTATACAATCGGGAGATTTAGGAACATATAATAATATAGTTGCAGCGATTGATTGTGCAATATGGGATTTATTTTCTAAAAATAAAAAATTACCTTTATATAAATTTATTAATAATAATTCTAAAAATAATATTCAATCTTATGCCAGTGGAATCAATCCTGGAGAAGCTTTAAAAAAAATTGAAGAAGCTAGATCAGTAGGTATAGATTCTTTTAAAGTAAAAATTGGCTTTAATAATAATTTAGATATTAATTTATTAAATTTATTAAAAGAAAATATAAAAAAAAATGAAAATTTAATGTTTGATGTAAATCAAGGATGGAATTTACATAATGTAAAAAAATATTTACTGATTTTGCAAAAATATAAAACTTTTTGGATAGAAGAACCAATATCTGCATCTTCCACAAATGAAGATTATAATAGTTTGTCAAATCTAAATAACATTAATATAGCTTTAGGTGAAAATATTAATAATATTAATGATTTTGATTATTATTTTTCAAATAATAAATTCAATTACATTCAACCAGATATTACAAAGTTTGGAGGTATAAGTCTAATATTCAACTTATCTAAAAAGTATAATCCTAAAAAAATCTGGCTTCATTTTTTAGGAAGCGGTGTTGGTTTATTAACTTCAGCCCATGTTATGGCAGCTATAAATCCTGAAGGTAAATTAGAAACAGATATAAATGAGAATTTATTAAGAACTAAAATTTTTGATACTGAACTTAAAGTTATTGAAGGAAAATTTAATTTAAATAATAATTTTGGTATTGGAATGAAATTAAATAAAGAAATTATAAAAAAATATTTAATTAAATCTTTTACTAATTAAATATAAATAATAATTACAAAAATAATATTTTCATATTATATATGATTATAATGAGTATTTCTTCTTTAAAATCTAATAATATTTCTAAATTTCATTGGAAATGTAGACATACATGGAAAAAAAGCTCTAAAAATACTTTATGGTGTTTGTTGGGATGTTCAATAGGAGATTTTGGTACAATTTTATTTTTTCAAATTACACAGATTGAAATTTCAACTATTATAATTATGCTTTTAGCAATCATAAATGGTTTAATTACAAGTACCTTACTTGAAACTATTATTTTATCTTTTCAAATGACTTTAAAAAAAGCTTTTAATACTGCTTTAACAATGAGTTTTTTATCTATGATTGCTATGGAAATAGCTATGAATAGTGTAGATTGGATAATAATCGGAGAAGCTAAATTAGTTTGGTGGATAATTCCTTTAATGTTGTTAGCAGGTTTTTTAACTCCATTACCATACAATTATTGGAGATTAAAAAAATATAATATTGATTGTCATTAATATTTATCGACAATTTTAATTATTTTTGATTAAACAAATTTAAATATGAAATTTAATCATTTTTTAACAAGTTATTTACCTGATCTAAGTATTGGTTTCAAAACTCATTTTGAAAATATGATTGAGCAATCTATTTTTGCTGAAAAATGTGGGTATAACACTGTTTCTATTCCTGAACATCATTTAGTAAATTTGCTAATGATGCCATCACCATTACAAATGGCTGTAAAAATTTCTACCCTAACTAAAAATATAAATATAGCAACAAGTGTAGCTGTGTTACCATTACATGACATGAGAACTTATGCGGGAGAAATTTCAACGGCAGATATATTAACAGATGGGAGATTGATTTTTGGAGTAGGCAGAGGGGCATTTGCATGGGAAATGAATAGATTAGGCTCCCCTATAGATACTTCTAAAGAAAAATTTATTGAATCATTTGAAGTTTTAAAACTTTTATTAAATAAAAAAGATGTAGGTTTTAAAGGTAAATACTATAATTTTGATCCCATAACAATTATGCCAAGACCATTTAGTAATCCTGTTCAATTTATGATTGCAGCAATGGATCCTTTAAGTATTGAAAAAGCCGCATCGCAAGGTTTTCATGTACAAAGTACAGTTTTATCTAGTTCAAAAGACTTGTTAATTGAAAGAGTTAATGCTTTTAAAAAAGGTAAAAAAAAATTAGGTGAAAAAGGTAAATTAATTAAACTATCTATGCAAAGAGTAGCTTATGCAGCAAAAGATGAAAAAGATGCAGAACAAAAAAATGTAATGGCTTATGAATATTATAAACGTTTTGATAATATGT
>CEVA01050716.1_pt1 | contig 10532 bp, 12 predicted proteins | sample 361521 | NCBI WGS metagenome assembly CEVA01 (sample SAMEA2622823, study PRJEB7988) | marine metagenome | isolation source: saline water (ENVO:00002010), including | reverse complement strand
CGTAACCGTTAACAGGTTCTTGGTCGAATCAGGAATGACATCCAAAACATAACACTTAGCCAATTGGGCGCGTTCGTCAACGTCTTGGGAGCATTCTTCGATGACCACCTTCAGATGATCTTTGGTAATGGCTCTAAAGTTCTAATGAAGGTAGTTGTGGCCTGCGAAGGTGTTGAATTGGTTCGCTTTGCCAATTCTACCTGATTGATACCAGTCTTCTCCAAATGATTCTTAGACGGGTTGAGAACAAGCTCATAAGTAGGAGAATCCTGTGTTTTTAGGGCTCCGTGTCGTTGAAAAGAGACTAAACGTCAGTTTACATCCCTTTCCTAGGTGAGGGCCACCTTGAATTTTTATTAATAGCGAACTGGTTTGCTTTTTATTTTAGGCAGAAATCTTTAAAAACCCTACAAAATAGCGTTTTAAAAGCATTAGTAGACTTTTGGAATCGGATCCTCGATGCGGTTTTTAAAGGCTATTTTCAGTATTTCTTCAAGTTTTTGGAGAATCGTCCCATCATCCAGTCCATTGAGTGCACGCAAGCTGGTAACCGACGAGCCATGATCAATGTATTTATCCGGCCAACCGAAGCGAAGGACTCGTTTCTCCAGACCCAATTCATTGAAAGTTTCTAAGACAGCACTGCCAAATCCGCCTTTCAGGACGTTATCCTCAAAGGTCACAAATAATTGCGCGGTTTTTGCCTGTATTCGCAGAAGCTCACGATCCAATGGCTTGGCAAATCGGGCGTTGATCACGCCCACATTGAGCCCGGATCTTTCTGAGACGATGGCGGCCAACCGTTCTGCATCGGCCACCCAGGGGCCTAAAGCCCAAAATTGTACGTCCATGCCGTTTCGGACAATTTTGGCTTTACCAACTTGCAGAAGATGAGGTTCATTTTTGATTTTCGTTCCCTGAGCTGCCCCGCGAGGCCAACGGATAAAAGTTGGTTGGTCGTACTGAAGTGCGGAATGCAGCATATCTACCTGTTCATTTTCGTCCTTTGGCTGCATCACGATTGCGTTGGGAACGCAGCGCAGGTAGGAGATATCGAAAAGACCGTGGTGGGTAGGTCCGTCATTAGGAGACAATCCGGCCCGGTCTAGGCAAAATACAACCGGAAGATTTTGCAGGCAGACATCGTGAATGATGGGATCGTAGGCACGTTGCAGGAAGGTTGAGTATATTGCGACGACCGGTTTCTTGCCTTGGATTGCCAATCCGGCAGCGAACAAGGTTGCGTGCTCTTCTGCAATTCCGACATCGAAGAATTGGCCGGGTAGCTCCTTTTGCAGCAAATTGAGACCTGTGCCGGAGGGCATGGCTGCCGTGATACCTATTATATCCTTATCGCGTTTTGCCAGTTTTGTGAGGTGTTCACCAAAAACATTCTGATAGTTCGGTGGGGAGCTGGTTTTTGCCGGCAAGGATTTTCCTGTATCCGGATCGAAGGGGCTTGCGCCATGAAAACGTTCCGGTTGCTTAACCGCTACTTCGTAACCACGCCCTTTCTCGGTTATGACATGTAAAATCACCGACTCTGGGGAATCTTTTGCAAACTTCAGGTATTTTTCCAGCATCTCAAAGTCGTGACCGTCGATTGGACCCAGGTACCGTAACCCCAGTTTCTCAAATAGAGACGAGGGTACGAAAAAGTCTTTAGCCTCCTTTTTTACTTTTCCTCCGATTTGGAGGATGGAATCTCCACCCGGCATCTTCTTGAGGAAGCTTTCCAGATCGCTGTGTAATCGATTGTAGGTTGGATTGGTGATCAGTTCACCCAAGTACTTGGAAATGGCGCCTACATTTTTAGCGATGGACCATTCGTTGTCGTTGAGGACGACCATTATTTTCTTGGTCGATTGCACGATGTTGTTCAGTGCTTCTAGAGCAATCCCGCATGTAAGGGTAGCATCACCTATAATGGCGACCACGTTTTCATCTCCACCATTCAGGTCCCGTGCAGTCGCCATTCCCAATGCCGCAGATAATGCTGTCCCTGCGTGACCGGCACCGTAGGCATCGTATTCGCTTTCTTCACGGGTCAGGAATCCGCTCAGGCCACCCGTCTTGCGAAGATTTTCGAATGCCTTACCCTGACGGCCGGTGAGCAGCTTGTGCACATAGCCTTGGTGTGCTACATCGAATACGAAAGGATCTTTGGGGCTGTTGAAGACGCGGTGGAGACAAATCGTAAGTTCAACGACTCCTAGGTTGGGTCCAATATGCCCGCCATTAGCCGCTGTGACTTCAATAACAAGGTCGCGGATTTCCTTGGCAAGCTGCGGTAATCTTTCAGGTTCGAGGGCCTTTAGGTCGACAGGTTTTTCGATACTTGATAGGAGGAGGTTGTCCATTGGTTCTGGCACAGATACTACGCGGTCTAGTCGTCTTTTTTGAGTGGATTGTTGGCCCTTATTCGTCCGGGTCAAAGTTTTCAAACGCCGGCTGGTCACTTTTTTCGCGGAGTTTTTCGATCTTCAACTCGGCTTCGTTCAGGCGATCATGGCAAGTTTTCAACAAGGACATTCCCTTTTCGTATTGGTCGACCAGGTCCGCCAACGGCACTTCTCCGGACTCCAGATTTTCAATAATAGCCTCCAAATTTTGAAGGGCGTCTTCAAAAGATTGTTTCTTTTTCGATGTACTCACTTGGGTTAGCTTGTTACGATGTTCATCGTTTTCAACGCATTCTTGAAATTCTTTTGTGAACATTTGAAACCTTGCCTAGCTCGGAGCAAGCTCCTAAAACGGATGGTTTCCTTTAAATGTACTGGCTCATAACAACTTTTATAATACTGCTGGTTCTTGATCTAGCAAAGTCCATTACTCTAGATCTGCTGAATGCCAAAAATATCCGGGCAAACAAAGATCGGATTCCCGATGCCTACCGCGAGGTTATGGACAAGGAAACTTATCAGAAAAGCGTGGCTTATTCACTGGAAAAGTCGCGATTCAGTCTTATTACAACGGTTTACGGAGGACTGTTGTTGTTGTTGTTGGTTCTATCGGGATTTCTACCGTGGCTTTGGTTTTTTCTTGAAAATTTCTGGGGAACTTCACTCTGGGCTCAGGCAGGTTACCTGGTTGTTCTGACCTTGTTACTCGCGATTCCTGAATTGCCCTTCGATTGGTACAGCACCTTTAAACTAGAGGAAAAATACGGGTTTAACAAAAGTACTCTGGGCCTTTGGATTTCCGATAAAATCAAAGGTAGCCTGGTCGGATTTGTCATTGGTTTTCCTCTCATTTGTTTGCTGTTAAAACTGGTTGATTGGCTGGGGCATAACTGGTGGCTATGGGGCTTCGGTGTGGTGTTTATTTTTCAGCTCTTGATGATGATTCTTTATCCGAAGCTGATTATGCCGCTTTTTAACAAACTAGAGCCCCTGAAATCCGGAGAGTTGAAAGATGAATTGATGGGCTTGTCCAACAAAGCGGGCTTCGCAGCCAAAACCATTGAGGTCATGGATGGCAGCAAACGTTCAGGGCATTCCAATGCTTTTTTTACGGGGTTCGGAAAATTTCGCCGTATTGTCCTATATGATACGCTTATGGAGCAGCTCAAAAATAACGAGTTAAAGGCGGTACTCGCACATGAGATCGGGCATTATAAACTCGGTCATATTCCCAAGATGATCACCATGTCAGGAATCAGCATGCTGGTGGGCTTTTGGTTGATTGCTTATCTGGCCGGGGCACCCTGGTTCTATGCCGGATTTGGTTTTGCGGGGATAGCCAGCCTTGCTCCTGCGTTTTTGTTGTTTTCGATTCTCAGTGGGCTTGTAACTTCTTGGCTGTCTCCATTATTCAATATCTTGTCACGAAAACATGAATACGAAGCGGATGCCTTTGCTCGTAATGCCATGGAAGAACCAAATTCCTTAGTAGCGGCTTTGCGAAAGCTTAATGAAAAGAACCTGAGCAACCTGACTCCACACCCCTTGTATAGCTGTTTTTATTATTCTCATCCCACTTTGATGGAGCGTGAGAAGGCCCTCCTGAAGTCGTGACCGCATGAATGTAAAGGACTATTTAAGATATAAAAATGCATGTTTGAATTTTGCATGATACTCCTTATTCCCAATGCGGTTTGCATGCATCCTTGCTCAGACATGCTGGTTGTTCCTCTTTCATTCTTCAATCACGCAGGAACGTGTGCTCATTCAGCTTTTAGTCATCAAACTAAACATCTCAACTCTATCACTTCTTCAGGAGTTTAGAAGAGTGGCGAGCTCTATTCTTAGGATCTCGTTTTTGTTAATGGTCTGTCTGCCGCTCAAGGCGGAGACCGTCTGCGTAGCCACTTACAATGTTTACAATTATCTGGAGTTGAATCGCTGGGCAGATGGGCAGTATCGGCGAAACTTCCCCAAGGCTGAGGTTAAAAAAGGGGCCATGCGACAGGTACTTCAGGAAATGCGTCCGGAGACCTATTTAACGGAATTGCAAAGCGATATAAGAGAGGAAGGCCTTGATTACCGGTTTCAATGACTACTCAGACGGACCTGACATTCGAATATTTTTGGGAGGTGATTGCGGTGAAGCGCCGTTTGATGGAAGTTGAATTCAAATTTAATAACCTCCATTGGAAAGTATACGGCCTGCATTTGAAGAGTAAGTGGTCGGATTTTGAAGAAGATCCGCAATCGGATGATCAGCGCCGCTCTGAAGTATTGGCCACCCGGAAGCGGATATTGGAAAAGCAGAAGGATGACGCCTTACCTTTTCTGATAATGAGTGATTTGAATGAAACCAAGGGAACTTCCACTATACGTCTTCTCCAGAAACGTGGCGATTACGTGGTCGCTTCCGCTGTTGATTGTGTAGACTCGCGAGACCATTGGTGGACACAATACTACGAAAATGAGGACGAATACCGCCCGGTGGATTTTATCATAATGTCCCGTGACTTTCCGGCCAAGCTGGTTGGTGAAAAGGGTCATATTTTTGATGGGGCTGATGGCTTGTTTGCTAGTGACCATCGGTTTGTCAGGATCGATTTGGAGTGGGGGGAGCATTGATGAAGAGAAAAACAACCGAACTTGGCTTATATTGTCATATTCCCTTTTGCGCAAGTACCTGCGACTTCTGTGCATTCTATCAGGAAAAGCCCTATCGACAGGATCTGGATCGCTATCTCGATGGAATGGAACAGGAGCTGGATTGGATCCGGCTGGATCGACCAATCGATACCGTATTTTGGGGAGGGGGAACGCCCAGTCTGCTTCCGCCTAAGGATTTAGCCAGACTTGGAGAAAAAGTTTTGGCCGTGGCCGGGCAGCAACCCATTGAATGGACAGTGGAAATGGCGCCCAGTACGGTTAAGCCGGACAAGTTAAGCGTGCTCAAAGATCTCGAAGTGAATCGAATCTCCATGGGCGTGCAGAGTTTTCAGAACTCGTTTTTGCAAGAACTGGGGCGTCTTCATCGACCAAATCAAATTTACAAGGCTTACGATTGGATTCGGAGAGCTGGATTTGAAAACGTTAATGTTGATCTGATGATCGCCTTGCCTGGGCAATCCGAAGAAGATTTGAAAAAGGATATAGCGGAGGCCATTCGCCTTGGCCCCGAGCATTTATCTGTTTACTGTCTGACCTTCGAGGAAGACACCGCATTATGGGCCAAGCTTTCCAAGGGGAAAATTAGGCAGGATGTTGAGAAGGACGCCAAATTATACGAGTTGTGCTGGAAATTGTTATCCGATTCTGGATACCAACATTATGAAATCAGCAATTTTTCCAAATTAGGTTTCGAGTGTATACATAATTTAAATACATGGAGAATGAAAGAGTGGATCGGAGTAGGGCCTTCTGCGGCTTCTCAGTATCAGAACTTCAGGTATAGAAACCCCGCTGACATCAATGATTGGCTTGCGAAAGTGGATGCTGAAATGGTGAATCGTGAAGACGTAGAGCAATTGTCGCCTCAAAGTCTTCTTCAAGATGCAATTATTTTCGGCTTGCGATTGGGGAAGGGTATTTCGGTCGAGGAGTTAAAAGGCAGATTCGGAAATCCGGAAGTGGATGCATTTCTGTCTTTCTTGAATTCTTTGGTTGAGGAAGACCTGGCTCACATTCAAAACGGAGACCGGGTTTATCTTACCTTGAAGGGCAAACTTCTCGCTGATCGAATTGCCGTCGAAATGCTCTTGATGGCCGAATGATAAAGCGCGTTGTCATCTGCGGAAACTCCGGTTCGGGTAGGACCACCTTGGCAAAACAATTTTTCGAGGAGTATGCATCGGTTCACCTCGACCTTGATGAAATTGCCTGGAAAGAGGGTCAACCGGGTGTCCGTGAAGATTTATTAACCAATTTGGAAAAACAAGACGCATTTTTGAAAGCAAATGAAACCTGCGTGGTCTAGGGGTGTTATTCGTCCGTGATATATACGGCTGCTAAGCACGCGGATCATTTGTTTTTCTTGATCCAGGAATCAAGGCCTGTCAGGAAAGCTGGTTGTCTCGTCTTTGGGAACCAGCGAATTACGAGTCAATAAAAGACCAAGATGAAAATCTGAATATACTATCGGACTGGGTAGCTGAATACGAAGAAAGAGAGGATGAGTTCTCATTCCGCGAACACCTAAATATATTCAATGAATTTTTAGGTATAAAAATTGAAATCACCAAAATGAAAGAACTGGAGCCAATGCGGTGGGTATAAACCCTTGCATCATGGTTTTATCCTCACTAGCTCAGGAACGCAGTCAAAATTATGAAAGATATTCTAAGGAGTTGGTTTTTGGATCTGGGCGTTTCTAATGAACAGATCGACTTGATAGTAATCGTGGTGGGAATTGTCGCCATAGCGGTCGTTGCCTTTTTACTTCATTTCATAGGAAAGCAAATTATCCTGCGGACGGTCGTCGCCATGATCCGTCGTAGTAAGACCGACTGGGATGATGTGTTGATCGAGTATAAAGTGCTCCATCGTGTGACTCACATCGCGCCGGCGATAGCCATTAACTGGTTGGCTCCGCTGTTCTTTGTCGAATACGAAGAATTCGTTCAGGGACTCAAAATGGGGATCAATATTTACCTGATCCTTATTTTTCTGTGGGTGATCGATTCTTTCTTGAATGCTGTTCTCAGCCTCTACAATCGATCTGATCGAACCCGGAGGGTGCCGTTGAAGGGTTTTATTCAAGCGGTCAAGTTGGTTGTCAATCTGATCGGATTGATCCTGATTCTTTCAATTGCTTTTGGAAAATCTCCAATTTATTTCTTCTCAGGGTTGGGAGCTGTTACGGCGGTTCTTTTGCTGGTCTTTAAGGATGCGATCCTTGGATTCGTGGCTGGAATTCAGATATCCGTAAACAACATGGTTCAGGTAGGCGACTGGATCGAAATGCCGAATCATAATGCAGATGGTGATGTAATCGATGTCACCCTGACTACGGTCAAAGTTCAGAACTGGGATAAAACGATATCAACAATCCCTACCCATGCCTTGATTTCCGACTCATTCAAAAACTGGCGCGGCATGTCTGACGCAGGTGGCCGACGCATAAAGCGCTCGATCAATATTGATATGAATAGCGTTCAGTTTGCGGATGAGGAATTATTGGAACGATTTAAACTTTTCGAAATCCTTAAGCCATACTTGGAAAAGAAACTAGCGGAGGTTCAGGAGTATAACAGTTCCCGGGAGGCGGATATGTCCCAGTTAATCAACGGCCGTCACTTGACCAATGTGGGAACTTTTCGGGCCTACTGTTTGGGTTATTTGAAGAACAGCGAATTGATCCGGCACGATATGACGCTCCTGGTTCGCCAACTTCAGCCGACCGCCGAAGGTTTGCCGATACAAATTTACGTATTCACAAACGATACTCGTTGGGCCTATTATGAAGATATTCAGGCCGATATATTCGACCACCTCTTGTCGGTTATTCCGCTTTTCAAACTCAAGGTTTTTCAGAAACCGGCCGGCAAGGATCTCGAAGTGCTAAAGCCGGAACAATAGGATTTTCGGAGCTAGTCGAACTGTTCCTTGAATTTCGCGAAGGCGCTTTGGAGATTTTGAATTTCGGCCTTGAGCGTTTCCATCTCGTTTTCCAGTTCTTCGATTCGATTTTTTTCGAGGACCTCACGGCATTCTGCAACACCAATTCCTTCTACTTCTTGGGTCCCGCCGAGCAACTGTGCAAAGCGCGCTTCCTTTTTCCCGGGTTGAACGGGAAGCTTTTCCACAAAGGGACCTTCTTCGTGGGATTGAAGGGATTCCAATGTTGATTCAACTTCGTCAAGATCGAGAAAGGAATACATGCGATCGCCCCTGCTTCGGAGTTCTCCCGGGGTTTGAGGCCCGCGGATAAGTAATTCTGATATGATGGCCAGGTGCTTGCCTGAGAACTCCCAATTTTCCGGGGTTGCGTATTTGAATTTGGGAACACGTGAGCCAGCGGTATCGACCCGGAAGCACAGGTGATTGCCGCGAAGTTCATCCAGAGCATCGAGAACTTCGGAATCGTCCAGATTTATGACAGGGTGCCGGTTGGACTTTTGATTACAAGCGTTGACCAGGCTGTTAAGGCTGAGGGGATAATATTCCGGAGTGGTAATTGATTTCTCAATCATGCAGCCAAAAACCCGGCATTCTATGTTGTTTAATTCAAGGTTCATTAGTGTTGGAACTATGGATAAGAAATGTATTGATTCTCAAGAAGTAAGTCACCTTTATACCTCGTTTTGCAATGGAGTCCTTGGTCTTATTTTCGATTCCTTTTGTGACTGCTTTGATAGGTTGGTTCACCAACAAGGTGGCCGTTAGGATGCTCTTCCATCCCCAAAATCCGATCAACATTCTGGGTTTTAGGTGGCAGGGGCTCATCCCGCGGCGTCAGCATGAAATTGCAGCTCAGACAGGTGAGATTATCGAAAAAGAAATCCTGCAGGACCACCTCCTCGCGGCCTCCTTGCGTGAGATGGATCTGCAACCTCACTTTCATGAATTTATTGACCAGCTCATTGAAAAATCTTTGATGGAAAAACTTCGGGCGATGCCGCTAATCGGTACTTTTCTGAATGATTCATTGGTCGATCAGTTTACCAAGTTGGCGAAACGGGAATTGGACTCCCATTCAGCCGACCTGATCGAAAAAGTGGCCGTAAATATTGAGAACGAAATCAATGTCCAACAGCTCGTAAAGGATCGCATCAATGGCCTGGATCTGGACGACTTGGAGCGTCTGGTCCATCGCATTGCAGCCAAGGAATTTCGCCGAATCGAATTGCTGGGAGGGCTCCTTGGATTCTTGATTGGCTTGGTACAATTGCTCCTGTTGTTAGCTAAAGGATATGTGGCACTTTAACCGCGCCTAGGGATTTTGTTGTCTATTGTCAGTAGTAGGACGGGAATCTTTGTTTTTAACCAGACACCTTGTTCTCGGAAAAATCGCGCCGGAATCACCTCGCAGGTTTCGCCGATAGTCTGTACAGGCATCCTTTGACCTTTGGGTGATGCATTAAAATCGTAGGCCGCCTTTATGATTCTGCCCTGCGCAGTGGCCGGTGAATCTTCTTCAGGAATTTGCACAACCCATCCGGTAAAATCTTTCCCGGCCAATGTGTTTTCTGGATCCGAAACCAGCATGCACCACTGCTTTTTCACGGGAGGAGGTTTATCCTCGTCTACATTATTAAGGAGTTCGACCTCGATATCGTCCATGATTCGGGAAACCGTTCGAATATCGAGTTCGTTGCGTTGAAGAATGAGTTTAACCAGTTCGACGTCTACTTTTGCCATAGGTGATATTATGAAACCGAAGAGACTATTATGTTCGCTACAAATAAACCAATCACCAAAAAAATCGATAATTTTGAGCCTTAAGTGGCTATGGTGCCCAAAAACTACCTCAACCAACCCGGCTTGCGCTTTACGGATTTTCTCCATTGATCACTTTCACCATCAGAGCCGCGACAAAAGGCCCGATGAGCAGCCAGAGAAAAATTGGATATATGAATAATCCGATAAATCCGCCTAACAGTGCTCCGATGCGTCCTAATCGCGACGCGCCAAATTTACTCGCACCCATAAGCGCCAAAACATAATCCAATAAAAAGGTGATTCCGACAAATACACGGCGATCAGGATGACCCACAAACTTGCCGATGGATCGTGCACCCAGATTTTGTGGATTACCATTCCCACCCAAACGATCGCCGGGCCAGGAACAATAAGTAAGATACATCCGACCAATCCCACGAAAAAAGGTAGCTAGTAAAAAGGTTGTCAGCACAGGTTACGAAGCACTCCACCATTCACTGCCCTTGGACATAAATGAAGTTAACCAATCCATTTTGGCAAAAATTAGTCTGGTAAGTTTCTTGTAGCTTTACGTTTTGAACTCAAACCCTTAGAATTTCTTTAAAGTCGTAATAATCTTTTATGAATTCCCCTAAATTTAACCGACGCCAATTCCTAAAATCCGCCGCCACTGTTTCTGTGGGTTTTGTTACTTTGCAAAAGACTTGCCAGACATTGTCTGCCACTGAAGCTATCCCTGTTTCGAAGTTTTAC
>CEVA01062917.1_pt1 | contig 10540 bp, 6 predicted proteins | sample 361521 | NCBI WGS metagenome assembly CEVA01 (sample SAMEA2622823, study PRJEB7988) | marine metagenome | isolation source: saline water (ENVO:00002010), including | reverse complement strand
AACTATCTAAAGTACATGGGCACCCTAAGAGGTATGGCTCCAAGCACCATCAAACCACGGTTAAGCGACGTAATTGATGTTTGCCGACTTGGAGACTATAGGAAGACCCACATAGGCAAACTCTCAAAGGGATTTAGGCAGCGAGTAGGCATAGCCCAAGCCATCCTCCACCAACCTCAGCTTCTAGTACTAGACGAACCTACTATAGGCATAGACCCAATCCAAGTGGTAGAGACCCGGAAGCTAATCCAAGAACTGGGCAGAGATCAAACCGTAGTACTGAGCAGTCACATCCTCCCTGAAGTGAGCATGATCTGCGACCGTGTATTAATCATCAATGAAGGCCACATAGTGGCTGAAGATACACCCAAAAACCTAGCGGACGGTCTACAGGGAGTGGAACGGCTCGAAGTCGAAATTGGCGGCCCTGCTGCCGAAGTGCTCCCTGTGCTTAAGGCGATTCGGGGTGTACATGATGTATCCCATACAAACCGAGACGGACGTCATACATACATGATTCAAGCGGATGCCGGACAGGACCTTAGAGATGCCATCTCCCAAGTAGTCATCGGCAATGGTTGGAGTTTACGCGGCCTGCAGATGGTCGGGATGAGCCTCGAAGAAATTTTCCTCCGTCTCACGACCCATGAGGAGTTGTAGGGATGCGAACAGCCCAGGCAGTAGCTTGGAAAGAGATTCAGATATATTTCAGCAGCCCCACGGCTTACATCGTTGGCCTGATATTTCTGGCATTGACTGGATTTTTCTTTACTCAGGATCTGGGTGACCCATTTCCTGAAGCCACTTTAACCCCGTTCTTTGACGGCGCAATCATAGTGTTCATACTGCTAGCGCCGGCTCTCACCATGAGACTACTGGCCGAAGAGAGCAAGCTCGGCACTATAGAACTACTGCTGACCTCTCCTGTACGCGACTGGGAGATCATCGTCGGCAAATACGTGGCAAGCATAGTATTCTTCCTGGTGCTAGTGGGGTTGTCATTCCTATACGCCATATTGTTGTTCGTCTATGCCAGCCCCGACCCGGGCCCGATTTATGCAGGCTACCTGGGACTGATTCTTTACGGCTCAGCGGCGCTTGCCATTGGTCTGCTAACGTCTACCATGACAAATAACCAGATAGTGTCTGCGGTGGTCGCCATGGGTATACTCCTGGCCCTATTCTTCGCTGACCGTGCCTTCGGTTCTATAAGCGGCAAAGCCGGAGAGATTGTAGGTGAGATGGGACTACGCGGCCATTATGATGATTTTGCCCGAGGCGTCATAGACACCACGAACATCGTCTACTTTGTCAGCGTCATCGCCTTCTTCTTGTTCTTGTCAATTCGTACTCTCGAATCCCGAAGGTGGCGTTAAATGTCCTCACCATCCAACCGGGACGAAGAAGATAATAATCAAAATAGTGGCAACCAACGGCCTCGTGACTGGCGTCGCCGCCGAAGGTCAGAACGTCCAGCCCCAGGAGACCAAGTAGATCAACCGGAAACACTCAAAACCAGACCTGACGCCTCCGAAGAAGAGCTGTCTCAACCACTAATCGCTTTCTTTGAACCAGTATTAAATTTAATAGTGGCCTTTAGTGGGCCGCTGATTCTCGCGGGGGTAGTCGGTATCATCACCGGCATCGTCGTCGTTACATTCGTCACTTCAATGCGTTTATACGGGATCATCGACATTGTTATCGGATTGTTACTACTTGGCGTAGTTGGAGCGGTATTATTCAGCAGCGTTTTAACTGCATTTATCAGTCGTACCGGGCGATACGGTGTAAACACAATAATACTTGTCAGCGCGTTCACCGGCATTATCATAGTAGTCAACGTGATATCGTTTGAAAATTCCAAACGAATTGATGTTACCGCTACCAACCAATTCAGCTTAGGCAACCGAACCAAAGACGTTCTCAGCAACCTAAATGAAGATGTGCGAGCAACGGCATTCTACAAGGATGAAGAAGACACTGACTCGCCTGAACTGGCCATACGCCGCAGCAAGGTCCTGAACACACTAGAGGAGTTTGACTCTCGGAGTAGCAAGTTCACCTACAGGGTGGTAGACCCAGACTTGAAACCTGAAATAGTGAGCAAGTACTTTGGTGCCAGACCCACCAGTTTTGTTACGGAGATCGTTGTCGTCGAGGGCATGGACAACGAAGTCTTTGACGTGTTACGACCCACCGATGCTAACTACACACAATTAGAGCAGGATTTAGTAACAAGCACACTGGTAGCAACCGGAAGCGAAAAAAAGCCTATATATTTCTTAGCAGGACATGGTGAAAGGGACATCAACAGTATTACCTCAGACGGTTATATGAACGTTCGCACCGGCCTGGAAGGTGATAACTATCGAGTTGAAGAACTGCTATGGCGACCAAATGATATTGACGTAATGGTGCCGCTTGACGCCGCCCTTCTGGTAGTAGCGGGTCCAACTTCCAGCCTGCCCGAAGCTCACGAAAATGCCATTGACCAGTATCTAGAGGGCATTACGCCCGATGGGTCTCCAAGAAGGGAACACGGCCGTCTGATCTTCCTAGCAGAACCCGACTCACCTGCGTCTTTTAAGAAACTCTTTGCCGATTGGGGTATTTTGGTAGCATCCGGATATATTCGTGACGTTGGAAGTTCGGTGCCAGGATTACCTCAAACACTAAGCCTAGAGAATTTCAATCCCGAAGCCCCATTAGACATCACGCTGCCTAAAGGAGAGAGGCTACAAGCCGTATCCATGCCCGGTGCCACCGCCGTCTCATTGTTGCAAGACGATCTCCGAAGCGGACTGCCCCTGGCAGCAACATCTGCCAACAGCTTCCTGATTGACGACCCGGACCGGACTGAGCCTATCATAAATGCGGGTTCAGATTCGGATCCCGTAGGGCCGTTTGTACCTGCGGTTCTAGTTCGTTCAGTAGGTCAAATCGGATCAGAAGTACCGACTTCCGAACCAGACCCGTCTGAGATATCTGACATAGTGGTCTTTGGCGACTCTGACTTCTTGTCAAACAATTCATATAGCCAGGGTGGCGGCAGTGACCTGTTTCTAAACTCGGCCAACTTCTTAGTTGGCGACTTCTCTTTGGTGTCCATTCGCCCTAAGGTGAACGCATTCCGAGAGTTCAACCTAGATAAAAATGAGCTTAAATTAGTCAATTGGGCATCTTGGTTATTCCTGCCTGGACTAATGGGAATGATGGCGGCAATAGTATGGTGGATCCGACGCTAATACTCGCCCGACTCCCGAAATAGGGAGTCGGCTAATCAATTCAACTATTTATCTGACTCATCATAGGTCTAACCAATGAATCTACGACTCTCAATCCTACTGGTAGTAGTTCTAGTAATCTTCGGCGGAACCTTCCTGGTACTAAGATTCACCGATAGTAACGAACCCAAATCAACAAGCCCTTGGCTGTACCGAATAGACGAAGGCGATATCATTGGCTTGGAATTGGTATACCAAGGAAATTCGGTAACCTACTACCGCAGCCCTGCAAGTTTGGATTGGTACATCGCAGGCCTCTCCGAAGGCACTGCAGATACCCCGGTTTTTCAAGAGCGGTGGGGTGGGACTCCACTCCTGTTAAGCGGCCCTAGAGTTACTAGACCCCTCGCCGACATTATCGAAACTCCCGCGGAATTCGGACTTGAGCCGCCTGAGACCGAAGTGACTGTACACGACCGTTACGGCAACAAGATCAAATTCCATATGGGTATTCCAACGCCGGATAAAGAAAATCAATATGCCCGTTTGGTCGGCGACGACACATTATTCACTGTACCAATAGAATGGGCTCAGGTGGTGAATAACCTGGCTATTGACCCTCCATTCGGTCGACTCTTCCGAATTGACCCTCGATCTGCATTGATCGTCCAATTTTTCCACGGTGAAGAACAAACCAGGTACGTAATTGAAGACGGCACTGGTAGGTGGTTCCTTGACGGAGAAACTCCTCAACTCCTGGACGCTTCCGCATGGGCTGAGTCTCTAATGATGATTAGCAGTCCGAGGTTGGATCAGATTCTTGCCCATAATATAGATGACCCAACCAAATACGGACTGACTGAGCCAGATGTTACCGTGGTTGTGATTGTCCGGCGGGACGGAGAGCACGCAATAGAATTTCATATAGGCGACCAAACTCCTGACGGTAAATCCCGTTACGTGAGTGTTGCCCAGGGTAGTCTTCTCAGCGAAGACCCCAATTTGTATGCGGTGCTAAACTCTCGAATCGATCCTATTCTTGCTCTGGCGACCGATCCGGTGCTGGCGGAGTAGACAATCAGAAACTTAATAGACTGATAACAGCAAAATATTAGGTGGACGCAGCTGCAAGGAGGGAAATTGAAGGCAGAGATAATGGGAATCGGCACAGAACTACTGATGGGCGAGTTAACCGATACTAACTCTTCATGGATTGCCAGCCGTCTGCCGGCTCTAGGTATAGAACTACAGTGGGTTTCGATTACCGGTGACGACCTACCCAAACTGACCGAGGCGTTTAAACGTGGTATGGAACGCTCCGATATCATATTTACCACAGGCGGCCTTGGCCCCACCCAAGACGACCTCACCAGGGAAGCCATTGCATCCGCCTTGGAGGAAACCCCGGTCATCCAACAAGAAGTGGTTGATGACCTAGAACGATACTTCGCCGCCCGCGGCACATCAATGCCCCAACACAACATCAAACAGGCCAACTTGATTCCTTCTGCCAAATGGATTATCAACAAGAACGGTACCGCGCCCGGCTGGTGGACCGAACGCGACGGCAAGATTATTATCTGCATGCCGGGCCCACCAGGTGAAAACCGCGCCATGTGGGAAGAGCAGGTGGAACCAGAATTAGCAAATCTGATCGAAGATGAAGTGACCATCACACGTAATATCAAGACCATGGGAATGTCTGAAGGAGCCGTGGATGAGGTGATATCAGAGTTCTTTGGCATTGAGAACCCGTACCTGGGTATCTATTCCAAGGCCGACGGCATCCATCTCAGGGTGATTGCCCGAGCTAAAGACGGCGTCTCAGCACTGGCCATGATCCAACCTGTGGAACGGGCTATCCACGAACGATTAGGCCCGTATATCTGGGGATACGACGATGAAACTCCTGAACAATCCGTTGGGAAATCGCTCACAGAGAGGGGCCTGACACTGGCTGTCATGGAGATGTGCACCGGGGGAGCGCTGACAAACGCCATCACCAACGTTCCCAACAGCATAAGCTACTTCAAGGGAGGCATTATTGCGCACGAGGACACAACCCTGAGCGCAACGGGAGTGCCGAAAGCAGAAATGGAACGATACGGCGTGGTTAGCCAGCACACCGCCAACACAATGGCAGACACAGTGCGTCGTAACCTCAATGCCGACCTTGGTGTGGCCGTGACCGGTGTACCCGGCCCGGGCGAATTTGAGGGTAAACCGTTGGGCCTCGCCTATATATCAGTAACCAACGGTCACCAAACCCGAGAGCTAGAAATGCGACTGCCGCCACGGCAGGTAACAATCAAGCGCCGAGTACCCAATCAGGCATTGATAGAACTCCGTCGGTTGATTGAAGAAACCAATTAGAATCCTCTGCTCTGCGTTAAGAATAAACTGGCTTCTCTCCACGATAACTTGCCTTGACTTCTCTTCCACTAAACTTATACGAGCATGGCTCGGCGGAATACGCCGGCCGTAAACCTCGTGAAAAGGTACACGATTCGCTACACCAAGTAGACGGGTTACTACAAATGTCTGTGAAACAAATGGTGGGGGAGCAAACGACCAACAGTAATGATGCTACCGGTAGCTTCGACGATATCCATAAACATCAATGGGGGGCGCTTATAAAAAAAGCGCCCCCCATTGATGTGATATTTAGGCTCCTACCCTCTGTTGTTGGCAGTAAGCTGCCGGTACAGCATCGGCAGTCGTTCAGGCAAAGACCAGATGTCCGCTAAGACCTCGTAGCCCATATCCCCACACATACTCTTTAGGTAATCATGCCCTGCTTTATCCACAGTGAGACAGAAAGGAATGATTTCCTTACGTCTAGCTTCGACCAATGCCATATGTGTGTCATGGACTGCGTATTCCTTCTCCACGCCCTCGCGGCTATAACCACGGTCCTGAGGGCGCCCGTCACTGATCAAGAACATTATCTTGGTCTTGGCGGTTTGATTCTCCAGCTTGGTTGCGGCATGCCGGATGGCAGCGCCCATACGCGTCGCGTGGAGCGGAGTGATCTTATCTATCCGCTTTTTCACTTTGTCACTGAACCCTTCTTCAATGTCCTTGATGACGTAGAACTCCACGTTCTCCCTGCCGTAGCCTGAGAAACCATAGATTCCGTAAGTGTCACCGATGGACTCCAAAGCATTAATCAAAAGGGTTGTGCCCTCTTTCTCCAGGTCTATGATCCGTTTGTAATTGCGACGCACCAGACCCTCGCGTCGGCGGCGCAGCCAAACCATATATTCCACTGGATCATCTGGAGCATCACGGTCGTCGACAGTCTGCCGGCCTTCATCAATCGCCTCGGCCGTCGAAGCGCTCATATCCAGAAGGAAGACCACAGCAACTTCCCGTTCATTTCGGTTACGATGCCAGTAAATCTTCTCGTCCGGCGGAACACCCATATGAAGATCTGCCCACGCTTCGATGGCAGCATTCAGATCAATATCCTCACCATCAACCAACCGATAAGTCTTGCGCATCGTCTCTGGCATGATTAATTCGAACTGACGGCGGATGTGGTTGGCCAAAGCAGAATAAGTCTTCAACGATTCCTGGTAGAAGGCGGGATCACCTTCCTCCACTGTTTTCTCTTTTACGATGCACCAGCGGGGTTTATAATCATTGGCCCTGAAATCCCATTCATCATAAACGTAGGTCTCCGGCTCTCTGGCTTCAAGTTCACCACCCGCCTCGTCATCATTGAGTAACGGTCCATAACCTTCTCCTGGCTCGGAATTCGGTGGCGGAGTGCCAGCTTCTTTCATGATGTTCTGAGCAAACTGAGCCATGTCACTATCGACATCACCCTGTTCGGCATCAAGCTCCATCTCCGGGCTTTCCTGGAGAAGCTGCTCCAGCATCTCTTGGGTCATGGGTTGTGCTTCACCTTGTTCGCCGTCATCAGCTTGCAGTTTGGTCATCAACTGGACCATTTCAGGCTTGAAATCGCCACGGTAGTCGACAGGGTCAGGGGACTCGTACGATTCTCCGTCACCTCCGTCCGCAGAGGCATCCATCCCAGCCTGTAACTGGTCAACCAAAGATTCGTATTCTTCTTCTGAGAAATCTCCAGGTTCCTCAAGGTCTTGTTCCTCGAAATCGTCCTCTTGTTCTTGTTCGTTGGGAACCCGAGATATAACCTCGTAAGCCCTGAGTGTGGCTTCTGCGGTATCTTCAACGTTGGCCTCCGAATTTCGGAGTTCATGGAGGATACTGGACAACATCTCAGCAGCTTCTTTGTAGTCCTTTGCCACTGGTAAATCTTGGAACTGGTCCAAGCTCATGTGGATCAAAAGCTCAACTAGTCCTTGCTGTAGTGGCATGTCCTCTATACGAGGCCTATTGGCCAGAGTCTCGGTTTGCACCCTGCCTGATGCCGCCTTGATACCCGGGTATTCTACTTTTATCCGATAATCCAATCGGCAATCTTCTAAGACGGTGAATATATCAAATCCTAATCGGGTGTTTTCAAAAATCTCCAAAAACCTACCGATGTCAGTAAATGTCCGGACCCTACTCAAATCATTGGGATCTTCGAAGCCAGCGGACATATCAGCGTCGACCTCATTGGCAGAGGCCAATTGTTGAGCTCCCAGTTCGTATGCGGCTTTTGCTGCAGCGCGTTCAGCCGATTTACGTTCCAGCATCTGTTCTTCAGCTGCGTGACGGCGGTCCTCAAACTGCGTGGCCGCCTTTTCAAAATCGTATTCAAAGCTGCCAAATTCCAAATGAGCGACTTGATGGGTCGAGACTACTTTGAACCAAGAGAAGTTGTCCTGTTTGTTCGGGTAGTGGTCTACCACTGGAGGTAGGAAAACCTTGGTGCCGTCAGTGGAGGCCATATCTTCATCGATCCATCCGATGTTCCTTTGCACCAGTTCTTGGGTATCGTATATCTCCAATCCAGCGCCGGAAAGAGCACGGCAATATAGACGAAGAATACTCTTCACCCTATCCAATTCCAGGCTCGATGACAAAGTTTCCAGCATAGCCTCTGAGGTATTAGACTCTATCTTGAAGAATGCGATACCGCTTTCAGGATTGTCTTGTAGCAGTTTTGCCCCATGCTGAAACCAAGAATCCAACTGGCTGACAGTGATACGGTTGAGAACATCATCCAAGCTTCGCAGGAATGGCGGAACGGCATCAGGTGTAATCACTACCAAAGCATCGCACAGGTCCAGTATGTAGCCTTGGGAACCCTGGGGGACCTTGCTGAGGGCTTGGGTGCCGTCGGACAGAAACCGGGATGTGTCCCGCAGTCCAACCTTGGCCAAACGCTCGCCTAATTTCAGGAACCGACCCGTCTGGGCTTCATCCACCTGCTGCAGAGCTCTTGGCACCAATTCCAAGCAAGTCTTTACCTCGCGCCAACTGGTGTCAATAAGGGCACGAGACATAGCTAAGAAAGGCTCTCGTTCCCTTCCCATCGCGGGTAACACATCCCGGCCCAAGACCAAGCATTCTCCGGCAACGTCATATGACTTGTAGGACAAAGCCTCAATCAGAGAAGCAAACACCTCCACGTCCCAGAACGGCAGATTTCGGACAAGGTCAGGACTTACCTCGAAGAACTTAGCAGCCAAGGTACTAGATTTCCATGTCCCCTTATAAAGACTACGACCGAGACCAGCCCAACGCGGGATGTACTGCGGGCGCAGGTTAGGAACAATCGATACACTTGACTTGAAAAACGAGACCGCCAAGGTTGGCGAATCTTGGGCCAGGTAGGTGCCGCACCGAGCCCACTGCATAAACGAGGGGAAAGACAGGAATTTACTGACCTCAGGGCTAACGTTGTAATATTCGATAGCCGACTCCCAAGAACGCACAGTCTGGGTGCCGATGGTCAGTCCCTCTTTTGCCCAAAGGCCAATCTCTTCTTCGCCAAAGGACTCTTTTACTGTGGCATTGGCATCATGATATGCCTCGAGTACTGCCGGTGGCAGTTTGGCCAGTTCAGTTTCGATCTCAGAAATAGGACCACTAGTCAAGTTGGTGTCCCTCGCTTTCCAGTCTGTCATCTAGAATTTCGATGCAACTCTGGAGGATTCTGGCTGTCGCCCCAAAGACGACATGTTCTTCATGGACGTAGGAATAAGAGGTTAGGGGCATCCCATCGATCCAGCGCGTTTCCACCCGTCGGTTGGCAGGGTCTATCAGTGCTGCAACGGGAAATTCCACCACCTCAGCAATTTCGATAGCGCTTGGGGTGAATTTATAGGGGTATTCTATGGTACCAGTGAACACTGAAACCTGAAAATTACTTCGAGTCACAATCTCGTCCATCTCGCCTAGGACGGTGATGTCTTCTCGCTTGATTCCCATCTCCTCTTCAGTCTCTCGGAGAGCTGTTTCCAGTAAATCAAAATCTTCCGGGTCTCTAGCTCCGCCAGGGAACGACATCTCCCCTTTGTGGTGTTCAACCTCTTCAGAGCGCTTGTTCAGTAAGATACAGTATTCACCTTCTTTGCGATAAAGAAGAATCATTACGGCCGCAGGAATCATTCCTGTGCCATCGACCCGTTCTACAACGCGCTGCGCCAAGGCCTGTCTTATAATCTCCGGTGGAGTTAGACCCATCTAACCCTCTACTCGAAAATGGAAGACGACACTTCCTCGATACTGCGTTGCAGTTCAGGGTCGTCAGTCAAGGTCCATACGATGGCTACCTGGGACGCGCGGCGAGGCGGTATTCCTTCAGACATCAGACGCCCTGCGTAAATGAGTAGGCGAGTGCTAGCTCCTTCTTGGAGGCCATGCTCCTCCAAATTGCGAATCTTGTCCCCTAACTTCGCTAGTGCGTCCGCGTGCTCTTTAGTGCATCCGCTCTCCCGCTGGATAATCTCAGTTTCAATATCAGGCGGAGGATAGTTGAACTCGATAGAGATGAACCGCTGACGTGTACTATGTTTCAAATCCTTCAGTGCACTTTGGTATCCAGGGTTGTATGAAACACACAGCAGGAACCGGTCATCGGCTTCAATGATCGAACCTGTTTTCTCAATCGGCAGGATGCGGCGGTGGTCGGTCAAAGGGTGTATCAACACCGTGGTATCTTTCCGTGCTTCCACTACCTCATCCAAGTATAGTATGGCTCCTGCCTTGACTGCACGGGTCATGGGTCCGTCAATCCAGCGAGTACCGTTAGCATCCAGCAAGTACCTGCCTACTAAGTCGCTAGCGGTGAGGTCTTCGTGGCAGGCGATTGTGACCAGAGGCACACGAATTTCGCCTTCTTTCAGTTCGTTACCCTGTTCCTTCACCACGGCCAACGGTCGGCCCAATTGCCA
>CEVA01028230.1_pt1 | contig 10546 bp, 10 predicted proteins | sample 361521 | NCBI WGS metagenome assembly CEVA01 (sample SAMEA2622823, study PRJEB7988) | marine metagenome | isolation source: saline water (ENVO:00002010), including | reverse complement strand
AACGAACGGTTGCGCATTCTTAATATCACTTGAACCAGTCGTAGAGTACCGAGTATGCCCGATACCAACGTGCCCAGGCAATTTAACCAAATCGTCTTCATGGAAAGATTGGGCCACAAGACCCATGGCAGTTCGAATTCTTATGGTTTCACCATCACCTGTAGCAATACCCACACTTTCCTGTCCCCTATGCTGTAGAGCATATAGTCCAAAAAAAGCTGGGCGCACTACATCATGGCCGGGATCATAAACACCCACTACACCACATGCTTCTTGCAAATTATCCTCCAAGAATCATCAACATGTTAACGAATACCTTATCGAGGACAATACCTTCTTTTTACCTAATCACCCCTGTACCAAAATGCATTATAGGCGGTGTCAGAAAGAGAGGTCAATTAGTATAATTGGAAATATTTAAAATACTTCCAATTATTTCATCAAATGTCTTAGATCTTCGGTTGGCAACCGAAGAATTGGTAAGGTCACCGCTATAACAAATATACAAATAATTCCTATTGAAGAATTAATCCCAAGCGCAATAGACGGGGAGAATGATTCTGTCATTTTTGCTAGCCATAGAGAACCGAGTGGGTTGGTTCCTATAGCCAAACTGACAACTCCTAAAACTTTCCCCCTTATATTTTCCTCAGATAACAGCATATATAGAGTAAATTGCCCAGGGCCAAAACATGATACCCCTACACCAAGCGTAAACAGAGCAACAAAGGAAATAATATACCAGCTCGATACAGAAAACATGAACAACCCTATCATGGCTATCATTCCACCCGACAAAACCAAAATAGCATGGTGGCGGAAATTGGGTCGTGACGCCAACAAAAGATTTCCAATAATTGAGCCGAATCCTGGTGCCCCGGACAATAATCCCAAATAAGCCGGACCTACGTGTAGAACATCGATCGCAATAACTGGTACTAGCGGCATGTACGTAAAAAGCAGAACATTCATCAATATAGTAATGATTGCAAGAATACGCAATACAGGGTGCTTCAATACGTATGATATTCCCTCAAAAGCAGTTCCTATAATTGCCGTTCCACTTTGCAATTTTCTATATTTTTGAGGGATCCCTATATTAAACAAAAGGAACGCAGATATTATATATAACCCAGATACCACTAGGAAGCTCCCTGTGACATCTACCAAACTTATAAGGAAGCCTGCTAAAATTGGACCTATCATAGTGCTCACACTCAGACCTAACGCGTCTAGAGCAAGTCCGTTGGTCACACCTGAATTCCCCAACATGTCTAATAACAGTGATCTTCTGGATGGCATATCTAAAGCCCATCCTATTCCGGACACCATAACTACAGTATAGGCATGCCATACATTAACTACATCAAACATCAGAGACACAGAGAACACTACACACGCCAAAAAATTAATAAAGGCCACTATTACAAGGATTTTCTTACGATTAGAAGTGTCGGCTAAGACGCCCCCCAGCATACCGAAAGGTATCATTGGCCCCCAGCTAAAAAAACCAACCAAAGCGACAAGCCAAGCAGAGTCGGTTAACTCCCATACCAGAAAAGACACTAGAAAGATCTGCATCCATCGACAAGTGAAACCGACTAGCGTACCAGGCCAAAGAAATCTAAAACTCCTGTATTCGAAAGCACTAAATGTCCTAGGTAGATAGTTCTTTGAGAATTTCCGTTGATGAACTTCAGGCATTCACATAATCTTCAAATACGACCACTATTAAGACTCTCGTTAGTACTTGTTCTAGGCGTAAACAGAATTTTGAAACTAAAAATATCTAAAACTATTAACTAATATCTGAAAATTCGATCTGTGACCTGGGCTATGTTAAACGTTGTTCCAATCAGTAGGGAGATTTACAAACGTTTCTGTTCGCCTGACACCTTCAATATTTCCTATCATTTCGCGTAAATAAAGTCCTAGGTCTTGCGTATTTTTCAAGGTTACCCACGCAAACAGATCAAACGAACCCGTCGTCGCTGATACCCACACAACTTCATCTGAATCTAACATTGTCTGAGCCACACTTGCTATTTTGTTAGGAGCAACCTGTAAGGCAACCAAAGCCTGAGATTCATACCCAAGTTTTGAATATTCTGGTTGCACAGTCACCTGGATATATTGTTCTCTAACGAGCCTTTTTAATCTCCTCCGAATTGTACCTTCACTGACACTCGCTGCTCTAGCCATATCAGCATTCGACCGTCTGCCATCCTTTTTCAGGAGACTTACAATCAGGGAATCCAATTTATCCAAATTACTATCGCTCATTCTTGAATATGCCTCTGTTCATCGCTACCGCACTGAATAGTATTGATATCAATAACTTCTGTCAAATATGACTTTTCTATAAAAATCATTTCAATCGACTAACTGAAATTGCCAACCCTACAAATGTACCAACAAGTGCTGAGAAAAGGAATGTTCCTACTATCACGGAAAAACTAACGTATGCAATAAATACGCTCACACCAGCAACATACTGCAACTTCATTCCACGCTTCCTGTTAGTAGCTATACCTATACTCTCACCTATCATTAATCCCAAACCGGCAAAAGCTAACAAAAATAGCAACGAATCGTATGTGACAAAAAGATATATGATGCCGTAGAGTATCCCACCCAAAAGGGCCAAGAAGGTACCCATAGCTATTCCACGCAGTAAAATTGCGAGGGAAATTTCATAGGTTGGTAAACGCCTAGCCTGGCCATGCTCTCTACAGCGAATCCCCACGGGAGCATGAACCATACACAACGGGCACACCAATTTATTACACTGGCTACATTTCAGATTAGTCTGATTCTTAGGGTGCTCAGCGCAGTATTTAATCAACATCATTTGACTTTACAACCTGGTTTAATCTGGTTTTCTAGAAGTCCAGCCAACTCCTCGAGGGACATCTCTATCCCAAAGAATCCTATTAACAACTACAGATAGTATAGGATAACCCTGATCTGGAATTTCCCAATTTGCCAGAAGTCTCTTTGCTATTATTATTACCGTCGCTGCAACAAACATGTACGTAAATTGTATTTGGCCTAACAACAATTCTAAAACGGGGAACAGAATCAAAGTCACTAAAACCATTAATGCCGTGTCACGCATTAACACTTTCCCAATAATCCCTATCATTACGGCAGCAAATAACATCTCTCTCCACATCAAGAACCCTAGCATGACTCCAGTAAGAGTTGCGATTCCTCTCCCTCCAGTAAAGCGTATAAACGGAGACCAATTATGACCTGCTACAGTAACTAGCCCTACAGTTATCTGAATTGGAACTGATTGATCTAGTAATTTTGCAACAATTATTACTAAAGTGCCTTTACCCACACTATCAAATATTCCTAGAAAAAATCCCTTCATTAAGCCGATATGTTCAATAACATTAGATGCGCCAACATTTCCAGAACCATAAGTTCGAATATCTATACCCTTTAAGAAACGTCCTGCCATGTAAGCTGACGGAATCGCACCCCAAAGGTAGGCAACAAATATTAAGAACGTGGTAGTAAGCATATATGCTATAAAATATGAACCGTATTAAACCCTAACCGCGAATCTGGAATCTGAGGATATTGATTTTTACAATTTCATTTTGAAAGATACGATTCATACACTATATATCCTCTCCCTTAAGATCCAATAGAGCTTCATATGACTCTATAGGAGGCCCAACGGTGCCTGGTTCTGGCTCATCTGGATTGCCCGAGGCATGGTAATCACTTCCTCCGCAGGCAATTAAATTAAATTCATTCGCTAGATTAGCTAGATCTGAAACTTGACTGGGTGAATAATCTCCATAATAAACTTCCATTCCCACCAATCCTGATTCTTTAAGTTCCGCCAATACTGGCCTCAATTCTGAAATATTATCGGGTCCAGATTTTGAGCTTACGTACGTGGGATGAGCAATGACAGGTAGCGCCCCATTTTGAAGTAGTATTTGAACTGCCTGTCTGGGTTCAAGTTTTATTCTCCCTACATACGCGGGACCATTTCGACCTATGTACCGATCAAATGCATCGCGAGGGTATTTAACGTATCCTGCCTCAACCATCGCCTTAGCTATATGTGGCCTCCCGATCGATCCTCCATCAGCTAATTCTTCTACCCTTTCCCAAGACAAGACAATACCTAATTCATCCAACCGTCTTACCATACCTTTAGCCCGATCTTCTCTACCTTCACGAAACTCACTAAGCATACTCTGAAAACCACTCTCTAGGTAATCTACGAAGTACCCCAGTATATGAACCTCTGAGCCTGGAATATCCGTACTCAGCTCAATTGCTGGAATCACTTTCATTCCTGGAAATTCTTCAGCTGCTTGATTAGCTTCCTTTATTCCTTCCGTGGAATCATGATCACTAACTGCAATTACCTTCAGCCCTTTGCTGGCACACAGACTAACAAGATTTTTAGGGGTCAAAGTACCGTCAGAATACGTGGTGTGCAGATGCAAATCAACTTCTATCATTTCATCTGCCGCCCCAGATTTTCACCAAACTTCCAAATATATATTCAATACTCAAATTCCCTGTCCACCCTTTCAGTCAACAATACAGTCCCGGAAAAATCATCCACATCAAACATCACACTATTAAAACGTACAGGGCCTGTCTTCACAAATGATAGTCTATGAGGGATTTGGTCTAAAAACCTATTCAATACATCTTCTGGTTCGGCACCAATAATGGAATTCACTGCCCCACACATACCCAAATCACTCACAAAACCCGTTCCTTTGGGTAATATCCTGCAATCTGCAGTTGCTACATGTGTGTGTGTACCTGCTACAACACTAACTCGACCATCTAGATACCAACCTAATGCAGCTTTCTCTGATGTCGCCTCAGCATGAATGTCAATAATTTTTATGATTGCATCCTGATGCTGTTGTAAAAAGTTATCCATAGCTCTGAATGGATCATCAAAATTCCCAACGAACACCCTTCCTATGAGATTGACTATCAGTACCCCATTTACATCAACATACCCAGACCCAGGGGTAGAGTCAGGATAATTAAGTGGCCTCAGCACACTGGCTTGGTCATTTAAAAGTGGAATTATTTCCTTCTTATCCCAGATATGATTACCTGATGTTATGACATCAACCCCATAGGAAAATATTTCCCTGGCTGTATCTGGGGTAATCCCAAGACCGCCGGCTGCATTTTCCCCATTTGCAACCACTATGTCCAATTCCAACTGCCTTCGCAAATCCGGCAGTATTTTTCGAACAGCCTCGCGGCCAGGGCGACCTACGATGTCCCCAATCATCAATATTCGCAACGAGAAATTCCTAATCCCATGTAATCACTACACTCTAGAAGAAAAATGCTTACATTGGTTGCTTGTGCATGCAACTACACTAATATTTAACTGCCAAAATTACTCTGGAAGATCACTTAGCATACTCGACGCTTCGACTTTCCCTAATCACGGTGACCTTGATCTGTCCAGGATAGGTTAGAGTTTCCTCTATTTTCTTCACTATATCCCTAGCCATTGTTGTCGCCGAAACGTCATCTACCTTATCAGGCTGCACTATAATCCGTATTTCCCTGCCTGCCTGTATTGCAAAACATCTTTCCACACCATCAAATGATCGAGCTACGTCCTCTAGAGCCTCAAGTCGCTGTATGTAGTGCTCCACTGTATCACGCCGTGAACCCGGCCTGGCTGCACTTATAGCATCAGCCGCGGCTACCAGAAAAGATTCTATGGTGCTATGGTCATCATCATGGTGTTCTGCTATGGCAGTTATAACTGGTTGAGGTATCTTATTCTTTGCAGCCACATCAGCACCTATCTGTGCATGAGGACCTTCAATCTCGTGAGTAAGTGCTTTCCCGATATCATGTAAAAGACCACCCATTTTTGCTACTTTAACATTGACACCTATTTCACTCGCCATCATACCAGCCAAATGAGCAACTTCTATACTGTGCTGCAAGACGTTTTCTCCATAACTGAAGCGGTATTTTAGTCTGCCAAGTAACTTGGCTAGTTCAGAGTTGACGCCTCGAACCTCTGTGTCCATTAGTGTCGCGTCCCCAGCTTTCTTGATCGTTTCCATCAATTCTTCTTCAGATTTGGATACCATCTCCTCTATCCTGGCTGGGTGAATCCGTCCATCCGCAATCAACTTTGTTACTGCTAATCGCGCAGTTTCTCTGCGTATTGGATCAAACCCAGATAGAGTTACCGCCTCCGGTGTATCATCGATTATAAGATCTATACCAGTTGCCTTCTCTATGGCTCTAATGTTTCTTCCTTCACGACCAATGAGACGACCTTTCATTTCATCTGTTGGCAAAGGAACACTAGTTAATGTGGCCTCAGAAACAACATCAGACGCGAGTCTCTGAATGGCAAGTCCTAAAATGTTACGAGCATTGTCCGTGGCTTCGTCTTTAGCACTCTCTTCCATATCTCTGTAGCGAATGGCGAGCTCTTGCCCCATCTCTTCTTCAGCCAGACGCATAACCTCATCACGAGCCTCGTTCTCTGAAAAGTTTGATATCTCTTCTAGCTTCGTCAGTTCCTGACTTCTTAACTCTTCCAAATCTGTACGAAGGGAATCAGATTCTTTTTCCTTGTCAACTAGAGCTTGCTCTCGTCGGTCCAGATTATCAGCCCGTCTTTCGACATTTTCCTCACGGTTAGAGACACGACGCTCCATTTGTTGCACTTCAGATCTACGTTCCCTCAGCTCAGCGCGTTCACTTTCACTAACAGACCTGATACGCTGTGCTTGATCACGTGCTTCTGTCAACAGTGCACGCTCCTGAACGCGTGCATCATCCAACATCCTTTGTGCATCTTGTCGGGCTGACTCAAGCTTACCACTCGATATTATTCGCCAGCCAAAATAACCGCTAAGTCCACCAACCACTAAACCAACGAGGATGGCAACAATCGCAGCGATAAATTCCATCGCTACTCACCTCCTCATCTAATATTTTCAACCCTTATGTAACAAAACCTAACATTCACCAATGGTACGGCCCTTAAAATCTCGTGTCAAATCTAAATATCTCCAGAACTAAACCATTCTCATTCACCTTCATCCCAGCAGACTCAATCTTGCAGTAATTAAATCTTTTGCCAAACACTATACTCAAGGACTTCCATTCATCTATAATCCAAAAGTACAAGGAATAGTGATCCATACGCTAGACTTACCGGAATGTGTCCACTTTCATAATTGTGGTGCTAATAGATCAAAAACGTTAGAAAGGCTAGTCCAGGTGCTAAAAACAAAAGGTTGCGGTGAAATTAATAATTCCCATATAGGTAACAATGAAACTTTAGCTGGATGGGTCCACCGTCGAAGAGACCATGGGAATCTTATTTTTGTAGATTTACGGGACAGAAGTGGCATTATTCAAGTAGTTTTCAACCCCGATCTCTCACCACAGTCACATAAAATTTCTCAGCAACTTCGCAACGAATGGGTTATACAAGTAACTGGCACAGTAAATCCAAGACCAGATGGCACACAAAATGCAGATTTAACCACTGGAACTGTCGAGTTAGTATCCGAACAGATTAAAGTCCTAAATACTTCTAAAACACCTCCATTTTACATAAATGAAGATTCTGAAATAGATGAATTCATAAGACTGAAATACCGGTACCTAGACCTCCGCAAGCAAAATATGAAGAAAATTCTATCTATTAGACACCAAGTTGTGAAATTCATGCGTGATTTTCTGGACCAGCGGGAATTTTTGGATGTAGAGACTCCCATATTAATCAAAAGTACTCCTGAAGGAGCTAGGGATTATTTGGTTCCTTCCAGACTATATCCAGGCAAGTTTTATGCCTTACCACAATCACCTCAGCAACTGAAGCAACTCCTTATGGTGGGCGGTATAGAAAAATATTTCCAGATTGCTCGATGCTTTCGCGATGAAGATCCAAGGGCAGACAGAGTAGTCGAACTGACACAACTAGATGTCGAAATGAGCTTTGTAGACGAAGAGGATATATTGGCCTTAATAGAAGAACTGTACTCATCCCTTGTCAAAACCCTTTTCCCTAACAAAAAATTAATGACACCCTTCCCAAGGATGTCATATAAAGATGCTATGGACACCTATTCTACAGATAAGCCAGATCTCCGATTTGAACTTAAGATGTCGGACGTGTCTAAATCAGTAACTAATTCAGAATTCAAAGTGTTCAGTTCTACAATCGCCAAGGGCGGTATAGTAAAAGGATTTTCTGCACCAAGATGCGCCGGGTACCCTAGGAGGCAATTAGATGATCTCGTAGAATTTGTGAAAACTAAAGGTGCAAATGGACTAATCTGGATTGCGCTCGCAGGTGACTCAGGTGATTTGGATAACCTAACCGTAGAACAAATTAAATCGCCCGCATCAAAATTCCTATCTGTAGAAACAGTTAAAAACATAGCTGCTAGTACAGGTGGCGGCATAGGAGATCTAATATTCTTAATCGCGGGGGACGATAAATCAACAAATTTAGCACTTGAGGCATTAAGAAATGAAATGGGTCGCAGACTAGACTTGGCGGACCCTGATATGTTGGCATTTGCATTCGTAACTGACTTTCCATTACTGGAATGGGAAGACGATAGTAATAGTTGGACCGCTATGCATCATCCCTTCTCATCTCCAAAAGATGGCACAGAGCATATGCTAAACACGTCACCTGAATCCGTTATAGCAAAACAATATGACCTGGTATGTAACGGCGTCGAAACTGCTGGAGGAAGCATACGTATCCACCAGCGAAACATTCAAGAAAAAGTCTTTGAACTTATGGGACATTCCAAAGAGGGCATTCAAGAACAATTCGGACAGTTGTTAGACGCTTTAGAATATGGCGCTCCGCCCCACGGTGGATTTGCCGGCGGAATAGAACGCTTGTTGATGGTTTTGACAGGAATAAACAATATACGAGATGTGATTGCATTCCCAAAAACTCAGACTGGCGTAGATCCATTATTCCAGGCTCCTGGAATTGCAAGCGAGGGACAATTAAAGGAACTCCATTTGAAGACGACGGAAGAATAGTATTATCTAATCAAGTCACGTCTTTGTTTCAATCTACTTTTGGATAAGGAGTAATCTATGTTCGATGTCATAGTATCCAACGGAACCTTGATTGACGGAACAGGATCACCGAGCTACGAGGCCGATGTAGGAATTTCAGGAGACAAAGTAACCGCTATTGGGGATCTGTCTGAAGCTACCTCGAAACGGACTATCAATGCTACGGGACTAGTAGTAGCACCAGGTCTAATCGACAGCCATGTACATTCAGACGGTGTTTTATTAATTGACCCTCAACATGCCAATAGCCTACGCCAAGGAGTAACCACTGAGATACTTGGGCAAGACGGTTTATCTTATGCCCCTCTATCGCAAGAAAATTATCAAATATATAGAAAATATCTCGTAGGGATTCTAGGAGAACCTCCCGAAGAATTGGATATGAGCTCTGTACGGTCATTCCGATCCCATTATCACAAGAAAACGTCTATCAATACAGCTTACCTTGTCGCTCATGGTGCTGTTCGTCTAGAGACGCTTGGATTCCAAGATGTGCCTATGACAGGGCAATCCTTGAAGAAAGCTTGCGACCTCATCAAACAAGGCATGGAAGAAGGTGCTGTCGGATTTGCAACCGGTCTTTCATATCATCCGCAGGCATGGAGCGATACGAATGAACTTGTTGCACTATGTGAAGCGACTAATGAATTAGATGGAGTGTACGTCACACACCTAAGAGATGTAAATACAGATAGGGCATTTGGAGGAGGAGGGATACCTGAAGCCCTTGAAATAGGAAGACGGTCAGGTGTTAAAGTTCATTTTTCACATACTAGAACCTCAGAAGAAAATGCAGGCAAGGTTGGAGAAGTACTAGAACTTATAGATAAATCAAAAGATCAAGTCGACACGACACTGGAATTGTACCCCTACCCAACAGGTAGCACTTTCTGCACAAGTCTCCTCCCTAGCTATGCCCATATAGGAGGTCCAGACGAGATACTTAAAAAATTAAATGATCCATCTGAAAGGAAAAAACTTGGCAAGTATATGGAAGAAAATACTGTCAAATCAGCAGACCAAGCTATCTTGTCATCTGCACCAAACAGTAAACATCTCGAAGGAATGTCAATGATTAAAATAGCGGAGGAAATGGGACTTCCAGTAGGTGAGGCTCTTTGCCAACTCCTCTTAGAAGAGGATTTAAAATTAGGATTTTGGCTGACACCTCCTGCGGATGTATCTGCCTGGCGACAGGTAAGTAAAGATGCTCTTACCTTCCTATCTAGGCCTGATTATATGGTTGGCAGCGACTCTATCCCAGTCGGAGGTCATCCCCACCCACGCGCATATGGTACTTTCCCAAGATTTTTGGGAAGGTTACGAAGGCAATTCGGGGTTCTTTCTCTTGAAAAAATGATCCAACGTATGACTCAAAATCCTGCGAAAAGATTCGGTCTGAAAGGCCGGGGAGTTTTGAAAAAGGGTAATTACGCTGACATTA
>CEVA01179476.1_pt1 | contig 10548 bp, 11 predicted proteins | sample 361521 | NCBI WGS metagenome assembly CEVA01 (sample SAMEA2622823, study PRJEB7988) | marine metagenome | isolation source: saline water (ENVO:00002010), including | reverse complement strand
GGGATAAGCGTGGGAGCTTCTTTTCTTTCCGATGGAGATCAACAGAGAAAATCTTGGTATATGTTTTTCTTTCAACTTCCTTTAGCAGACCTTGCTGTAGCTAATAATGATTTTAATTTTATAGAGCGCTTATGGATGGATTGGTCACCTAATTGGCCAGACTATGAACCTTATGCTAAGAAAACAATTAAAGTTCTCGCTGAAGAAAATGTGCTTTCTAATGCATTAGCCTATTATCGATGTACTTTTCAAGAATCTCTACAAACAGAAAGAATAAACAAATTGGCTGAGCAACTAATGTCTCAAAAGATTCAAATTCCTTCACTTTATTTACATGGTGAAAATGATGGGTGTATAGGTGCAAATCTATCTGAAGGGATGGAGAGCTTTTTTGAGGACTTAGAAATTAAAATTCTTCCAGACTGTGGCCATTTTCTCCATTTAGAAAAACCCGATGAAGTAAATAAGATAATTTTAGATTTCTTATCTAGTTAAACCAACAGACTCAGTCCACTCAACTAAAAGTGCCTGTAGTTGGTAATCAGTACGCAAATTGGTTTCAGAATTAAATATAGACCAAAATAAATTAGTTTTTTCCAGTAGTGAGAAAAATTTATCTGCCTCTACCTTTTCAGATAAATAAATAGATATATTGTCAGTGTCCTGAAAAGTTTCTTGGTTTTCAGTTAGGAATTTATGCCTTATACAGTCCATTAATAAATCTGACATCCATTCTAATTTCAATACCATACTTTCATTATCTTTTGGCCACTGTTCAGATATTTGTAATAAATTATTTCCTGTCTTTATAAGTTCTGAAATATCTTTAATAAAATCTTTCCTCGTTTTGTTTACTTCTAAATCAATCATTTTAGCTGCAATCAATGGCTTCCCTTTTGAGAACAATAAAGCGCTTTCTATCTTGTCTTTATGATTTGTCTGCATTTCTAACCATTTTCTTATCTGATCTTTTTTAGGTATCTGCATATTTACTTGAATGCATCTACTTTTAATTGTTGATGGAAGAGTTTGATATCTATGGCAAACTAATAAAAAAATTGAATTACTTGGTGGTTCTTCAAGATTCTTTAAAAATGAATCAAAGGCCTCTCTAGTTAATTTTTCAAGAGGATGGATTAGAAATACCTTATTCGAACCTAAGAAAGATGATTCATATAACGGTTCCTGTATTTCTCTTACTTGATTAATTGAGATTTGTTTCTTATCTTCAATTGTTGTTATTGAATAGTAGTCCGGATGGTTTGATTCATCAAATAAATGACAAGACTGACATTCATCGCATATTTCAATATTTGGTTTAGTCTTACAAAGAAAGCCTTTTGCTACTTCTAAAGTAAAAGACTTTTTCCCAATTCCCTTAGGGCCTTCAAAAATATAGGCATGATGGTTTGATACTTTCTTTAGAGTACTTTTGTTCCCTTTAAACCAAGGTATTTGATTTTTATCACTCATTAAAAAAAAGGTTATTAATTTTTTCTTCTACGCTTTTAAGCATATCTTCAATTGCTTGCGAACTATCTATAATTTGTATTCTGTTAACATTCTGTTCAGCTAGTTCTAGATAAGCTTCTCGAATTCTGTTGTGAAAATCTATTTCTTCTTGCTCAAATCTATCCAGTTCACCTCTAGCTTTAACTCTGGATAGAGAGATTTCTACTGGGACATCAAATAGTAAGGTTAAATCAGGAATTGGGAGATTTAGATTTCTTGAAAAAGAATTAATCATCTTCGTATCTAGTTCTCTGCCCCCTCCTTGATACGCAAAACTAGAATCCATAAATCTATCCGAAATAACCCAATTGCCTGTTTTTAGATTAGGTAAAATCACTTGCTCTACATGGTTTTTTCTATCAGCTAACATCAACATTAATTCAACTTCAGAAGAAATATTAGTTTGAGGATCTAATAGAATTGATCTTAGTTCACTTCCTATAGAGCTACCCCCTGGCTCTCTAGTTACCACATAGCTGATTCCTCTTTCATCTAAAAGATTAGTTATGCTTTTTATTGAGGAAGTTTTTCCTGAACCTTCTATTCCCTCTAGAGTAATAAACTTTGTTTCCATTATTAATTTAATTGATATTTTCTAACAGCTCTATTATGTTCTTCAAGAGTATCAGAAAAATAATGAGTTCCATCACCTTTGGCAACAAAATATAAAGAAGTGCCTTCTTTAGGGTTAATAGCTGCTTCTAAGGAACTCTTACTTACAAGTCCGATAGGTCCTGGAGGGAGTCCTTTAATGTGGTAAGTATTGTAAGGATGCTTCATTGTTATATCTGACCTTCTAATGTCTCCATCAAAATCTTTTCCTAGAGCATAAATGATGGTTGGGTCAGATTGTAGTTTCATTCCAATTTGTAACCTTCTCACGAAAACACCTGCGATCTGTCTCTTTTCAATTCCTTCTTTTTCAATTAGAGACGCTAGAATTAAAGCCTCATACGAATTTTTGTAAGGTAAATTTAGACTTCTTGAATTCCATAGTTCTTCTAAGATTTCTTGATGCTTTAAATTAGATCTATTTAAAATATCAATATAAGAGTCCCCTTTTAAGTAGTTATAAGTATCAGGATGAAATTGTCCTTCCAGAGAAATAACATCTAAATCTAATATAGCTTTAATCTTTTCTACGTTATTAAAGTGATGGTCTTTTTTAATATATTGATTGTTAGTAAATAGATCTGAAATCTCATTAAAGGTTGAACCTTCTTTTAATCTGATTTGCCTGTAGAAAACAGAACCTTCAGTTATTTTTTTAATAAGCTTAAAAATATTTTCATCTTTAGAAACTAAATATTCTCCAGTTTTAATATTAGCTCGAGAATTAAAAATTCTTACGTAAGCTTTTAGAATAGTTGGCCTGCTTGTTAATTCCTTTTTATCCAATATGCTTATTACCTGATTTAGTCCATAGCCTTGATCTACATTAATAATTAATGTTTCTGTTATTGGGATAGGCCTAAAGAGGTTAAAAGTTAGCATTCCTATTAGAAATACTATTACGACTATTAATATCTTGATTATTGACGAAGAAGGAAATAACACCGAGTTATTCTAACTCAGAGAAGACAAGAGTAGCGTTGGTTCCGCCGAATCCAAAAGAATTAGAAATACTTTTCTTTACATGAATTTCAGTAGCATTGTGTGCTGAATAATTTAGATCACAACCTTCACTTGGATTATCTAGGTTAATTGTTGGTGGAACTATGTTATCTCTAATGGAAAGAATGCTATAAATGGCCTCAACAGCTCCAGCTGCGCCTAATAGATGTCCAGTCATAGATTTAGTAGAACTAACAATGAATTTCGAAGTATCTTCGCCAAAAACTTTCTTAATTGCTGAAGACTCAGCTAAATCTCCAACAGGAGTTGAGGTTCCGTGAGCATTAATGTACTGAACATCGCTTGCATTAATTTCTGCGTCATTAAGGGCATTTTTCATTGCTAAAATTGCTCCCTCTGCTGTTTCTGGAGGAGCAGTCATATGAAAAGCATCTGCGCTCATTCCAAATCCAATTATTTCGCCATAGATTTTTGCCCCTCTGGATTTAGCATGTTTTAACTCCTCTAGCATTAAACAGCCTGCCCCCTCACCTACTACAAAACCGTCTCTATCTTTATCCCAAGGTCTACTTGCCTTTTGAGGTTCTTCATTTCTTGTTGATAAAGCTTTAGAGGCATTAAAACCAGAAATAGAAAGAGGTGTAATTCCCATCTCGGCACCTCCAGTAATCATTAGTTCTGCATCGCCATGAGATATACTCCTAAAGGAATATCCAATTGAATGACTTGCACTTGAACAGGCACTAGCTATAGAAATATTAGGTCCTTTAAAACCATATTTAATAGATACATAACCAGATACCATATTAATAATTGAACCAGGAACAAAGAATGGAGATATTTTTTTAGTTCCTGATTTATGTAAAATATTAGCGTAATTTTCTATCGTTCTTAAACCTCCAATACCTGAACCAATTGAAACACCTATTCGTTCAAAATTGGAATTACTTTCATCTATACCAGAATCTATGATGCATTCTTTAGAAGCAGCCACACCATATTGAATAAATCTATCAAGTCTCCTTATTTCCTTTTTTTCTAAGTACTTTTCAGGCTCAAAAGAAGGCAAACTAGCAGCAAATTTAGTATCGTAATCATTTGTATCAAAATACTGTATAGGTTTAACAGGGTTCTTGCCTGAGAGCAGTTTACTCCAAGAGCTTTCTACTTCATTACCAACAGGGGATAATAACCCTAGACCAGTAACAACTACCCTTCTAGCCGACATTTTTTAAAATCTACCTAGTGATTTTAGGTAATTAAGAATTATTATTAATATAATCTACAGCGTTCTGTACAGTGGCAATTTCTTCAGCCTCTTCATCAGGGATTTCAATTTCAAATTCTTCTTCAAAAGCCATAACAAGCTCAACTGTATCAAGAGAATCAGCTCCTAGGTCATCTATGAAAGAAGCTGCTAATTTCACTTCTTCTTGAGATACGCCTAACTGCTCACAAACTATTTTTTGTACCCTTTCTTCAACACTCATGGGATCCTCCTTTATAGAAAGCTTTGATATTAATTCCGACGCGCATGTTAACCAAAATTGATTTAATTTGCATTATATATCGTACCCAATTGTAAGACAGATAAGAAGCATGTTACATATAAAGCCCTCCATTTATATGTATAGTTTGGCCAGTAATATAAGAAGCCTCGTCTGTAATAAGAAACTCTATTAGCTCCGAAACTTCTTCTGGTTTACCAAAACGCGATAAAGGAATTTGTTTAAGTATTTCTTCTTTTATTGTATTACTTATCTGTTCAGTCATATCAGTCTCAATATAACCAGGTGCTACAGAGTTAACTGTTATAGCTCTACTCCCTACTTCCTTAGCTAGAGATTTAGAGAAAGCCTCAATACCTGCTTTTGCAGCAGAATAATTTGCCTGTCCTTTGGTTCCTATTGATGCCGAAGTGCTTGTTATATTAATAATCCTGCCCCATTTTTTCTTTAACATAAACTTAAGAACAGTTTTACTGATTTGAAAAGTACCAGTAAGGTGAATATTCAAAACATCAGCCCATTCTTCATCTGACATTCTTAAAACTATATTATCTCGAGTTATTCCTGCATTATTAATTAGTATTTCTACATCTGAATGGTCCTTAATTAAAAAGTTATTAAATTCTTTAATAGACCTATCATCATTTAAATTTAGTTCTAAACCCAGGATGCCTTCATTTTCTAATTCTTGAACTCCTCTTTTAGAAGTAGAGGTACCTACAACAACATAACCATTCTCTTTAGATTTGAGTGCTAAACTTTTCCCTATACCCCTAGAGGCACCTGTTATGAGAATTTTCTTTTTTTCTTTACTCATTAGACAGTTTTAGGTAATTATCATAAGTATCTAAATCTATGGCGGATATACTTGGTGATATTCTTTTAATTAAACCACTTAAGACTTTACTAGGGCCACATTCAATAATTGTGGTTACCTTCAAACTAGTAATTGTTTTAATAGTATCTACCCATCTTACAGTGCTATAAATCTGTTTTACTAATTTTGCTTTTATCTTACTAATATCATTTTCATAGTCTGAATCTACATTATGAATTATAGGAATTCTTGGTTTAATGAACTCTATATCTTCTATTTTGCTCTTAAACTTATAAGCTGCCTCTTTCATTAAAATTGAGTGCGCTGGAACACTCATAGGAAGTGGAATAGCTCTTTTAGCTCCCAATGATTTACATTCGTCAATGGCTTTCACAATGCCCAGTTTATTCCCTGATAATACAATTTGATTTTGAGAATTAAGGTTAGCCACATTAACTAAACACTTTTTGTCTTGGTTTACACGTGAACATACTTTATTTATTTCGTCTTCTTCTAATCCAATTATTGCTGCAATTCCGCCTTCTCCTTCAGGTACAGCAGATTGCATTAATTTAGATCTTTCAACAACCAAAGTTAAACCATCCTTAAAAGAGATAGTCTCAGAAGCAACCAAGGCTGCATACTCCCCCAAAGAATGTCCGGCAAGACAAGTTGGTAAACTTATAAATTTAGAAATCTGATTCCATAAGGCTATATCAGCAGTCAACATTAAAGGTTGTGTAATTTCTGTTTTAGATAAATCTTCCTTACCCCCCTCCTTTAGAAGTTTTATTAAATCTATTCCTAATAAATCAGATGACTCATTAAAAGTATTTCTTACTACAGAAAGGTTATCAATATACTGAGATAACATCTGTGGGTACTGAGAACCCTGTCCTGGAAAAACAACTGAGATTTTATTTGAAGACATCAGAGTTTATTTACTCTTCTAAGATCTCTTCATCCTTATGAATTTCTATGATCTTCTTTCCTTTATAAAACCCATCAGTAGTCATGTGATGCCTACGATGCTTTTCTCCTGTTACAGCATCAGTAGAAAGAGAAGCTTTTTTTAAAGCATTATGTGATCTACGCTTACCTCTCTTTGATCTGGAAACTTTACTTTTTTGTACTGCCATAAACTGCTCCGGTCAAGAATTTTAAGTAAATTACTTAATTAAGTCTCTAATTTTTTTAAAGGGTTTAATTTTTTTAAAATCTTCATCGCTTATTTCATTATTATTATCAGGATGACAACAATTAACTATTGATGGGTAATTTAGATGTATTTCTTCAACAATCAGTGTATCAATAGCAAAATTATCTACATCTTGGTAATGGACCTCAAGTGGTCCTTTTTTGTCTAGATTTTGGTACTTTTTATCTTTTACACTAACTTTAATTTCTAAGTTCAAATTAATATCTGTGTTTTTAAAACATCTTTGACACTCGCTTTCAAAAGTAACAGAAACAATTCCCTTTACAATAAAAAGGTCTTCTGACATTCTTTCAATTTCTAAATTTACTTTTATATCCTCTTTAATTTCACCTAATTGATCTAAATTTGTTAAGTTATTTAGCTTCTTCTTTATTTTAATGGGGAAACTAGCTTCATTCAGGTTTAAGAAATTATTTTCCATTGTTACTTAATATTTCTTTAAATATACGAGGCTCTTCTGTACTACAAAAAATATCTATTTCCGGAAAATTGATCTCTTTAGCATGAAGTAACATTCTTTTTATCCCTCTTTTACGATAAAAGTTATTCAATTCATGATGCCCATACTTTTTATCTCCGATAACAGGATAACCTTCATTACTTACTTGAACTCTTATTTGGTGTGTTCTCCCTGTTAATAGAGTGCACTCTAATAAACAGACCTTTTGATTATCTGCTAGTCTTTTAAATTTAGTTATTGACTGTTTTCCATCCGGAGTTTCTATTACATGTCTTTCTCCAGATCTTAAATAATTTTTCTTTAGACTTGAAGTTATGTGTACTTCTTTGTGAGGCCATTTGCCTCCAACTACAGCTAAATATTTCTTTTCAACTCTTCCCTCTCTCATTTCTGTATTTAAAGTTCTCAGAACAGATCTTTTGAGCGATAAAACGATGCATCCAGAAGTCCCTCTGTCTAACCTGTGAACTAACTGAGCATTCTTGTATTTATCATCAATTTGTCTTACTGCCTCTATTAAACCTAAGCTTAAACCACTCCCTCCATGACTTGCTAAACCTTCGGGTTTATTAAAAATTAAAACAGAGTTTTTATTGTAAATTATTCTGTCTTTCAATAATTCAGTTAAAGATTTACTAGCTGTGTTTTGGCCTCTCTCTTCAACTCTATAAGGTGGAATTCTTATGACATCACCTTTCTTTAATCTTCTGTCTGGTTTACTTCTTGATCCATTTATCCTTACTTCACCTTTTCTGATTATTGAATATATTTTAGATCTGGGTAAATTCTTTAACTTTGAAACAAGACAGTTATCCAATCTAGTATTTTCATACTCTTCATCAACAATATAGCTACTTACATTGAGATATTTACTTTTAGAGATTTTAGTCATTCTTTATAAAGTGCCTGCTATGTGCTATTTTAAATAGTAAGTTGTAAATTATTGTTAATAAAAAGACTTTTCAATAAGAAATTACAGCTAATTATTGAATTTATTAAATAGAAAGGAAAGCAAACAGTTATAGTAAGTTTTCTGAGAGAAGAAGAATTTTTAGTCGCGTGGGTGTGACACAACTTAAGAACTAATTCGCCCAATACACATATACCTCTCTGATAGCTATTTGTAGCTTTTCTTCAACATAGAAGGAATAACATGAAAAGAATGTTAATAAATGCTACTCAGCCGGAAGAACTGCGAGTTGCATTAATAGATGGTCAAAGCATATACGATTTTGATATAGAGCAAAAAGGCCAAGAAAGAAAAAGATCAAATATTTATAAGGCTAGAATTTCTCGTATAGAACCAAGCCTAGGGGCTGCATTTGTAGACTTTGGTACAGAAAAACATGGATTTTTACCTGTTAAAGAACTAGCCCCACAATTTTTAAAAAATAAAAAGGGAAAAAGTTCTATAACTGAGTCTTTAACTCAAGGACAGGAAATAGTAGTTCAGGTAGATAAGGAAGAGAGAGGCACTAAAGGTGCTGCCTTAACAACCTTTATATCACTTCCAGGTCATTATTTAGTCTTAATGCCTAATAATCCTGAAGCCGGAGGAATCTCTAGATCTCTAGAAGGGAAAGCTAGAGACGAGGTAAAAGAAAACTTTAGAAGTTTAGATGTTCCTGAAGGCATGGGATTGATTGCTCGAACTGCAGCTCAAGGCTCTTCCCTAGATGAACTGCAATGGGATCTTGAATATCTATTAAGTGTTTGGGACGCAATTCAGGAAGCTAATCAATTACGGAAAGCTCCTTTTTTAATCTATAGAGATGATGACCTTATTTCTAGAACTTTAAGAGATTTCTTGAGGGAAGATATAACTGAAGTTTTAGTTGATACAGATGAAGCCTTTGAAAAGGCTTATGAATTTTCTGGAAGATTAGCACCTGATCTTCAGGATAAAGTTAAGCGATACGATGAAGCAATACCTCTTTTTACTAGATACCAGGTAGAAAGCCAAATTGAAACCGCGTATCAAAGAGAAGTGGGATTAAACAACGGCGGTTCCATTACTATTGATCAAACTGAAGCTCTAGTGGCTATAGACATTAATTCTTCAAAAGCAACTGGCGGAGCTGATATAGAGGAAACGGCATTAAAAACAAATCTAGAAGCAGCTAAAGAAATAGCAAAGCAATTGAGATTGAGAGATATAGGGGGACTAATTGTTATTGATTTTATAGATATGGGTTCTTTAAGAAATAAAAGAGAAGTTGAAGATTTAATGGTTGAATCTATTTCTTTAGATAGAGCTAAAACACAAGTGGGAAGAATATCTAGGTTTGGTCTTTTAGAAATGTCTAGACAAAGATTAAGACCTTCCCTTCAGGAAAGATGGACTCAAGATATAGGAAGTCTGTCAACTGCAGTTTTAAGATTAATTGAAGAGGAAGCTGGAAAAAAGAAAAGTGGTGAAGTTAGAGCTGTAGTGTCTTCAGATATGTCAGTCTTTCTTTTAAATGAACGCAGATCTAGAATTAATGAAATTGAAGAAAGAACTAGTGTAAGAGTAGTTGTTATATCTGATACGAGTAGATCAGATAACAGATTTGAAGTAACTAGATTAAGATCTGATGATAAAAAAACAGGAGGAGAAACTAGTTATAAAATACAAGACGAAGTTGGAACTTCTAATAAATTTGATTCTTCTATTAAGAAGAAAAGTTTAGAAAAAGCTGCTGTTAACCTATCTCCAAAGAAAAAACCCAGAAGAAAGGGTCAAGGGTTACTTTCTAAGATTGTAAAAACCTTAACAGGACAATCTCAAAAAACATCTCCTTCCAACAATAAGCCTAAGCCTAAACCTAGAAAGGGTCCTAACAAGGCAAGAAAGGTTAATAAAGACTTTAAACCAAAAGAAAAAAATAAAAATCTTCAAAAAGGTACCAACAACAGGAATAAAAATACTCAAAGTAAAAGCCAAACCAAAGAAGAATCAAGTAAACCTAATCAACGACCGGGTAAGCAGCAATCTAAAAATAAAAAGAACGACTTTAAAAATGCTAAACCCCAAACGAAAGCAAAAACAGACACTGTCCAGAACAAAAAACCTAAAACAAATACAGTACAAGATAAGAAGCTAAAAACAGATAAGGTACAAGGCAACAAAGCAAAAAAAACGTCCCCCAATAAATCAATAGAGGCTAAAGAAAAGACTAAAAAAATAGAACCTAAACAAACAAAAGAGAAAGTTGTAACTGCTGAAATCTCTGCGCCTACAGAAAATAAAAATCTGGAAGTTCCCAAACAAGAGAGCAAAAAAAGTGCTCAAGAGTGGGGACGCGCCACTAATGATCCAAGAAATAAAGGTTAGGTAAAACCAGGTAAACCTTTTTTTGTTAATTTATTAACGTAACTCTCAATAAGTCTTCCTGAAATTGAAATTCTACCAGGTGGAACTTCAGGCAAGGATTGATAATGAAACCAATCAGCAATATCTATTTCATCACCATCA
>CEVA01243361.1_pt1 | contig 10549 bp, 8 predicted proteins | sample 361521 | NCBI WGS metagenome assembly CEVA01 (sample SAMEA2622823, study PRJEB7988) | marine metagenome | isolation source: saline water (ENVO:00002010), including | reverse complement strand
CTTGGCGCGAGGGGTTTTGCCGATTGGATGTGCGATCAGGATCGGGTTCTGGTTACGGACACTAGTCTCCGCGACGCCCACCAATCTCTACTCGCGACGCGCATGCGGACCCATGATTTGCTTGGCGCGGCACCGTCATATGCCCATCTTCTGCCTCAACTTCTTTCCGTGGAGTGTTGGGGAGGGGCAACTTTTGATGTCGCGATGCGCTTTCTCAAGGAAGACCCGTGGCAGCGTCTGGCCCAGTTTCGGGAGACGATGCCTAATCTCCTTCTGCAGATGCTGCTACGCGGTGCCAACGGAGTCGGTTACACAAACTATCCGGATAATGTGGTCCGCTATTTCGTGCATCAGGCGGCGGAGGGCGGTGTTGATCTGTTTCGTGTATTCGACTCTCTCAATTGGGTCGAGAATATGCGTGTCGCCATGGATGCCGTAATCGAGACGGGAAAGTTATGCGAAGCGGCGATATGCTATACTGGCGATATCAGCGATCCCGCGCGCTCGAAATACGATCTTGACTATTTTCTCGCTATGGCACGCGACCTGGAGGCGGCGGGCGCACATATCATTGCAGTCAAAGATATGGCTGGGCTTTGCAAACCCGCGGCGGCAACTACTTTGATCAAAGCGCTCAAGCAGGAAACCGACCTACCAATTCATTTTCATACTCATGACACCAGCGGTATCGGAGCGGCCAGTATCATGGCGGCTGTTGAGGCCGGAGTTGACGCGGTCGATCTAGCGATGGATTCGCTATCCGGACTTACTTCACAGCCGAGCTTTGGCTCGGTCAACGCTGCGCTTATGCATACGCCGCGAACCACCGGCCTCGATCAAGATTCGATTCACGCAATATCTCATTATTGGGAGCAGGTACGGCGCGGCTATTATGCGTTTGAGAGCGACATCCGCGCTGGAACCTCGGATGTATATGAGCACGCTATGCCAGGCGGGCAGTACACTAATCTGCGCGAACAGGCACGGGCGCTTGGAATCGGCGATGAGCGCTGGCCGGAAGTGGCTGCGAGCTTCGCTGTTGTGAACGAAATGTTCGGTGATATTGTCAAAGTTACCCCGACTTCTAAAGTGGTTGGAGACATGGCACTCCTCATGGTGACAAGCGGGTTAACAGCGGAAGACGTTATCAATCCTGAGCGTGAAATCGCTTTTCCAGAATCTGTCGTATCATTCTTTGCTGGCGATATCGGACAGCCTCACGGCGGTTTTCCAGAGGCATTGCAGAAGAAGGTGCTGAAGAACCGCGCACCCATGTCGGTTCGCCCTGGGTCGGTTCTGGCCGATGCTGACCTTAAGGCGTTACGCACTGAAGCAGAGCACAAAGTAGGCCGCCAAATTCGGGACACTGAATTCGCGTCTTATCTGATGTATCCGCAGGTCTTTACCGACTATGCCTTGCACCGGCGACGCTATGGCGATGTCAGCGTTCTCCCCAGCCGCACATTTTTTTATGGCATGCTGCCTGGCGAGGAGATTACTCTCGATATCGCACGTGGTCGCCAGTTCATCATCCGTTTCCTCGCGCTTAGCGAGCCCGACGATAAGGGCCACCGCACGGTATTTTTCGAACTCAACGGACAGCCACGCAATGTTCAGGTTGATGACCTTGGGTCGGGTACGACACGCGAGGCGCTGCCTAAGGGAGAAGAAGGCAATGCCTACCATATTATGGCACCAATGCCGGGCATGGTGGTCAAGGTATTTCACACAGAGGGCGAAGAAGTTTCCCGAGGTGATGTTCTGTTCGCCATCGAAGCCATGAAGATGGAGACCGCAGTTCATGCCGGGCACGGAGGTTCAGTAAAGCGTATCTTGGTCCAAGCCGGTGAAACGGTTGAGGCTAAGGACCTTATGATGGAGCTGGCGGATTGACAGAGGGAAAGATGGATGTCGACTAAAACTACTGACTTGTTGCATTCAGCAGAAGCAGTTCTTTTGCGCGAGGACCAGGAGGGCATCGCGACGCTTACTTTGAATCGACCCAAATCTGGTAACAGCCTGTCGCACGAGTTAGTTCGCGCGATGCAGAGGGCGTTGGATGAGATAGATGGTGATAAGAGCATCCGCGTGGTCGTAATAGCGGGCTCAGGGCAACTTTTTTGCACCGGCCACGACCTAAACGAATCGATCGCTGCTATGGAGGATCCGTCGACCAAGCTTGCCGCCAATCGTGCCTGTTCTCGCATGATGCAGAGTATGCTTAAGCTTTCCAAGCCAATCATCGCCAAGGTGCATGGCGTAGCGACGGCGGCAGGCTGCCAGCTCCTGGCGACCTGTGATCTTGCCGTTGCGTCGTCAGAAGCGCGTTTTGCTACGCCGGGAGTAAATATAGGCCTTTGGTGTTTATCGCCGCAGGTGGCATTGAGCCGCACCATTGCGCCGAAGCATGCTATGGAGATGCTGCTAACCGGCAAGCTCCAAGATGCTGATACGGCTTTTCGGTTTGGCCTAATCAACGAGGTGGTATCGCCGGAGAAACTTGATGACCGGGTGGCGGAGCTTACCGCCGTGATCTCCAGCAAATCACACCATTCCATTGCAATGGGTAAGCGTTCCTTTTACCGCCAACTTACAATGCCGCTCGACGAGGCTTACGAATATGTCGACGAAGTGATTGTTCGTGCCATTCAATCGGAGGATGCTAAGGAAGGCATCTCAGCTTTTCTGGAGAAGCGTAATCCAGTCTGGAAGTAGCGTTAATTCTGTTTTTCGAAGGCGTGCACGATACTCATCGGGTCAGTAACGGCGATGACCATCGATGTGGTGAAGATCACGAGGAAGAGCTTCTAGTCGATTATTTATCTAAAAACTCTCAAATATTACTTAGGCAAAATTAAGCGTTCTCGGTGGGATACCAGTATTCCGGTTCGGGACGCTCGAAATCTGCAGGGCGGTCGATAACTTCGATAATGGTGCCGCTCGCCGCTAGAGTATCGTAATAGCAGAAGCGTATCCGCTTCCAACGACCCTCTTGTATTGGCTCGAAGCCACGCGCTTGGAACGTCTCGTGACAAGCCTCCCAGGAAAGTCCAAGATCACTCAACATGACGCCAACATGTTGTACACCCTCTTCGTTGCGATCAAGATAATCGTGATAAATACTGGGTCCTGTAAGAGGTTGGATGATTTCCCAATTGAGTGCGCCGGTCCAGGCAAGCGCGAGGCGCATGCTGTAGCTTGCTGCTTCACCACGATAAGTGGTGCCGAACAATTCAGGCGGGGCATACTCATTGACCCACCAGGGGCCGATGCCGAGTTGATCAGCATAACGCCGCACCATGGCGTCCAGATCGCGCGTAACGATACAAATTTGCCGCGTCTCGGGAATGAGATCGTTGGGCAGTGGTAGTTTCATCGGGTCCGGGTTTGTCATGATTCTGGTTCCTTAAGGCTTAGGCTGCTGTATGGATAGCGCGCCATACACGTTCAGGCGTAAGTGGCATGTCAATCGTCTCCACGCCAGTGTCGGAAAGAGCGTCCAGCACTGCGTTGATAACGGCTGGAACGGAGGGGATGCAGCCTGCTTCACCGCAGCCTTTGACGCCAAACAAATTGTGGTTTGTGAGCACCTCGTTTGTAGAGAGGTAAAATTCAGGCATGTCGGCGGCGCGCGGCAGGCAGTAATCCATGAATGAGCCGCTTAGTAATTGGCCGCTTTCCGGGTCGTAAATGCATTTTTCAAAAGCTGCTTGACCTAGCCCTTGAGCAAGGCCGCCATGAATCTGGCCTTCAAGCAATTGCGGATTTACGACACGACCGAAATCATTGACAGCGGTATAGCTTTCGAGCGCCAACGCCCCGGTCTCCGGATCAATTTCCACTTCGCAGACATGACAACCATTGGGAAGTGTCGGATCGGCGATCTCAGATTGCGCGCTTTCGTCAAGTCCGGGGTCCATATCGACCGGAAGTTTGTCCGGGTCACGTGCGGCTTTGGCCAATGCCATGATGTCTATCTTACGGTCCGTACCAGCGACAATGAACTCGCCATCTCCAAAACGAATATCTTCGGGCGATGTTTCGAAAAGATGGGCAGCAAGTTTCTTGCCTTTCTCTATAATCTTGTCGGCGCCCAATTTGACTGCGACACCGACCATATAGGTCGAGCGCGAGCCGCCTGTGCCGCCACCCTGGGGCAGCGCGTCTGTGTCTCCTTCCTCAAAAACGATGTGATCGAACGGCACGCCGAGGGTTTCGTTGAGAAACTGGGAAAATACAGTGCCGTGGCCTTGACCAGAGGATTTGGTTCCGGCTGTGAGAGTCACTGTATTGTTCTTATTGAACTGGATGGTGACACTTTCGTTAGGATCACCCACTGTTGATTCGACGTAAAGCGCCATGCCGATGCCGCGAAGTTTTCCTTTATCTTTGGCCAAGGCGCGGCGTTGGGCGAAGCCGAACCAATCTGAATTCTTCAGACATTCGTCCAAATTGTTTTCGAAATGCCCGCAATCATAGACCATGTCTAAGGGTGTGGTGTAGGGCATCTGCTCGGCGTTGATGACATTGCGCCGGCGGATTTCGATCGGGCCAAGTCCCGTTTCGCGTCCAGCCTTGTCCACTAAGCGTTCAACGACGTAAATACTTTCCGGAATGCCGGCGCCGCGGTATGCATCGGTAAAGACTGTGTTGGTCAGTACGCCGCGCACCTCAGCATGGATCGCTGGCGTTCGGTAGGCATTGGCTAGCATTCGAGTATAGAGGAGAGAAGGGCTCACTGGGCCAAGATTGGAGACATAGGCGCCGAGATTGGCGGTGGTGCTGACGCGTATGGCGAGGAAATTACCCTCCACGTCCAAGGCGAGTTCGGCATGGGTGACATGATCACGTGCCTGCGTGTCGCTGAGGAATCCCTCGCTGCGTTCGCTCATCCATTTGACTGGGCGCCCAGTCTTTCGCGCAGCCCAGGCGACGAGTGGTTGTTCTGGATGGACCATATGTTTCATGCCGAAGCCGCCGCCCAGTTGGGGCGAGAGAATGCGGAGGTTCTTTTCTTCAACGCCCAGAATTTCTTGGATGATCGCTCGGGTCTCGAACACGTGCTGAGTGTTGGTGTGCAGAGTATAGCGACCGCTTGCTTCGTCATATTCACCTATAGCTCCGCGCGTCTCGATCGGGTTGACTATTAAGCGGCTGTTTACTAGGTCCAGTTCGACTTTATGTGCGGCCATTTGGAAGGCTGCATCTACCGCTGCACGGTCGCCATGTTCCCAATAAAAAGAAAGATTATTTGGCGCGTCTTCCCAGATTCTCGGCGCATCTGCTGCTTCCGCGGCTGCGGTTTCCACCACGTGTGGTAACGCTGTGTAGCTTACGGAAATCGCCTCTGAAGCGTCGCGCGCCTGGGTTACGGTTTCGGCGACGACCATCGCGAGCGCTTCACCGGCATGACGCACGCGCTCGGAAGGCAGCAGGTAATTCGGTGGGTAGTAACGCGGGCTGCCGTCCGGTCGGGTGAGGGGCACGAATGCGTCCATCACGCAAGGTACGGTGCCAAGACCGTCGGCCTCAATATCATCACCGGTGAAAATTGCGATGACTCCCGGCATTGTGCTGGCCGTAGAAGTATCGATGCTTACGATGTTGGCATGAGCGTGCGGCGAGCGCAGGAAATGAGCATACGCCTGACTGGGAATGTGGAGATCCTCCTGAAAGATTCCTTTTCCGCGCAACAAATTGTCGTCTTCCTTGCGCTTAACCGATTGCCCCACTCCGAATTTAGCCATGTATATCTCTCTGTTTAACGTTATTCAGGACTTGTGGGGGCGATGATAAGCGATTGCGCGTTAGGGGAGTAAGATTTTCTTTGACCCTTGATCAGGGCTAGCCCACTCTTAGGAACCATTTTGACTTACTAATAGGGGAACTGCCATGGGAGAGGCTACTTTAGAACAGCAGGTTGCGCGCTTGACCGCAATTGAAGACATCAAACAAATGAAAGCACTTTATTGTCACTATTGTGATAATGATTACGACCCGGAGGGTATTGGTGCTCTGTTTGTTGAGGACGGAATTTGGGACGGTGCTGATTTCGGTCGTTATGTTGGTAGGGCTGCAATCAAAGAGTTCTTTTCTGGTATTTCTGGCGATATCATTTTTGCTGGTCACCTTGTACTCAATCCGATCATCACGGTCGATGGTGACACTGCAAACGGTAAATGGTGGCTCATCATGCCGTGCACGACCAATTTAGAGAGCAAGAAAGAAGCACGCTGGTTGGCGGCGGAATATGACGACGATTACGTCAAGATTGACGGCAAGTGGTTGTTTAAGCACCTCCGACTCGATCTCAAATTCTTTGCGCCGCATCTCGACGGGTGGGTCGAGCAGACCTAATTGTTCGGACAAGTGGTCAAAAACTAACCCGGGCAGGCGGTGAAGCCTGCCCGGGTTAGTTTTTGAATAATTGAGGTATTTAGGACTGGCGTTTCATTGCTGAGGAGGCGCTAACATCGCCCTTGAATGGCCAATATACTTCTTGGTTCCCAGTAATACCGGACTGGCGAAACATGAGAATAAGAATTATCACAATGCCGACGAACACCTCGGCGGAACTCGTTGGGAGGTTAAGACCACTGACCATGCCGTTCTCTAGGCGCCTAAGAATGTCAATCAGGAAGGACAATACCACGACACCTACGACGGCGCCGGTCAGGCTTTGCATGCCCCCCAGAACCAGCATAGAGAGAGTGATGAAAGTCATCCCGAGGCCGAAGCTATCAACAGTTAACATGCCAAGAAAATGTCCAAATAGACCGCCAGCCATGCCGCAGAAGAAGGCACTGACAACGAATGCTAACAGTCGCTGACCGAACACGTTCACTCCCGCAGCTTTTGCAGCGACCTCATCGTCACGCGATGAGCGTAGTGCAAGCCCCCATTTTGATCTCGAATACAGAAAGGCGCCAACAATCGCGACTACAGCATAGGCGTAGCCGACCCATGGTGTTGTCGTTGTTGGCAGGCCAATTACTGAACTCGCGCCAGACGTCCAGGTGCTCCAGCGCAGATAGATTGAATAAAACACCATCATTAAGGCAAAAGTACCAATTGAGGCGGCAATACCTGAAAGGCGCATAATGGCGTAACCCGATATCAACGCGACGACCGCCGCCAAAAGGCCGCCCAGGAATATCGCCAGTACAAAATGATGCGAATTGTTCAGCAAATATACCGGTAGGCCGGGCATAAACATTTCACGGGTGTAAGGGCAGCAAGTTTGCCAAGCCGTAGCATAGGCGCCGATCATCACGAAACCGATGTGCCCGAACGAGATAATTCCCGAATTGCCAATAAAGAGATACAGCGCTGCGACAATTACTATTCGGACCAGACCTTCAATGAGGGTTTGGGCTAGAATTACATCGCCACTAGAATCGACTATGGCGACTATAATGAGCAGACCAAGGCTAAGCATAACCAGCGGCCAATACGTACGTAAGAGGCGGAGGAGGGGTGTGTTAGCTTCAATCATTAGACTCGTTCCTGAGAGGCTTTCTTTAACACCAGGCCCTGTGGACGCCATAGCAGGACGATAATCACAATTAGAAAGACACAGGCATCCCTAAAGGGGCGAATGTCTTCAGGCAATACAGCCGAAAGCACAACGCTGGCAATGCCAACAGCATAGCCGCCGACTACAGCGCCCACGAGGCTGCCCATGCCTCCAATTACTGTAGCAATGAAGAAGAACAGCATAATTGGCACGCCCATTTCGAACGTGAGAACGCCTTTCTGGGTGACAAACAAAAGCGACATAATACCGGCAAGCGCACCGCTCAATATGAATGCCAAGGCGATTAACCGCTTCCCACGCACGCCGAGCATGCGCGCCATTCGAAAATCCTCCGCTGCAGCTCGCATTTGTACGCCAGCGCGAGTGCGTCGGAAAAACAGTACGAGCGCGATTAAGAGAATCCAAGTCACCGCAATGATGACGAGTTGCAAAATTTGCACGCCGACGCCGTCAGACAATTGTACTTGGCCAGTCAATTCAGGGAATAAATTCACCGCTTTTGGCCGACCACCATAAATCATGACGACAATGTTCTGTAACGTGTAGCCGAGCGCGAAGGAGACAATCATCATCGTTGCGGGCGAGGAATTCTGAACGTATTGAAAGATAAGAAAATATGTCAGTAGCGCCAGAATTACGACGAAAGCCACTATAATGACGATTACAAGGACAGGATGGAAGCCACCAATCAATGCTGCAGCTACAACGGCGGAAGAAGGTACGATTAACGCGTATCCGCCGAGTGTAATAAAATCGCCATGGGCAAAGTTGATTAACCTTAGAACGCTGAACAGCAGCCCGATGCCAAGCGCGCCAAGGGCATAAAAACTGCCAAAACTGAGAGCGCTGATTATGGTCTGAATAGCAAAATCCATTAGAAAGTGACCCCGCCTTCTTGTGGAGTTCCTTCCTCAAACCCAAAGTAAGCCTGCCGTACCTTTTCTCCGTCCTGCAGGTCAGCTGTGTTACCCTCAAGTTGCATTTCTCCACTTCGCAACACATACAGCCGATCCGCGGATTTAAGCGCGCGCTCTGAACTTTGCTCGACGATTAAGAGGGTCAAGCCGCGGTCTCGCCGAAGCTCAGTCAACGTTTCGTAAACTCTGTCAACTAAATTAGGCGCAAGACCTAGAGAAGGTTCATCGATTGTCATGATACGTGGATTGGTCAGTAGTGCTCGGCCAATCACAAGCATTTGTTGTTCACCGCCAGAGAGCTTGCCGGCAGATTGTTTGCGGCGCTCAGCTAGTACGGGAAATGTCTCTAGGACGCGTTTGAAATCTTTTTCGATCTCTGCGCGGTCATTGCGGATTGTTGTCCCAATGCGGAGATTCTCTTCGACATTTAATGTTGTAAAAACATGGCGTCCTTCTGGAACTTGAGAAATCCCGGCGCGAGCCACCGTCTCCGGATTCATACCGTTGATTTTTTGCCCGTCAAAAATGATTTCTCCGCTGGTCGGATTTAGAACACCCGATATCGATAACAGAGTGGTTGATTTGCCAGCGCCGTTTGGACCAACGATACAGACAATCTCACCTTCGTCTACCTCTACTGATACATTGCGCAGGGCAGGTAGCCGACTGTAATGGACTGTTATGTTTTCAACACTAAGAAGCATATCTTATGAGTGCCCAAGATAGGCGTTGATGACTACTGGGTCGTTTTGAACTTCTGTTGGCGTGCCGCGGGCAATCGTTTTCCCTGAGTCGAGTACATGAATGCGTGCGCAAACGCCCATAATGACTCGCATATTGTGCTCAATTAGTAATACACCGCATCCGAAGCGTTCTGGAATTTCTCGGACCACTTGCATTATGTCGTCACATTCAAGGTCAGACATGCCCGCTGCTGGCTCGTCCAGCAGAACAAATTGTGGGCGCATTGCAAGAGCCCGCGCAATGCCGACGCGACGCTCATCGGTATAGGGGAGAATGCCCGCTGGCACATCTGCGCGATCATCGAGGCCTAGCCAATTGAGTAATTCCATGGCGTGCGCGTGCGCTTTCCTACGGCTATAACCTAAGCTGACAGCAGCAACTTCCACGTTTTCGCTTACCGGCATCTCGCGAAAAAGGCGACCAGCCTGGAATGTGCGTGCGATGCCTCTACGGCGGATCCCATGCGGCGTGAGTTTTGATATCACCTTTCCACTCAGTAATACGTCGCCAGAGGAGGGCGCCTGAAAACCGGTCATCGCATTGACAAGTGTAGTTTTGCCAGCACCGTTGGGGCCTATAAGTCCGAGAATTTCTCCCTGATGGAGGGTTTCTTCAACGGTATCGACAGCGGTTAAACCTTCAAATCGCACCGAAACTTGGCGCGCCTCCAAGGTTTGTCTGTTGCTGTTAACCGTATCAGACAAGCTTCCCACTCCGTTTTTGAAGAATTAATTATTTCCTTGAGCGCCTACCCAGTTAGACGCTGACCCTCTGCAGCGTGGGTTACCTAATTGAATGTCACCCGGGGAATCAACTGGAAAATAACTAGCCTGAAGAATTATTTCGTGGCAGTGACTTGCAATGCAAGCGTTTACGGCGACAATGCCCGTGACTTATAAAAATGACCAGAAGCATTCAGTTCGTAATAACCTGGGAGATCCGGAATGAAAAAGTTTGTATCTTTGTTGGCGGCTGGGGCAATGGCGTGCGGCATAGCCGCTACCTCGCCTGCACAAGCCAACGATGATGAGGTTGTGTTTGGTTTCGCAGCCTCGTCATCTGGCTGGATGAAGGCCTACAGTGGCCCTTCTACAGAAGCAGCGCTAATCGCAATTGATGATTGGAACGCCAAGGGCGGCCTTCTCGGCAAGAAAATTAGGGCCGTTCATGCGGACGCCAAAACAGACCGCGTCGAAAGTAAGAAGGCCGGTATATCGGTTCTGAACGATGGTGCCCAAGCGATCGCGGTAGATTGCGACTACGATTTTGGTGCTCCGGCGGCGTTAGCTGCACAGAACCAGAAGAAGATCTCCATCTTCCTCTGTGCGGAAAGCGTACTCGCTGGCGTGCA
>CEVA01004458.1_pt1 | contig 10559 bp, 8 predicted proteins | sample 361521 | NCBI WGS metagenome assembly CEVA01 (sample SAMEA2622823, study PRJEB7988) | marine metagenome | isolation source: saline water (ENVO:00002010), including | reverse complement strand
GCAACGGACAAACCCGGTTACTGATCCAATTGATCGATTTTCTAACCGTGAGGCGGCGCCCGGAACCAGAGAAGTTCTTTACACGCCACTTGAAAATCACGGATCGTCATCGCGATGCATTGCAGGCAGATGACTGGTCAGAAGACCGAATTCGTAAAGCTCTCACTGATCTCGAACTGGAAGAACTCAAGACGATCCTCAGTCCGAGAGAATTCGACTCGTTATGTTTTGGTTATCGGGAGCGCATAACAGATACGCATATGGCGCACATTGCCGATCTTCCAGAATCCCTACCCACTCTCTTTGCTGACGCCGCACGCCGCGCACAGACCGCCGGCTTTGATGGTGTGGAACTGCACTATGCACATGCCTACACCATGGCATCGTTCTTGTCTGCAACCAACGATCGACAAGACGGTTATGGTGGGCCTATAGAGAACCGCATCCGACTGCCATTAGAGGTCTACACGGCGGTACGGAAGGTGGTCGGCAAGAATTTTGTCGTGGGTTGCCGATTTCTGACCGAGGACTGTATTGAAAACGGATCAAGCACAGACGACAGCAGTTTTTTTGCGCAGCAGTTTGCAACTGCCGGGATGGATTTTGTCTCAACCTCGCGTGGTGGCAAGTTCGATGATGCCAAACAACCGATCATTGGCGACGCCGCCTATCCGTATACCGGTCCAAGCGGTTACGAATGTATACCGGGCTACCTCTCGGATGCCTTCGGACCGTTCGGCCGCAATTTTGCCGCCACGGCCAAAGTCCGGACCGCAATAAGAAGCATAGGGTTTGATACACCAGTTGTCGTTACTGGAGGGATTCACGACTTTCAGCAGGCGCAGACTCTGCTCGAATCCGGCACTGCAGATGTGATCGGACTGGCTCGACAGTCGCTGGCGGATCCCGATTGGTTTTTCAAACTCCGGACCGGGCGTGGTGATGAAATTAGAGTCTGTGAATACACCAACTATTGTGAAGGCCTGGATCGAAAACACAAACAGGTGACCTGCCAGCTGTGGGACCGGACCGATCTTGACGAACCGGGCATCACCCGCTCGCGGGACAACCGCCGCCGCCTGGTTGCACCGCAGTGGCAATCAGACTGATCAAGCACGTTATCCAAGTACCGCTATACTATTTGTCAGTTAACACACTGTAGGTAACCCCCATGATCTCGGCTGATCTTAACGGTAAGTGCGTTCTAGTGACCGGTGGTCTATCCGGTATTGGCCTTTCTGCTGTAAAGACCTTCGGCGCCTGCGGCGCACGGGTAGCCGTTAATCACCTGCCGAATGACCCGACGGCCAAGCAGGTGCTGGATGAACTCGACCAAGATGGATACCTCATTGTCAGTGCGCCCGGCGACGTTTCGGATCCTGACCAGACTGAAACCATGGTCGAACAGGCGATCGAAACTCTCGGGCGCCTGGATGTTCTGATCAATAATGCCGGCACATCGAACACCAGAACACCCATCGCCTTCGATGATCTGGAAGCGATGTCAGAAGCGTTCTGGGCAAAGATTATGCAGACTAACCTGATCGGCGCGTTTCGATGCGCCCGTGCAGCATCCCCGGCTCTCAGGTCAGCAAAAGGTGCCATCGTCAGTACGGCCTCCGTCGCAGGCCTGGGTGTGCCAGGCAGCAGCATTGCCTACGGTGCAAGCAAAGCGGGCCTGATTAATCTGACCCGATCTCTGGCCCATGCGCTGGCACCCGACGTACGGGTCAATGCAGTCGCACCTGGACTGGTGCGCACACCCTGGACTGACCCCTGGCCTGATGAACGCAAAGCACAGACCATCGCGAACTGTTTGCTGGATCGCATGGTCGAACCCGAGGAAATTTCAGCGACCATGCTGTTCCTGGCCTGTAATCCGGCCATAACCGGCCAGACTGTCGCGGTCGATTGTGGGCGAACGAGCTAAACAATCCCCCGTTCGCGAACTTAAGCTCGACCCTAATTCAACACTAAGCCCATTCCGGGTAAGAATCTGAATTCTGCTATGCCGTTTACCCTCATCACCAACGGCAGGGTTCTGGATACTGAGACATCGACTGCACCCGCGGCCGATATCCTGATCAACCAGGGCAGGATAGAGACCGTTGCACCGCCGGGAATCGCCGCGCCCCCAGGTGCTACAGTCATTGATGCTGCTGAACGGCTGATAATTCCCGGGCTGATCAACAGCCACACTCATGGGCACGGCAGCCTTTATAAAGGTGGGGGCGACCGCTGGACGCTGGAACTGTTATTGAACGCCGGTCCGTGGCTCGCGGGCGAACGCACCCTGGAACACAAGTATCTGGCGGCGTCGTTAGCGGCAGCCGAAATGCTGTCTAAAGGCTGCACGGCGGTCTATGACCTGTACGTGGAAATACCCGCACCCACCCTGGAGGGAATGCGTGCGGTCGCACAGGCGTATCACGACGCCGGAATACGGGCTGTCGTAGCACCGATGATTGCGGATCGGACATTTTTTCAGGCGATCCCTGACCTCGTCGAGGCGTTACCTCAAACGCTTCGCGAGCATGTGCAAAAAATAAAAATGACGCCGGCCGCATCAACCTTCGATATCTGTCGCCGCCTGTTGGAAAACTGGACCTTTGACCGACGCCGTATCACCCCAGCCTTAGGACCTACGATCCCGCTGCACTGCAGCGATGATTTTCTTACGACTACCCACAACCTTGCCCTTGAGTACGACGTCGGACTGCACATGCATCTGGCTGAATCAAAGATTCAGGCGCTCTCGGGTATCCGTCACTACGGTAAGTCACTGACTGCACATCTGGACTCACTGGGCTTCCTCGGCACTCACTTCACAGCTGCCCATGCTATCTGGCTGGACCACGACGACATCACACGACTCGCTGATCATGGTGCATCAGTTGCACACAATCCAGGCAGTAACATGCGACTGGGTTCAGGAATCGCGCCCGTCCGTGAGATGCTCAATGCTGGTCTGAATGTCGGAATCGGCACGGATGGTGCCCATTGTGCCGACAATCAAAACATGTTCGAAGCGATGCGGCTGGCTTCATTCGCATCCCGACTGCGCAGCCATGACTACGACAACTGGCTGAGTACCGGGGAAGTGGCTGCACTGGCCACAACGGGCAGCGCTCGTGCACTCGGTATGGGAAACCAAATCGGTAAGATCGCCCCGGGCTTCGAGGCGGACCTGGTGTTGCTCGATCTAAATCACTTCAACTGGCTGCCTATGAACGACCCCGTCAACCAATTAATCCACACCGAAGACGCAACCGCTGTTCACACCGTGATAGTGGGCGGCGATGTGGTTGTGCGCGATGGTCAGCTGTTGTCAATCGACGTGGCCAAACTGAAAAGTGATGCCCAGGAAGCCATCGCTTTCCTTGGCGAGCAGAACCGAGAGACCCGGGCACTGGCAGAACAACTCGAGCGGCATGTTGGCAAATTCTGTAGCGGCCTTGCCCGGTCCCCACACCATGTACGCGCAATGGCAGAGTCCAATTTACCTCGATGAAACTGTTTTGCTTTACAGCAAACCGTTGATCTGCACTCGCTGGCTTTTGCCCCGAACCCAGAACACCGAGCCGATGTCCGGTTCAATCATCAGCGATCCGGCTGAATTCGACCAGTGTTGTATGGGCGGTACTGCCCTGCCCCAGCCGCGATGTACCTAGGTCGCGGGTCAGCACATTGGGATTGCCCTGGCGATCGGTACCATCACTCCGGGGATCATGCCAGGCACCGGTCGAGAGTGATACCACGCCTTGAAGAATGTCTGTACTAACGTACGCGCGGGCCAGGCACGCTCCTCGATCATTGAAAATTCGGATCACCTCCCCGGTCTCGACACCGCGTTGCTGGGCATCCGCAGCACTGATCGTTGCAGTGGCAGGACGGGCGCCCGGTCGGTCTGCGATTGCGCATTCGAGCTGGCTGTGAAGTTTATCGCCCGGTTGCGGTGTTACCAGGTGGAGTGGGAATTGTTCCACTGATGCCGCACCGAGCCATTCATCCGGTGCACGCCATACAGGATGGCCTGGGCATTCGTCATAACCAAAACTATCTACCGTCTCCGAAAATATTTCTATCCGTCCGGATGGCGTGTCGAGAGGTGCCGTATCAGGGTCAGCTCGAAAATGTTCAAACGGAATACGAGCATGTTCAGCGCCGCTGATTGGCAGCTCAACCCAGTTACTTGCGCGTAACGAATCGTAATCAGGCAGGTCAACTCCCTGATCAGCGCTGTCACGTTTGAATCCTTGATACAAATACCGTAGCCAAGCATCTGCGTCACGGCCTTCGGTGAATACCTCGTCAATATGAAGCCGCGCCGCAAGTTCAGAAAATATTTGATAGTCATCCCGGGCATCATTCAGCGGCGGAATGAGTTCGGGCATATGAAACAGAAAAGAATCTGTGGCAGAACGTGCGATATCCTCTCGCTCGTAAGGTGTTGTCGCGGGAAACACGATGTCGGAGTGCTTTGCAGTCGCCGTCCACCAGGGTTCGTGAACGATCACCGTCTCCGGCTGCTTCCAGGCCTCGCGCAACCGATTTAGATCCTGGTGGTGATGGAATGGATTGCCGCCACACCAATAAACCAAACGAATATCAGGGTAGCTGCTTTGGTTTCCGTTAAAGCTGTAGGGCTGCCCCGGATTGAGTAACATATCGGCAATTCGTGCAACAGGTATAAAATCAGACACGGCATTGTGCCCACGAGACAGGGAGGGGCGTGGGAGTCGTTTGAGCGGTACCCCGATACCGCCGATCGCCCCGTAGCCATACCCTACACCGCCACCAGGCAACCCGATCTGGCCCAGCATCGCAGCCAAGGTTGCTGCCATCCAATACGGTTGCTCTCCATGCTGCGCACGTTGAAGTGACCACGCTACCGTAATCAGAGTTCTCGAAGCCGCCATTTGCCTGGCGAGATCTTGGATCGTCGTGGCTGGAACACCGCATATACCGGCTGCCCAAGCTGCTGTTTTCGCTTGACCATCGGCTTTGCCGAGCAAATAGCCTTCAAAGCGTTCGTAACCCGTGGTACACCGATCAAGAAACTCCCGATCCAGAAGCTCTTCAAGAGCCAGTGTGTGCGCAAGCCCGAGCATTAGCGCTGTATCGGTACCAGGGATAATCGGCAGCCACTCACTTGGCTGGGGCGCATCACTTGCCTGGGGGCTGATATTGAGCAACCGCATTCCCGACCCCTCAAAGGTCTTAAACCAGTTGCTGGTCTCATGACGCGTCACACCACCCATACTGACCTGCGAATTCTTGGGGTTGATGCCGCCAAACATGACCAGCGTCTGAGTGTTGGCTGCAATCATGGGCCACATGTTCTGTGCGGCATACATCAGTTTGAGAAAGTTCATCCCGAAAACGTGAGGAATGATCGCCTGTGCAGCCGCCGTACTGTAACTGCCAAACGACGATACAAACCCACCGAACGCATTTAGAAAACGATGGAGCTGGCTGGGGCCATGGTGAAAACAACCGGCACTGGCCCAACCATAGGACCCTCCGAATATCGAGGTATTGCCATGCGTCTTTTGCACCCGATCAATTTCTGCCGCCGCAATATCCAGCGCTTCATCCCAGGGCAACTCAACAAAAGTATCGTTACCCCGATTCTGACGCGCACGATCAGAACCTCCTTCCAACCAGCCGCGCCTGATTGAGGGTCGCGCGACCCGCGTACGGTGGTGTACGGCTTCGGGCAGGGCTGAGGAAATACTCGAGGGATTAGGGTCTTCCTTGAATTCCGAGACACCGACAATCCGTCCACCCTCAGTGGTGACTTCGAATGCGCCCCAGTGGCTCGAGGTGACTTTTGTCAGTTGTGCTGTCATTCACTGAATCCAGTTAAATTCTTGAGCTTCGTGTATCCAAGTTCAGCAACCATCATTAGCACCTATTCAGGCTCCCCAACGCCCTGCATAACGCTTTCCCTTGCTCGGATCAGATCCCTGGTAAAGCACCCGACGCTTGATCTCGGCATCGCGCCGACAGAGGTCGAAATCTTCTTCAGCAAGACGACCCCTTGGCGGACCCGCTACCGTGAAATGGCAGTAATGATCCTCGCCGCTGACCAACGCCACCAGGGAACGATCGCCGCTGATTTGCTTCATTGACGTCGAGATATATCGTATCGCGGATCCGATTCGCCGATCCGCCGTGGTGTTCGGGCCCGATGCATGGAAAAGATGACCGTGATGCAGTGAGGCTTGCCCGGTCTGAAGAACTACATCTACCCGATCTTGGTCATCGACCTCAACGGCAATCTCCTGTCCACGTGAAAGAAGGTTGTTGTCGTCAAACGTATCGTTGTGGGGCACGCTCTGCCGCGTGTGACTTCCCGGCAAAAAACGCATGCAACCGCTTTCAATAGTTGACGGTGACAATGCGACCCAGGCGGTGACCTCACTGACACTATCCAGGCCCCAGTAATTGAGATCCTGGTGCCAGCTAACGATCTTCGGCGAGTCTGCTTCTTTAATAAAAAGCCCGGAACTCCAAACCATCAAGTCAGGTCCCAGGATGGGCGTGACGGCATCAATCAGTCTGGTATTTCTAATCAACCGATCAAAAGACGGGAGCAACCTGTCCGGGTAGGCGCGCAGTAACATGAGTTTTTCCGGATCGTCTGCCAGATCCGACTCTGCCAACTCTAAATCATCGCGGATTTCCTGAGCCTCCGACGCACGCACTACATCTACCGGAAATGCAAATCCATCGCGTTCGTACGTCTGGGCCAAAGCTTCTGACATCATCTATTGAGTCGCTCAGTTCACGGCTAAATAAAGCCCGCATCATACCTGTTTAGCGGCATCGGCCATAGCGGATACCGCAAGCAGATGTTCAGTCAGGTCTTCCAGCCGGCTATGCGCATTGAGTCCACTGGTGTGGGGCATCACATATACAGGGCACCCGCCAACAGCGTCTGCTTGCCGGCCGGCAACCGCCTTGCGGTTGACAACCAGGCGCCAACCACCGAGCCCGATGAAACAACACAGTTTGGGTTTTAGCCAGGCTGCCAGTCGTTCGACACGCTCGAAGCCGGTTTCGAACTCAGTGCGTTCAACCTCATCGGCACGGGCCGTCGTTCTGCGAACCAGATCGGTCATTCCCACACCGTGGTGGGTCAGCGCGTGGCGTGGATCACGGTCGATACTCACCAAGCCTGCCTTAAGTGCGGCCGGCCAAAACCGATTTCCAGGCCGGCCATATCCGATCCCACTGTCCGCAGAATAAGGACTCGGATTCAGACCAACAATCAGCACTCGCATATCTGGGCCCACCGTATCCGGTAGGCTTCGGATGCGTTTCAGCCGCAACACAAACCCGGATGATTTCTTGGTGACTTTTCCACACGGCAAAAAACCAGCACCGATTACGAGATCCACAGCCCGTTGGCACGACCAGTCGACCGAGGGTCTTGCTCTCAAATGGGTGACCGCCTCATCACCTGGCGCCAATGAAAGATGCAGATCAGCCAGCTCCAAGGGTAATTCACTCACAGGTCGGTCATGACCCAGTGAAACATCGGGAACCCGTTTAGACTGAGTCACCGATCGATAAGTCCGGTTACCGGCAACAAACTCGGATTGTCAGGTGCGTTCTGCCCTGTGTTTTGCACGCTTAGTTCGACGTTCTGCCCAACGGGGCTGGCTGCACAAAAGACCCAAGAATTCAATGACCGTGTGTGCAGCAAGATAAGACGTGACGCCTGTTCCGACATCGAGTTGAGGATTCACCTCTACCAAATCAAATCCGATCACGTTTGTGTGTGTAGCCAACGCCGCCAGTGTATCTCGTAGTTCTGCATAGCTCATTCCATTAGGCTCAGCTGAAACGCAACCTGGCACAAGGGAAATGTCCAACACGTCAATGTCGACACTAATATAGCAAGCTGCGTCTTTTGGCAGGATCTCGGCAACACCCTGCCCACCGATTTGATGGAATTCACCCATCGTGATCACCCGGTTACCATCGTCAATTGAAGCATGTATCTCGCTTTGCGCACTCCGCAGGCTACGAATACCTATTTGCGTCAAACTCTCGACGTGAGGTAACGGTTTGATATGCCTGAATGGATGACCATTGGTGAACTGCAGATCGTGGATAAATGGCGCGTAGTCGATGTGGGCATCAAAGTGCATCACATGCAGCGGCTCATCAAATCCACGTACAACTGGATAGGTCACGCCGTGATCCCCACCGAGCATCACTGGAAAGGCGCCCTTGGCCAGGATCTTTCGTGTCATGTCGGTTGCATTCTTGAAGGTGGTTCGCACTTCCGTGGGCCACACATCGACATCACCTACATCCGCGATTAGGCCCTGACCTAGCTCCTCCGCGAGATACTGATTTCGGGTCTCTGGATCATAGATACTGCCCGGGGCACCGAATCGTAGAGACTGTTCTCGAATTGATCTAGGACCCATTCTGGAACCCGCTAGAAATGGGGAACCTTCATCGTGGGGGACTCCAAACACCGCAATATCTGCATCCAAATCGTCAAGGTCGGTACAGATGTGTGATCTCAAAAACGAAGGTATACCAACAAATGGTCGGTTAAGTTTTACGGGCGTATCTTTTGAGTTACTCATAACAATGTTCCCCCGGAACTCCTAGATAGTTAGATAGGCTGCAGCTGATCAGATTGATATTGTCACCTGTCAACAACAATGATCACCCGAAGTAGGAATGAACAAAAATTGGTTACCTAGTTAACGTGGCCACGTAAGATATATCACTTTGCCGGATCGTGCTACCATGATATCCAAATCAAATATTCAGAAAAAACACAATCATCGATTTAGTTGTTGATTCACATGAGCAAGCCTTAACTATGCTCTGGCTCCACATATTTCATACGTAACCTACGTTCTTGAAATTCCAACACATACTGATAGCCGTTGCTGTAGCAACCATATTCGGCATGGGCGTTGTGATCACAAAACCTGCCCTGGATCATTTCCCACCCATGTTTCTGCTGGGTATGCGCTTTGTCTTCAGCGCTGCAATACTGGTTTGGTTCTTCAGGCCGCCCTGGGCAGATATGAAGAATATCTTCTTGGCGTCGCTGATCGGTTCAACACTGATGTACGGATTGATGTTCAATGGTCTTAAATTGATCGACGCCTCCCTGATGATCATCGTGGTACAACTCCAGGTGCCATTTGCAAGTCTACTGGCCTGGTTCTCATTCAAAGAGCGGCTGGGCTGGCACCGCGCCCTGGGAATTGTTCTGGCTTTTGCCGGTGTCGCTGTGATTGCAGGTTCGCCAAAGGAAGAGAGCGCCTTGACGGGCATTAGTCTTGTCGTAATGGGCGCGTTTGTCTGGGCAGTGGGCCAGATGCTGTTTAAACGCTTGTCCGGCATGGGTGGGCTGCGCCTGGTTACCTGGGTTGCGGTAATGGCTGGACCCCAGCTCCTGGTGTGTTCGTGGCTCCTGGAAGACGGCCAACTTGAAGCCGTATCCACCGCGACAACCATCCACTGGCTGACTGTGGCCTACCTGGTGTTCGTGCTGACAGTGATCGGCTACAGCTGCTGGTATTTTCTGCTGGCTCGCTACGGCATTAACCAGGTCGTGCCGTTTCTTTTTCTGGAACCGCTATCCGCGGTGGCGGGCGGGGTATTGTTGCTGGGTGAGGTGTTATCGACGAACCGATTACTCGGAGGTGTTGCGGTACTCTCGGGCGTTGCGCTGATTACTTTTCTGAACCGCCCAGACAGAAAACAATACTCTAAGATCACTATCCGGCCCGAATAACAGGGGGCAAGGCGGATTCAGTTATACAACTTCGACACCGAACTGTTCAGCAGTCTCGAACAATACCTCCCAGCAGGTCATTGCAAATCCCCTTGGCAGGAAAAGCTCAAATCCATGTTCAGAACGCCATAAGGCGACGGCCACATGATGTAGCGCCGTAGATACCACAGACCCGACAGGACATGTGCCATCCCGCAGGTCCACCGGCAGGTGGCGGTTCAAGCAGGTTGCAGCATCAGAACCACTGACCCGTACGTGGGTTCTCGCATGAGATAAATCGAGCAAACAACCCTCGTCGGGCGAGAGATCGGCCAACGTTGTTCCGTAGAGCCACCACTTGAGGGGTTCCACACGCAGCAACGCTCCAACATTGCCCGTACTTGCCTGGCCTGGCCCCGGCGCCGCAGCGAGACCGGCAGTCCGTGCTGCTTCAGTCCCCACTTGCGCGAGTGTCTCAGGCCAAGCCGACACCTGCTGCAGCAATAAATCTGGCATATCGCACAATATCACGCCGGCTTGGCCATCAAAGCCGTGACGACCCCGAGGATAGTGCCCCGCCAACGAAGACACGCGATCAGCCATAAAGCCGCTCTCCATCCGGATCGACCATGTGCGGTGAGACGATCTCAACCGCTACGTCATTTTTTCGTACTGGGTCGGCAGCAACCACTGACCTACCCCGCCACGCCTCGAGACCCCCGGCAATGAAACCGAGCCCAATCCAGTGGCCCAACTCAGGTGAATGGGTAACGCCTGAGATCCAGCCATCGCCAAAACC
>CEVA01012072.1_pt1 | contig 10566 bp, 9 predicted proteins | sample 361521 | NCBI WGS metagenome assembly CEVA01 (sample SAMEA2622823, study PRJEB7988) | marine metagenome | isolation source: saline water (ENVO:00002010), including | reverse complement strand
GACGAAGATGGCAATCCGACGGACATTGGAGATGTTTATCCCCAATCAATCCCAGGCATCGCACGGCAGGGTATGCAAGTCTACGTTTCCATGGGGTGCATCTCTTGCCATACCCAGCTAGTTCGACTGGAGGGATTCGGTAACGACCTAGCTCGAAAATGGGGCAAACGTCCTTCCGTGCCCCGCGACTACATCAGGCAATCGCAACCCTTGCTGGGAAGATTTCGCATGGGACCCGACTTGGCTAATGCTGGCACCAGAGACGAACTCACCCAAGAAGCCCTTCACCTACACCTGTACTCGCCGCAAGCGGATTCTCCGGACTCCATATGCCAACCGAACCCTTTCTTGTACGAAGTCAGGGAAATCGAAGGGGACAAGACCCCGGGGGCGATTGACTTGGGCAATGGCAACGAAATATTGCCTAGACCAAGGGCCATGAAGCTTGTCGCCTACTTAAGAAGTCTGCGACAAGACTACGACCTGCCTGAAATGCCAATGCAAGTGGAGCTTCCCGACGACGCGGGCGCGCCGCCTACAACCCCTCCTCCTGCAACAACAGTGAGCGGGAAACAGGAAAACAACGAAAGCAAGAAATGAGCAAAAAGGGTAAAGGCAAAAGCGATCCCGGCGCGGATGGTTTCACCGACCGCGAATTGCAGGATACCCACGGGAGCGAGAGAAAGGTTCGCGAAGGCTTGTTCCTTCCCTTCTTCCTTTTCCTGATAGCCTGCGCATGGTTCGCTTGGGGAAGTATTTCTTTGTTCGTCGATGCCAACGGTTTCTCCCTTAATCCCGAGCGCCAATTGACGGAAGCGGAAATCGAGGCCCAGAAAATTCGCGCTCAAGAGATGCAAACTGAGATTTTGTTCAAGAATTCTTGCGGTGCGTGTCACCAAGCAAACGGTGCAGGAATTCCAGGCAGTTTCCCCCCATTGGATGGATCCGATTGGCTGGATAACGGCCAGCGCGTAATCAGCTTAACCCTAGTCGGAATGTCCGGTCCCGTCGAAGTCATGGGCCAACAGTACAATAGCCTCATGCCGAAGATCGCCGAAACTTATAATTTGAAAGACGAAGACATCGTCTCGGTCGTGAACTACGTCCGGCGCTCTTGGAGTAATGCTTCAAAGGAATACGCCGAAGTAACACTCGAGGACGTTGCAGCTGCCAGGAAAGCCCTTGAGGAACGCCCTGATCCCGCTGCCCCTTGGACAGCCGAGGACGTGCTGAAACAGTATCCCCTCGGCGCCGCAGACTGAACCCAAAGGCTTGGGCTTGCGACAAGGCAAGCCTCGCTTCTTATTTTGAACTCGCTTCGCAATAGGGATTCGTCAGCATAGCATTCCCCATCCATGCGAGTTCTTCGTTCATGCATTTTCTTTGGAGTCTGCTTGGCCAACTTCCCTTTATTTGGCCAAGACACTCCCTCCGCGCCTCCAAATTCGAATAGGCAAGTAGACGCCTTCGCAAGCTCTCGCGGCATGCCGGAAGAGTTTTTTCCGGAACTCCGCAAGGTGCTCGCCGATTTGGCGGAAACTTCGCCTCTACTTCGCATCGAAAGAGAACGAGAAAACGAAGCCCTCGCTCGAAAAGTCGTCAGCGACGGCCGGCGCGGCTGGAAGGCCGGCATATCCATAAACTCCTATTCATTAAGCGAAAACAGGGCCGGTGGAAGCTTCGACCATCGTTATCGCTTTCTGGCATCGGCGCACGCCAAGCGTCCTCTCTATGATTGGGGAGCCTTGGAAGCGGAAAGTCGAATTGCCGAGCTTGGGGTACTGGAGAGCAGATCCAGCTTGGTAGAAATACGCAGGCAAGTGGCCACCCATACGCGCAATTCGTACCTAGACCTTGTCTTGAGCGGTTATGCCCTTGAATTGGCTGAGGACAGCTTGACCTTGGCCAAGGAAAACGAATCAACGGCCAAGCGAAAGAGAGACTTGGGATTGCTTACCGAAGTGGACTTGGCGGAAACCAAGATCGCCTCGCTCCGGCAAGGCATCCGGATTTTCGAACTAGAGCGAGACCGGCGGGCTGCGAAGCAAATGTTTGCCCATGAAACGGGATCCAAGGAAACTCTTGGATTCGAGGTGCCGGACAACTTTCGCTCCTTCGTGTCGAAGTTCGTTCAGGATAGGCCACGGGTTCCCGAAAGCGGTACCTTGCACAGCGGTTTGCTGGAAAGCTTGGACCATGCCATTGCGGTGGAAAACGAAAAAGTGATCGTGGCCGAAGCAATTCGCAAACCAAGAGTGAACTTGGTCGGCTCGATTTTTCAAGACCAAGTGGATGCGCTCGACTCAAGCCAAACGCAAGACCGCACCAATCTCGTGCTCGGTCTGCAGGTACAATGGGACGTGTTCGATGGTCGAGAAAGCGAAGGACGCAAAAGCGAAGCCTTGTCACGTAAAAGACGGCTTGAAATGCAAAAGACGTATGAAAAGAAGAATCTCACTTTGTACAGGAACAAGCTGCGAGCGGATTTGGAAACGAGAGCCGAGTTAGTCCAATCCCGACAGGAATTGGCGGCCATCAGCAGTGAGAAATTTGAAAAAAGCCGCATCGAACTGGATCAAAATCGTATTACCATGGAAGACTTCTTCGCTTATCGCCTGGAGATGGATCAATCGAGGCTCGACCTAATGAGAGCCGTGGTTGATTATATATCGTTGCTTGGCGAATACTTGGTGCTTCACGGTGAAGACGCTCTCTCGCCCACAACGACCCCACCAAAATGAAAACGTCCATCGTGATTGCCTTTGTAGTCGTTTTGGCATCCGGATCGGCATGGTGGCTTTGGAGAGACAGCGCAGCCGAAGTAGTGGTGGAAACCGTAAAGCAAGGGGAAATCAAGCATTCTTCGCCAGGGAGGGTTCATGTTTTACCACAACGACTTCAAGTCTTGAAATCTCTTCGACCCGGACGAGTAAAGAGCGTGTTCAACAATTTGGAGCCTAAATCCGAAAGCCTCCCCGTAGCGGTGAGGGAAGGGGAGGTCCTCGTTCAGTTGGCTACACGAGACGTTGAATTGGCCTTGGAGAAGATTCGAGTGGGATTGCGAGCCGCGGAGGCGCGATTGCAGTTGCACGAACACAACCAATCGGAAATCGCCCCGAAATTGGCTGCAGACCGTCAAGAAGTGAAAGCCTTGGAAGATTTGGCGAAAACCGGAAGGTATCCGAAAGCGGAACTTCGTAAGAAAAAAGCTCAAATCACGATATTGGAAGCTCAACTGATTCGCGAAAAAGAAGAATGGGAAGAACAAAAGATTTCCTTGAACGAAAAAGTGGATACGGCCCGCGTCGAAGAAGCCCAAGCCCTTCGACATTTGGAAGAGTTGTCCATCAAAGCCCCATTCACGGGAATACTAACCGAAATCAGGGTATCTCCAGGCGATACCGTATCCCTGGTGGAACCGTTGGGGGTTCTGCAATCCAAGAAACACCTGGTGGAGGTCACTCTCCTGGAGGAGGATTTCCAAGGCATTGAAGCCAACCAGTCGGTTGCAATCAGCTTTCGTTCGGAAGGCACTGCCATTTTTCATGGCAAGATATCGGGCTATTCCGGCGCAAGCGGTTACTTCGACGCAAACGGCTTTTCCGATAATCGGCGTCGAATCTTCGTCGACATGGCAGACGGCAACGAACGGTTTGCAGTGGGCAGTACGGGAGAAGCGGAAATCATCAAGGCGTATAAGCAGGACGTCGTCTTGGTGCCCAGAAGAGCCTTGGTGGGTGAGAACTTATGCATTTGGAAGAATGGTTCGATCGAAGTACGCAAGGTGAAAATTGGCATACACAACCTACTGGTGGCTGAAGCGCTTGATGGTCTTGAGCTTGGTGAGCGCGTCGTTGTGGATACACCGCATCTGTTTCGGGATGGTCAACGCGCCCGATTGGCTGGAACCCAAAAATAACCCGTACCTTGGGGACCAACCTGCAGATCGCCTGGCGTTTCATCGTCTCGCGCAAACGCTCCATGGCAATGACCTTGACGGGGATCGTCTTTGGTATCGCTTTCTTCGTGGTTACGCAGGCCCAGACCACCGGTTTCGCCAAGTTTTTCGAGGAAACGATTTTGGGCACCAACGGGGCGATGCGTATATCCGACCGTTTTCAACAAGTGGGAGGAGTGAACACAGTGACCGAAGGGAACGAGCAATTCGCGCTGCAAGCAGGAGAGGGTACAGACTACGTCGAGGGCATCGACTACCCGAATCGCCTCCGCCAAGCCATTGAAGAATACGAGGACGTGAGCGGAATCTCCGAAATCCTGGAAGGTCGCTTATCGGTGGATGCCAACGTCCGGTCCCAAGTCGTCCAAGCCATGGGCATTCGCCTGAAGGATCACCTCATGGTCTCCAATCTGGCCGACCAAATAGTATTCGGATCGTTGGAAGACTTCGACGCAGATCATTCCGGTCTGCTCTTGGGACATCGTCTAGCGGAAAGGCTCCATTTGCGCCCAGGCGACAAAGTGGACGTCGTGGGATCGTCGGGAAGGACGGAATCACTGCGAGTGTCGGCGATATTCGAGACAGGAGTAAGCGACATCGACAAGCGTCGACTTTACTTGGACTTGGCGACGGCACGCTGGTTGCTCCAACAACCTTCCGGTGGCGCCGTATTTCAGATCGGGCTCAAGGATCCGTCCAAAGCGCCTGAGGTCGCAGCTCAGATGCAAGCGACTATCGACCACCGAGTGGTAAGTTGGCAAGAACGAGAAAAAGTCTGGCTCGACGTGTTTTCGGTGCTCCGGTTTTCCTCGGCGGTGACTGTATCGACGATTATTTTGCTTTCCGGGCTGGGAATGTTCAACGTCTTCGCCATGATGGTGATGGAGAAGCGACGAGACATCGCCATCCTTCGTTCGATGGGATTTAGTCGAGGCGACGTTTCGAGCATCTTTCTCTTCCAAGGTGGCATCATCCTGTTAAGCGGAGCTCTGTTGGGATGCCTACTCGGAGCCTTGGCCACCTATGGCATCTCTAAGATACCCATCCGGATAAGGGGAGTCTTTTCGACCGATCACTTCGTCGTGAATTGGGATCTTTCCCATTATCTTTGGGGCGTCGGCATAGCGGTCGTCTTCATGACCTTGGCGACTTGGATCCCAGCTCGTCGCGCAGCTCGAGTGGAACCAGCCAAAATCATCAGGGAGGCTTCATGAGCGAAATCCCTTCTCAGCCCCCTATTCTGCAGGCAAAGGACCTCAAGCACTCCTTTGGCGAAGGAGAAGCTCGCAGCACCGTGCTGCAAGAGATTTCACTTGAATTAAAGGCAGGTGAGACCTGTTCCATAATAGGACCATCAGGTTGCGGAAAGAGTACCTTGCTATATCTCCTCGGATTGCTCGACAAGCCGGATTCAGGTGAAATCAAAATCAACCAGCGACTGGTGTCGGAAGCTTCCGAGATGGAACGGACGGCTATACGCAACGAGCTCTTGGGCTTCGTTTTCCAATTTCACTTCCTCATCCGCGAATTAACGGCCTTGGAAAACGTCTCCTTGCCTCTCCGCAAAGCAGGCGATTCCAAGAAGGACGCCACCCTCAGGGCGGAAAAACTGCTTGTCGACTTGGATCTTGTGGACAAGCGGCATCGACTGGCCAACAAGTTGTCCGGCGGGGAGCAGCAACGCGTGGCGGTAGCTCGGGCCTTGGCCACTTCTCCAGCCATCGTTCTGGCAGACGAGCCAACGGGCAACTTGGACGCTCGCAACTCGAACAAGGTATTCGATCTTCTCGTTCAATCCGCTCGAGAAGAGGGGTCTTCCATTATCTTGGTGACGCACAACCCTGATTTGGCTGAGCGCGCCGATCGTTGCCTCCCCATGCTGGACGGTCGTTTCGAGGAGTAAATCCGCGAGCCGGGTCTCGCCTCATTTCTTCTTGGAGAAAGCTTCCTTGACCAGCGCTTCGGTGGTAGCTTCCGGTCCAAGGGATTCCACTGCCTTGCGAACCGCCTTGTCCGCTTCACCCACTTTATAGCCAAGAGCGACCAAGGCGGACACCGCATCCTTGAAATCTTCGTTGTCGGCGGTGGAGGGGGAATCGGCGCTTCCTTTTGCGCCAGCCCCCTGAATGGCTGTCGAAGGCCCTACCTTGTCTTGCAACTCGACAATGATTCGCTCCGCGGTTTTCTTTCCCAAGCCCGGCGTCTTTGCCAGCAGGGCGGCATCACCGTCTGCAATGGCGTTGCGCAAGGTCTGTAGGGACACTTGGCTGAGCAAATTCAAGGCTATGCGGGGACCGATACCCGAAACCTTGTCGATGACGAGTCGAAAAAAGTCTCGGGCGTCCCGAGTGGAAAAGCCGTACAACGTTTGGGCGTCCTCGCGGTAGGCAGCGTGAATGAAAAGTTGTACGGACTGACCAAGATCGGGCAACGACTCGGTCGTGGTAAGCGGAACATGCACCTCGTACCCCACACCTCCCGTCTCCACAATCGCCAACAAAGGCTGAGATTCAGTCAGTTCACCTCTGAGAGTTGCTATCATTGCAAGCCCAACACGTCTTGCATGGAGTAAAGTCCGGGCCCCTTGTTCACTACCCAATGGGCGGCTCGCAAGGCTCCGGCGGCGAAGATCTTTCGATCCGTCGCTCGGTGCGTGAGCTCGACTCTTTCACCTTCACCGGCAAACCACACCATATGATCACCCACTACGTCCCCGCCTCGCAGGGCATGCGATCCGATCTGATCACCGGGACGTTTGCCGGTGATGCCGCTTCGTCCATGACAAATCGACTCCGCAGGCAACCCTCGGGACTCGCGGATAACTTCCAGTAAACGCTCCGCCGTTCCACTGGGAGCGTCTTCCTTGTGACGATGATGGGCTTCCACCACCTCGGAGTCAAAATCTTCACCCAGAACCTCGGTCGTAAGCCTAGTGAGGTAAAACAAAAGGTTCACTCCGGTCGAGTAATTGCCGGCCCAAACCATAGGAATGCTTGAAGAATGGGAAGCGATACGATCTTTTTCCTCGGGGGTATGCCCGGTTGTGCCTATCACGATCGGCTTTCCAACCTCGACTGCCCGTTCGACAATACCTTGGGTGGCATCGCGAAGACTGAAATCGACGACGACGTCAGAATTCGCGAGAAAAGGTAGCGGATCGTCGCCTAAATCGACGCCCCCGGCAATTTCAACGTCTTTCTCGTGAGCGATTTCCGCAATGGTTTTTCCCATGCGGCCTTTCGCGCCGTTCAACAAGATCTTCAGCGGCATGGCAACAATCGTCAAAGGAGACCGAGTTCGGTCGCGAGTTGATCCAATAGGTTTTGGTTTTCAGTGGAAAGCCTCGAAAGCGGCAAGCGTACTTCATCGGACTGCAGAAGCCCCATACGCTTCAATAGGTACTTCGCGGGCACCGGGTTGGGCTCCACGAACAGATCCCGGAAAAGGGTATGGTAGGCGTGATGAACTGCCCCGGCAGCTTGAAAATCGTTATCGTTGGCCAAGGCCGTCATCTGGACGATTTTCTCGGGAATGAGGTTGGAAGCCACGCTGATCACACCCTTGGCTCCACAGGAGATAAAAGGCAAAGTGAGGCCATCGTCACCCGACAAAATCGAGAAGTCAGAACCCAACTGACGACGTAACTCCGAAACTTTGTCGCAAGAACCACCGGCTTCCTTGATCGCTTGAATTTGTGGATAAGCCTCGTGTAGACGCGCCACGGTATCGGTTTCAATCTCGATGCCGCATCTTCCTGGAATGGAATACAGTACAATCGGTTTTTCGGTAATTTCGGCGATGGCCCCGAAATGATTGAACAACCCATCTTGGCTGGGCTTGTTGTAATAAGGAGCCACGATCAAGAAAGCATCTGCTCCCGCATCGTCGGCGGCCTTGGTCAAGGAAACCGCCTCAGCGGTCGAATTGGATCCCGTGCCAGCCAATACGGGGACGCGACCTGCAGCGGCTTGCACCACGCAACTTATCACCTCGAGGTGTTCGGCATGGGTAAGGGTAGGGGACTCCCCAGTGGTTCCCGCCGGAGCCAAACCCGCAATGCCGGCCTTCACTTGTCCATCTACACGCTCGGCTAATTCGTCCAGTTGCAACGACGCATTCAGCATGGGTGTGACCAATGCCGTATAGGCGCCCTCCAGATTGCTGGCATTCATGTAAAAATTCCTTTTATCCTTTAGTTTCGTATTTTGTTGATCTTTTCGCGTTAAAAATTGTCCTCAAACCTTTTAATGGGAGACGTCAAACGCATTCGCAACTTCTGCATCATCGCTCACGTCGATCATGGCAAGACAACTTTGTCCGATCGACTGCTTGAAAATACCCGCACGGTGGTCAAGCGAGAGATGAAGGAACAGTTGCTGGACTCCATGGATCTGGAGCGTGAACGCGGAATAACGATCAAGTGTCATCCCGTTTCGATGATCTATCGGAAAGAAGAGGGCAAGGAGTATTTATTCAATTTAATCGATACCCCCGGTCACGTGGACTTTTCCTACGAGGTTTCTCGTAGCTTGGCAGCATGCGAAGGAGCCATTCTCTTGATCGATGCCGCCCAAGGAGTCGAGGCCCAAACCCTGGCCAACGCGCAGTTGGCCGATGCCCAGGGACTGGCCTTGATTCCCGTTCTCAATAAAATCGATTTACCGGGAGCGGACGTCGACCGCGTACTCCGTCAAATCGAGGAGGTGCTCGCAATACCGGCCGAAGATGCATTGCTGGCGAGCGCCAAGTCGGGAGAGGGCATAGACGAAATACTGGCCTCCGTGGTGGAGCGAGTGCCACCCCCACGCTGGACCGAGCACCAAAAGACCAGGGCACTGGTCTTTGACAGCGAATTTGATTCCTACAAGGGCGTGATTTGCTACGTCCGTCTTTTTTCGGGCCGCTTGTCGAGGGGAGATGAAGTAACGTTGATGAGCGACGGTCGTCGCACCCAAGTGAAGGAAGTGGGCAGGTTCAGTCCGGAGATGATAGCCAGCGACGCCATGGAAGAAGGGGAGGTGGGTTACGTCGTGACTGGCATCAAGGACGTGGCGGACGTGAAGATTGGCGACACCATCACGCTGTCATCCGATCCGTCCAATGAAATGCTACCCGGCTACAAGGAAGCTCGTCCCATGGTATTCAGTGGGCTGTATCCCTTGGACACCTCCGATTACCCGAAACTGAAGAAAAGCGTGGGAAAGCTTCGGCTCAACGATGCCGCCTTCCATTTTCAACCGGAAACCTCCGCGGCCTTGGGTTTCGGCTTTCGTTGCGGGTTCCTCGGCTTGCTCCACATGGAAATCATTCAGGAACGCCTGCGTCGCGAGTACGACTTGGATATCATCGCCACTTATCCAAGCGTGGTCTACCGGGTCACCACCACGCAGGGCAAGACCCTGCTCGTGGACAATCCACTCGAATTACCTGAAGTGACGGAGATCGACTTCATCGAGGAACCCATGATCAAGGCTCGCTTGCACGCGCCCAACGATTCGATCGGCGACCTGCTCGCGCTTGTGACCGAAAAGCGTGGCGTCTGCGAACGCACCGAGACCATCGACGAAACCCGCGTCTTGCTGACTTGCGACTTGCCACTCAACGAGATATTGGTCGATTTCAACGACCGATTGAAAAGCATCACACGCGGCTATGGTTCCATGGATTATGAAATGGCGGGCCATCAGGTCTCCGATCTCGTGCGGATGGAAATCCTCGTGAACAGCGAACCGGTCGATGCCTTTTCCACCATCGTGCACAATGAAAAAGCCGAGATCCGGGGCAGGGCGCTTTGCAAGAAGCTCAAGGACATCCTCCCTCGACAACTCTTCAAGATTGCCTTGCAGGCCGCGATCGGAGGGCGCATCGTAGCGCGAGAAACCATAGGTGCCATGAGAAAGGACGTGACTGCTAAATGTTACGGTGGCGACATAACCCGTAAAAAGAAACTGCTGGAAAAGCAAAAGGCCGGAAAAAAACGCATGAAACAGATTGGAAACGTAGAGATACCACAAGAGGCCTTCGTGCAAATCCTGAAGAACACGGAATGACCACCGAAGAAGAACAACCTGAGCCTCCCATCAAACCGCGCAAACTTCGCAAGCTTGCCAAAGAAGTCCTGCGAGTCAGCCAGAAGGCCTTCTTCCACAAGCAGGACCTACTTGCCCCGGAAGACGAAAAGGAATGGGAAACCGCCATGGAGGAACTTCATGCGCTCATTCGCGACAAGAAAACGGAGCCGGCTGACTTGCGCTCGCAGGCCGAAAAGGTGGACGCGCTGGTATCTCGACACGGAGGAATGTTCTATCACAAGAAAAGCAGGGTAGAGAACATCGAAATGTTTCTTGTCGCCGCCATCGTGGTCTTGGGAGTTCGAAGCTTTTTTCTGCAGCCTTTCATTATTCCGACCAATTCAATGTATCCGACCTTCAACGGCATGCAGCCACATGTGTATGAATTGGGCGAGGAGCCCAACATGGCTGAACAAGTTGCCAACAAGTTACTTTTCGGCGCTTCTCACTACCGCGTCGTCGCCGAAAACGGGGGGACAACAGCTACAATTTCGGGACCTGAACGAGTCCGAGCCTCGTTTCCGAATGGCAGGTTCT
>CEVA01514418.1_pt1 | contig 10568 bp, 12 predicted proteins | sample 361521 | NCBI WGS metagenome assembly CEVA01 (sample SAMEA2622823, study PRJEB7988) | marine metagenome | isolation source: saline water (ENVO:00002010), including | reverse complement strand
AGTTTTATTCTAATTCAATACCTGCTGATTTTGCTGTTTCTCTTATAGAGGGAATAAATAGATCATCAATTTGTTCCATAAGTTTTCGCATCTCTGAAACCGCATCATTAGTAGATATATTTCCATCTAATTCTAAATCGCTTGCTTGTAAAAAATAATCTTTAGCATTATACGCATATTGACGCGACTTTCTAAATGATTGATAAATGTTATTAATAATTTCAACTTCCGAATCCATAGTTGTAGCTAAAAACATTTCCCTAGTAGGATCAAAAAGTTCTAGCGTTAAACGTTGGTATAACACTCCCACGTTATAATATAAATCTGGATCATTAGGATATTGATCTAATAATTCATTACTGTAATCAATAGCTTGTTCATTTTTACCCATATCAATATATACAAACAATAATTTTCTCATTATTGGACCTGGATCATCAGAATATTCAATAGCTTTCAAATATGATTCTTCTGCTAATTTTAACTTTTCATTTTGCACAAATAAATCTGCTTTCATAAGATTTAAAATTGAACTTTTTTCATCAATTTCTAATCCTTTTTCAATAACATTTAAAGCTTTAGTATTATTACGATTATGCAAATGAATCCCTGCTAATGTTGAATAATTTTCTACACGATTAGGATCAATAGAAATAGCAATTTCAATTTTATCATGTGCTAGTTGAAATTGATTAGTATTTATTAAATCTACAGCTTTATTAAAAATGGCCGACCATTCTTGCTCTCTATACGCATTTACACCTTCTTCAATAGTTGTAATTGGGGTATTACCAAGTTTAAAAGGTCTATCTAATAACTGATCAGGATTTCTTTTCTCTGCAATATTTAACATTTCTGCCATTTTTTTATATTTTCTTTGTTTTAAATAAATTTCAGTAGCAAGGAAATAAGGCGCCGAAGCATCCGTTTCAGGGTTGCATCCAGAAGACTCTAAAGCTTTCAAACCCCACTCTTCAGCACGTTTTAAATCTTTTTCACTGCGCGCAGCAGTTGTTGCACTAAGATATTCCATACAAGAAGATGCACACCCTGTAATTAAAAATGAAATTGATAATAATATAATAATTGATGTTTTTTTCATAGATATAAATTATAAAAAAAAAGCGTCTAAAAAGACGCCTTTTTTATTTTATAAAATATTTTTATCTTAAACCTTTAATAGGTTTTCTTATTTTACGTCTACGCTTATGAGAGCGCTTTCTTTCTAATTGGCTATCATCATTATTTTGAGATTGATCTTTCACAAAAGAATAATCAGCCCTTATTTTCTTTAAATCTGACCTAGAATTATTTTTTCTTTCTTTAGCAAAAATAACTCCAGCACATAATGTTAATATAACTAAAATATTTATTACTAATTTCATAATAGAAACCTCCTTCTTCGAAAATATACAAATATTTCTACATACAAAGCAATAATTATCTATTTATTTTTAAAAAGGTAATTCTTCTTTGGACTTTCCAGGGCGGCTATCAATATCCTCATCTTTTTTATTTTTACTATTTTTTTCATCAGAAACACCTTCTTCTTTGCTTGTTTTCCATTCAAGAGGGGTAATAACGCTTGATACAATTTCTGTAATTCTTCTTTGTATATTTTCTTTATCATTATATGTGCGTGTTTGCAATCTACCCTCAATATAAATAAGTTGTCCCTTATACAAATATTCTGTGGCAAATTCTGCTAATTTATTCCATGCAATAATATTATGCCATTCAGTGCGATCCTTGCGCTTATTCTCAGAGTCTAACCATGTTTCATTTGTAGCTAGTGAAAAATTAGCAGTCGACACTCCTGAAGAGGTATATCTACCCTCGGGCTTATTCCCAATATGGCCAACTAATATAACTTTATTAACACTTGATTTTTGCATAATAAACCTCCATAATTAAAATTGTAGACATTTCTTAATATTATAATGGTATAGCTATTGTAAAAGTAGACCCTTCTCCAATGTTGCTTTTTATAGATAGCGTGCCTTGATGAGACTCAATAATTTTTTTACATATAGTAAGCCCGAGGCCAAATCCACTTATAGAAACTGTTTTATTTTCTTGAAAAAATGGCTCAGTTAGTTTTTGTATATTTTCAGCAGAAACACCAACGCCAAAATCTCTAATATGAAATTCAATTGATTGATTTTTTTTAATTTCAAATATGATTTGCTTATTATTACCATACTTTATTGCATTATCAAGTAAATTCCTAATAGCAATAATAAATTTTTTTTCATCAATTTTAATAAACTCATTAGGAATGGAATTTTTTATATTAAATATGTTTTTTTTCGATGGGAACAATTCTATTATTTGTTTAATAAAGTTCTTACATAAAATGGGCTGTAAATTTAAATTGGAATAGGGCATAGATAGTCTATCTGATAATAGGAGGTTATCTATCATGCCTTCTAAAAAACTTACTTCTTCCCTTAACTTATTAATATTTTTATGCTCAGGAATCATCTCAATAAGAAATTGCATTCTAGTTAAGGGAGATCGCAATTCATGACTTACCTCAAGAAGCAATTGATGCTTATTTTCTAATAGTAAATTGATTTCATTAATCATTTTATTCATATATTTTGATAAATCTGCAAGTTCATCTTCACCAATAATTTTTATTTTTGAATGTAAATCTCCTTCCTCTAAAGACTTAATTCTATCTTTCATATATTGTACAGGCTTTAAATAATGACTGATAAAAAAATAAAGCCCTAATATAAATATAATTGCTAAAATAATTGCAATAATGTAATTATACAAATCGCTTGGTGGAATATAATCAATAACTAAATAAAATAAATATTCTCCGTTATCTACAACGGTTACAGGCATTGTATTAATTTCACCATAAAAAACTTTTAACGGTATATTAATATCATACATTTCTTCAAAATCTGTGCTTATGGTCCAACTTACAAAATCCTGTGCCTTAATTTTTTTTGGAATATTAGACCAATATAATTGGCCTGGTTCCGCTATACCATATTCAGTCATATCCCTAGAATATATACCACACCACATATGTAAGTTTTCTATAACTCTTATTATATTCAATGTATCTGGGGGGGAACCCCAACCCTCTACCATACTAGAATAATAATAGTTTTCATGCGCATCTAGAATGCTATCTTGAGTCGAAAATGAATAGTGAAACTGGTAAAGTAAAACGCCTGTCAAGGTTGCTGTAAATATAACTACTAAGAATCCTAACCTTTTAAAAAGACTTTTTCTATATTGAAATAAAGAATTAATCTTCTTGTTCTCCAATAAATTTATAACCTACTCCATGTATTGTTTTGATATATCGAGTTTTAGTTGGAGTCTCCCCTAATTTTCCACGCAATCTGCTTACTAAAACATCTATTGACCTATCATAGCTCTGCCAAGAAATTCCCCTTAGATTTTCAACTAAAAACTCTCTGTCTAATGTTTCCCCCGCATTTTCAATAAATAAAATCAATGCTTCATATTCTGTTGTAGAAAGTGATAAGATATTATTATCCAAATATACTTCTTCTTTAATTTTATCAATACTCATGCCTTTAAAATTAACCTTTTCTACAATAGCTGCGTTTGAATGACTTCTTCTTAAAATAGATTGAATCCTAGCTAAAAGTTCTCTAGGCTCAAATGGCTTAGATAAATAATCATCTGCTCCTAATTCTAAACCTACAATACGATCTGTCACTTCTCCTCTTGCTGTAAGCATAATCACGGGGATAGATAATGTTTCTCTAATAATACGTAATACTTGAAACCCATCCATCTCTGGTAGCATAATATCCAAAATAATTAATTCTACTTTATTATTATTCAGATAATCAAGGGCCTCCTTGGGCTCATGTTTTACTATAATATTATATTTTTCTGATAAAAACTCTTCAACTAAACTAGTTAGCTTAGCATCATCATCAATCATTAGTATGTCTTTCATTAAATATCCTTTAACATTTATTATTGGCTCAAAATCTGATTTTTTATGTTATTAATTTTATGCTTAAAGTCAGTGTCTGTTTTCATTTTCTTTTCTATAGTTTTACATGCATGCACAACTGTTGAATGATCACGACCTCCTATATTCATCCCTATATTTGCCAAAGATGATTCTGTTAGCTCCTTGCAAAAATACATTGCTATCTGACGAGATAATGCTATATTCATTACTCGAGTTTTTCCCATAATTTGTCTTTCGCTTACTTTCATTTCCCTACAAATAAATCTAATTATTTGATTAATGCTGATCGTTGTAAAAGAAATATCTCCTAATATATTTTTTAAAACATGTTTTGCTAAATTAATCGTAATTTCTTCTCTTCGTAATGAAGAAAGTGCTAATAATTTTACAAGTGCACCTTCCATAGTCCTAATATCTCCTTTAATTGCAGAAGCAATAAACTCTGTCACATCATAAGGAATTTCTAAACCATCATCTTCCCCTTTTTTCATTAAAATAGCAATTCGAGTTTCTAAGTCTGGAGGTTGAATGTCAACAATCAACCCAGATTGAAAACGTGATACTAAGCGATCCTTTAATCCCTTTAATTTGCTAGGGTGTCTATCTGTCGTTAATATAATTTGTTTCCCTTTTTGAAATAAATCATTAAATAGGTGAAAAAATTGTTCTTGAGTTTGTTCTTTTGATTCAAAAAATTGCACATCATCTAAAAGAAGTATATCTATATTTCTATAATTGCTTATAAAATCTGTAGAATGATTTTTTTGAATTGAACTAATAAAGTCTAGCATGAATTTTTCACTAGTTAAATAAACTACACGCATATTAGGGTTTTGACGAATGATTTTGTTACCTACCGCTTGTAATAAATGTGTTTTACCTAGACCTGGATTGCTATAAATAAGCAATGGATTATAAGGGGTTTGCCCAGGAGTATCCGCTACAGACATTGATGCAGCTTTAGCAAATTGGTTACTCTTGCCTTCAATAAAATTTTCAAAAATATATCGAGAATTTAATTGAGATTTTCTATGATAACTCTTTGGCATTGGTTTATCTGATTCCGTTAATGTCGGGATATTTCCTGTTTTTTTATCACTAATAACTATACTGTAATTAACAATTAGAGGGTGAGACGCATGTTCTTTTAACGCACTATCAATTAAATGCCTATATTTAGATTCTAACCATTCATAATGAAATTGATTAGGAACTTGAAGTGTAATTTCTTCTTTATCCATTCTGACCGCTACAATGCCATCAAACCATGTTTGGTAAGCCTGCTCTTGAATGCGCTCTTTAATAAATAATAAACATTTTTTCCAAAATTTATGTATATCTAAATCTAAATTTTTATCTGTTTGGCCTGTTGAGTTATTCATATTATTAATCATACTGATAATTCAAGGTTAAAATTGAGCTAATAAATTAATTAAAATCAAGATGAAAACTTAAGCTCTATATCGTCCAAATTCTTTGTAATTTTATAATTATGATTAAATTATTTATCTGCATATTAATTAGCATAATATTGTATAAGAATAAAAAAAATTGGAAAATAAATCTGCCCTATTTTTATTCCCAAGATAAATTTCTTGTAATAGGACACCGGGGTGCTCCTGTAGTTTATAAAGAAAATACAATTGAGTCATTTATACAGGCTTTTGAATTAGGATTAAATGGTATTGAGCTAGATGTGCAAATAACAAAAGATAATCAAATAGTGATTTTTCATGATTGGGAAATATTAGAAGAAACTGGGAATATCAACAAAATTAGTGATGTTAATTACTCAGAAATAAAAAATATTAATTCTTCTAATACAACAATCCCATTGTTAAATGATTTATTAGAAATATTACCAAAAAATAAATTTGTCAATATTGAAATTAAATCAAAAAAAATAAACAATAAATTTCTATTACAAGAAGTACTTAAAATCATATACAGAAATAATAAGGAAAAATATATAATTATTTCTAGCTTTAACCCTTTTGTATTAAAATCACTGCAAAAAATGGCCCCAGCTATTCATACTGCATATCTATGGAGTAGCAAAGATCCTTTATTACTTTTTAATAGTTTACTTTGGGTATATATATGCCATCCTGATGCATTACATATTGACATTAATGATGCTAACAAAAAAATAATTGATTGGGCGCATAAAATAAATATGCCTGTATTAGCTTATACAATCAATGATGCACAAAAATTAGATGAAGCTAAAAGAATGCATTTGGATGGAATATTTACTGATAACCCCAGTCTTCAAAAAGAAATATATAAATATTAATATTTATCATGATTGTTCTTAAAACATATAGCATTTGGTTTTGTTTATTATGATCTATAATTATATATTCATTATATTAAAATTTTTATAATTTGATACAATACAAACAACATTTAGATATTCCTTTAGAGTATATAAGAGAAAAAATATCCGCATTCCTATTAGAAGATATGCCAGAGGGAGATGTAACTACATATAGCATTATTTCTAAATCCAAAAAAATAATAGCAAATATTCAAGCAGTAGAAGAACTTATTTTTGCAGGAGAAAAAATAATACCATACTGTTTTGAGGATGATTGTAATATTAAATTATATAAATCTGATGGAGATTTAGTTAAACCTAAAGAAAGTATAGGAGAAATTCAAGGGCCTGCCAGTATTATTTTATCTAATGAAAGAGTTATGTTAAATCTAATCCAACGTCTATGTGGCATTGCTTCTACTGCTTTTGAATATGTGCAACTTGCTCATAATACCAATGTGAAAATATTAGATACTCGTAAAACAAGTCCTGGATTACGTTTATTTGAAAAATATGCCGTTGCAGTTGGTGGTGCATATAATCATCGCCTTGATTTATCAGATGGTATTCTTATAAAAGATAATCATATAGTATCAGCAGGATCTGTAAAAAAAGCCATACAATCTGTAAAAAAGACTTATCCAAATTTACCATTAGAAATAGAAGTAGATAATTTAAAGCAAATTAAAGAAGCATTAATAATTGGTGTTGATGGTTTTCTTTTAGACAATATGAATACAGAAGCAGTAAAGGAGTCCGTAGAAATTATTCGTAATAGCAAAAATGGTTATAAAATATTCATTGAAGCATCAGGCGGTATAGTAAAAAATAATATAAAAAAATACCTTGATACTGGTATTAATGCAATATCAATTGGAGCAATAACGCATAGTGTAAAAAATAAAGATATTAGATTAGAATTTATATCTTAATTATAATAAGTAAAATTATCAATAAGACGCGTTTTCCCTATAAATACAGCTATACTCACTAGAATTTTATTACAAGAAATTTCTGATAACTCCATTAATGTTTCAGCATCTGCTACAGAAACATAATCAATCTGAACCATATTCTGAGAAGATATATAATTTATAATTTCCTTCCGAATAATTTTAACATTTGTTTCCCCAGAATGAATTAGCTCTTTACCTACTTTTAATGCTTTATATATATTAGAGGCAATATTTTTTTCTTCACTAGATAAATATTCATTCCTAGAACTCATAGCTAAACCATTTGCTTCTCTAATAATCGGACATTCAATAATTTTAACATTATATGCAAGATCTATTACCATTTTTTTTATTATAAGAAGTTGTTGAGCATCTTTTGCGCCAAAAAATGCATGAGTGGGCAAAATAATATTAAACAGTTTAGCTACAATTGTAGTTACACCTTTAAAAAAATTTGGTCTACTTTCACCTTCTAAAAATTGCGATAAATCTAATTCGTTCACATAAGTACTAAAACCTAAGGGATACATTTCAGAGTCATTAGGCAAGAACACACATTCTACTGAATATTCTAAAAGCTTATTTAAATCTTTATCTATAGTTTTAGGATAACTATTCAAATCCTCATGTGGAGCAAACTGAGTTGGATTTAAATATATACTAACTACTGTATATTCACATAAGCTATTTGAAGAGTTAATTAAAGAAAGATGCCCATTATGAAGTGCCCCCATAGTAGGAACAAATCCAATAGAACCTTTTATTCCTTTGCGCCATTTTTGAAATTCTTTAATAGTTGAAATTATTTTCAAACAATTAATGAGATTTAATAGGGTTTCTCTTGTTTATTATATAATTACTTTTTTCAGGAAACTTTCCATTTTCCACTGATTTTTTATATTCTACTAATTTATTTTGAATATCCATTTTGATATTTCCAAAACACTTTGAATGCTTTGGGGTTAAATCCATATATAATCCTAAAATATCATGATAAACCTGAATTTGGCCATCACAAAATGGACCTGCTCCTATACCTATAGTTGGTATATCTAATGATTTTGTTATTTTCTGTGCTAAATCTGCAGGAATGCCCTCTAATACTACTGCAAATGCACCACCTTCTTGTACGCACATAGCATCTTCAAATATTTTTTCAGCTTCTAGTTTGGTTTTACCTTGAATTCTATATCCTGAGCTTAAATGATATGATTGAGGTAGTAAACCAACATGTCCCATAACAGGTATGCCCGCATCAATTATTGCTTTAATTTGTTTTTTATAGGGGCTGCCTCCTTCTAATTTAATAGCATTTGCTCCTCCCTCTTTAATAAACCGACCCGCATTACGTACTGCATCTTCTACAGAAGCCTGATAAGACATAAAAGGCATATCTGCTACAACAAGAGCCTTTTTACTTCCCCTGCAAACTGCACGAACTAAAAATATTAATTCTTCCATTGAAATTGGTATTGTAGTATCCATTCCATATACTACCATAGCAGCACTATCGCCAACTAATAATAATGGAATATCTACTGCATCTGCATTGCAGGCAGAAATATAATCATATGCAGTAATTGTTGCAAAAGGGTTAGAGCATCCTTTTAATAATTTTATATCTTGGATTGTTATTCTACTCATTTTATAAATTTATCTAAAACATTTTCTTGATTGGATGTAGCAGTAATATGATTTTGTCTATCTACATGTACAATCTGAGGCTTATGGATTAAAGATTCTTCATAAGTTAATTGACAATAAGAGACTATAATTACTAAATCACCTTCATGAATCAAATGTGCGGCAGCACCATTGATACAAACTTTACCAGAACCTCTTTCTCCGCTTATTAAATAAGTTTCGATTCGATTGCCATTTGTAATGTCTAATACTTGAATCTTTTCATATTCGCTTAAGCAACAAGCATCCATAAGGTCTTTATCTAATGTAAGCGACCCTACATAATTCAGATCTGCTTCTGTAACAGTAGCTCTGTGAATTTTTCCTTTAAGCATATTGATAATCAATTGGTTTACCTCTAAACTATTTATGTAAATTTACAATTATTCTCTATATAAGGCAAAAATACATGCAAATAATTACAAAATATAAATTATAATAATTTTCATAATAAATCCTTTTGTAAGTACACACATTATAAAGTATATTTCTTCTTACAGATAACAATATGTTGTATTATTTTTATTTAAAAATAAATGGCGTCCCTTAAATATAACTTTTTCAATTTATTCTAATGCACAGAATTAAACTTGCAATTTATATTTTTCTACTACTTGTAATTTCTTTTTCTTGTAGCAAAAAAAATGCAGGAGAAGCTACAACACCAGATATTATAAATAATAAAGAACCTAATAAAAATACTGATCCTATTTCACCAAATGTAAATAATAATATTGAAGAAATAATTGCTGACTTACATAATGAAATAAAAATATTACAAGCTGAATTAAGTTATCAAAATGATGGAATAAATAAAATTGAAGCTCAATCTCAACTTTGGGCTGACCCATTTTCTATTTATAATAAAGAAATTGTACTAAATAATGGGAGCTCAATATTTGGGAAAATTATCTATCAAGATGAAAATGTAATGAAAGTTGAAACTTTAATAGGGCAACTGATGATTGAACGTAATACTATTTCCCGCGTAATAAATCAAATCAATTCTTATAATAAATTAAATTTACAAAATACAAAAATAAATGCTGGAAAAATCGATTATGATAATATTGCTTCTGGTCCAAATATAATAAATAAACATAAATATTCTGAAAGTGCACAACTTGCTCTAATTGGCAATATAAAAGAAATAAAAGATAGCTCTGGCAATACCGTGCTTTCTGGTGAAATAAAAAATATTGGGAATAAACGTGCTGATTTTGCTAAAATTATTTTTAGTTTTAGAATGGACTGGCAAGGAACAACTAAAACTCTTACTGCATTTATAAATGGTGTTACTAATACTTTTGATACAGGGATATCATCTGACAATAGCATCCCTGCACATGCTATAGGTAATTTTGAATTAATTATACCAAATTCATTTGGCGCCTTTATTGGTTATAATTATGATTTTGATTGGAGTCAATATGATAAATAGAAAATATCTTTTAAAGATATTTTCTATTATTTTTATTTCTATTATTTTTTCTAAAGAAAAAAGTGTGTTATGGGATTTTGGCGTCCAAATACAATCTATAAAACCATTATCAAATTCAAATAAAGATTCGCAATCAGAGGCTTTGATTGCGAATCGATTTGTACCACCTAATTTTTTATCTACAGATAA
>CEVA01026987.1_pt1 | contig 10571 bp, 8 predicted proteins | sample 361521 | NCBI WGS metagenome assembly CEVA01 (sample SAMEA2622823, study PRJEB7988) | marine metagenome | isolation source: saline water (ENVO:00002010), including | reverse complement strand
CGCGAGGAGATGTTCACCGCGATCAAAGGTCAAGGTGCATTCCTGAACGACACCCAGATTCACGCTTCGGAGACCACCGAACTCAGCCGCAGTTTGCTTTGTTGTGACCTTGGTTACGTTGATGAAAAGGCTGGATTAGCCATAGACATGATCCGATCATTGTGGCCAGGTATGTACAGTGTACGTTTCATGGGATCGTCTGGGTTGGGTCTTGCCTATGCCGCAGCAGGTAGAGTCGACCTATATTTCCACCATTCCCTTATGCCCTGGGACCTGGCGAGCGGCTTGGTCTTGGCACAAGAAGCAGGCGCAAAAATTGTGAATCGCCAAGGCGGCCCGGGTGACCTTTTCACTCCAAGTGTGATCGTCTCTAGCCCAACGTTAGTCGATGAATTTCTAAAAACTACAGAGGGCCAACCATGGAGGATGACGGGGTAGGCTAAACCGGGTTCCAAGCACTAAATTCCATTCCCAATTTGCGTTATCTCCGGCCGCCAGAAAATCATGAAAAATGGTCGAAATCACAATGAAATTTCTGGATGACAGCCTTGCTCGCGTCATAAGGTTTCAGATGGGCTGGACACGTAATCACAACGTTATTTATCGTTCCGTCTACCGTCTAAGGTGGCGACGGTTACGGTGCCAACACACCATCACAGATCTATGTTGTACCAGCTCTGTGTCACTAGTTACTGCGAACCCTGTTCTTATCAAACCAACAAATTCTTCGCAAAGAGTTTAAATCAATAAACGTTGTAATAATCCGGAAAATATTGATTGCAAACAGTCTCACCGATATGCCAAAAGTGTTTCTAGGTCTGAGTGGTCAAATCTAAAGCGGTAATCCCTGTGACCGACTAAAATATTACCCAAAGGATAGATCGAATGGGAAAAGAAATCAGATTTCCTGCTTAAGAAAAAAGTTATAAGGTTTTCGAGGTACGACCATAAAAATCTAAGGCCAAGGCCTACCGTAGCTGCCCAGCATCTACCTCAATAACCACGACTTCTCCCAGCGGTTCATCCAGTCTGCATAGCTCTACTAGCGCGCACCCGGCCCCTGGTTCTCCATAACCACACCTAATTCCAACAATTCATCAACTTCTGCCTGGCTGAAACCGTTTTCAATCAAAACCTCAACGCTATGCTCACCCAGCATTGGGGCGCGTGTACGTATTTGCCCGGGTGTACTGGAAAGTTTCACTGGGATACCAATGTTGTGTATGGTCCCCAGTTCTGGGTCTTCTAGATCCACCAACATCTGGCGAGCAAGTACCTGCGGATCTTTGTAGACCTGGTCCATATTATAGATTGGCCCGGCCACCACGCCCGCATCTTCCAACAACTTAAGCCAATTGCCGGTGGTATCGGTGGAAAACGTTTCTTCTAATAGTGTAGCCAATTCGTCCTGACGGGCTTTCCTGTCTCCAGGCATTAAAAATCTGTAATCGTCTATCAGAGACTCCTGCCCTATGGCACGGCAGAGCTGCTCCCAGGTTGGCTGAGTGGCAGCGCCAATGTTCAGATAACCGTCCAATGTTCGAAGGGCCTGGTAAGGAGCAGAGACACGGTGCGCCGAACCCAAAGGCCCTGGGATATCGCCATCGGCAAAGTAAACCGAGGACTCCCAAACCGTGTAGGCCACTCCGGCTTCCATCAAAGAGGTATCCACCTGCTGTCCATGACCGGTCTTTAGAGCATGTATATAAGCACAGAGCACACCATTCGCGGCCAGCAAACCGGCGGAGATATCAGTGATGGGCACGCCTACTTTCGCTGGAGGCAGATCTGGATGGCCCGTGATACTCATTAGTCCACTGACCCCTTGGGCCACCAAATCGAACCCACCTTTCTTTGCATAAGGTCCAGAATTACCGAACCCAGACACAGAACAGTAAACCAGGCTGGGTTTGATTGCTGCGAGACTCTCGTAGTCAAGTCCCAAGCGTTCCATGACTCCAGGCCGGAAATTTTCCACAAGTGCGTCCGCTTTCTCCACAAGACGTTTAAACATTATCCGGCCAACTTCACTTCGCAAATCAACGGCCAGGCTACGCTTGTTGCGGTTCAAGGCCAGGAAACCAGCCGACCAATCATTGATAAACGGTGGCCCCATCCGCCGGTTGTCATCACCGCCGTTAAGTTTCTCCACCTTGATTACGTCAGCTCCCATATCTGCCAAAGACATAGTGCAAAAGGGACCGGCCATAATCTGGGTTAAATCTAACACCACCATCCCAGAGAGAGCCGAATTAGTCGTCATTTTTTCACCTTTTTGTCATTAGTTTTGCATGGTCAGTTCGGCGACCCAATACAATTACTTGTTCGGAGCGTTTTATATGAAATCTATATACAGTCGAAGTGCATCCATGGTTTATCAAAAGCATCCCGAGTATACAAGATGGTAACCAGCAAGCGTTATCACCACACACCGATTAACAGAAATACACTTGTCAAGTTAATCGATTATAGGAAAGTCGTGGTGATATAGGACGCTGACTACACCTTCCATGAACTGACCCGTAGCATATGACCTTATATTTTAAGTATCGATCAATATACGGGTCTCCACCCAAGACAACAGTACCCTGATCCAAAAACAATACCGCCGGCCCATTGATAGTTTGTTCGCGTTATCAGTCCCGATGTTCAGATAAACATAAAGCTAACAATCCTGGAACTCTCACGTTAGAAACAAATACTGATGGTGAAGATGGCTGCCTTTTTGATTGTGGCCTATGTCAGAAACCAAGTAAAACGTTTACCGGAATTCGATCGCGGTCGACTCGGCTGAAATTTGAACCGACCTCATCTGATCAATAAATCAATGTGTTGGATTAAGCGCGACCATAAAAACAATCAAATGCGTATTGAACCAACTCGTGGAAACCGAACAGATACGAGCATGCACCCGTACCTAATCAACCTGTTTCGTTATCATGACAGAGTACGCAGGGTATTAAATTTTCATCGGCAGAAGCTACGCGTACATTCTAAATACAGGCTTCCCAAATACTATCCTCAATTGATTTATGGGTATATGATTGCATCAGTAACCACACCAGTGTCGAAACCCTCAGGTCAAATCTGCTGTTTCCACTCGACAAAAGCAGTTTTGATTTCAGCGCTTATAGACTCCACGACCAAACGTTTTAGAGCTTTACACAAAAGGTCGTCAATTCAACATGTTTGAAGACTTATCCCTAATCCGAAACATGGTTCTCGCCGTGACCGCAGGCTACTTTTTAGGCGCTTTGCCATTTGCCCACATTGTCTCAAGGATTCGTGGGATTGACGTGTTCACAACTGGAAGCACACTGGCCGGCACCGCAAATGTTTTCTTTAATGTGGGCCACCGCTCGGGAGCCCTAGTGTTGGTCGGAGATATAACCAAAGGAGCCGTTGCCGTCTTTGCCGCCTGGACTCTCGAAATGCCACCGACTTTGATTCTAGTTGCTGGCGGTGCCGCGGTTGTCGGTCATTGGAAGTCGGTCTTTACTCGATTTAGAGGTGGAGATGGAATGGCCCCTATGATTGGCGTTACTCTAGCGCTGATGCCTGCGTTGGCAGTATTGGGAGGGGTCGTTGGGCTGGCAACATTGGTGATTATGCGCAATTCCCCGCTGCGTTCCTCCTGGGGGATATCAGTCAGTTTCCTGGTAATGCTAGGCATCAGCCAGTACTACCAGATAGAGAGAGATTTAGTCACAGGGTTGGTGATTCTGGCCTCAATGGTCTTGCTGCGAAGCATGTTCACCCGCCGTCGGCGATTGTCCACAGAGCCGCACTCGGTCTACCAGGACATAGACGATGAGGACGTTCTGCATGACGAAAACGGGCTTAACATTCATCCAGATTCGGATTTAGGCCGAGCTACTTCTGGCCCGCTGTAACCCCAGAAGATATCGACTTAGCTAACACTCGTCATGGAGGCCATCTTCTTGCTCCATGTACCGGCGCAGGCCCTTAATTTCCAAGGCCCAACCAAGGTGCTCGTCATCAGCAGCATCTTCTGCCAATTGGGGAGCGATCTCTAACACCCGGTCCAAATGGTTTAAACAGGCAGCAACATCTCCGTTTCTCGAGTGGATACGGGCGGCATTATAATGAGCAGAAGCCAATTCCGCATCTGACGCCAAAGACTGGTTGTAAGCTACCAAAGCCCCATCCAGGTCGCCAATCACCTCCAGAACGGCTCCCCTGTTGCTGTGGGCCTCAGCGAAATATGGCCGCAACTCCAAAGCCGCATCAAAGTCTTTTATGGCCTTTTCGTAATCCTTGAGGGCATCGTAGGCCAGGCCTCGGTTGTTAAAAGCCTCTGCATCATCAGGTGTCAATTCAAGCACTCGGGAATAATCAGTTAGAGCTTCATTCAGATTACTCAGGTAGTAATTAGTCCTAGCTCGATTAAACCAAGCGAACGAATTTGTCGGGTTAAGATCCGTTGCCCGTGTATAGGAACTGATTGCCTCTTCGTGCAGTCCCAGTTCGTCCAACGAAGCCCCTCTGTTCAAATAGCAATTTGATATCTCCGGTGCGATGGCAATGACTTTATCGAATTGGGAAACGGCCTCTTGATGACGTCCCCCTTGAGCCAACAGGATGCCACGGTTATACATAGCATGTACGTAAGTCGGTGCCAACTCTATGGCCCTGGTATAGTCGGCCAGTGCCTGTTCTATGTTTCCGATATCGTCATTACCGTTACCACGTTGATAAAAAGCTTCAGCCAACCAAGGCTGCTGCACCAACAAGTTGGTAAACTCCCGAACTGCATCTTCTGGTCTTCTCAGACGAAGATAGGTAAGCCCCAGATTAAATCGCGCATCGGAAACAGAAGGTTCGGAATGCAATATGGTCAAAAAAGCATTGGCCGCATCTTCATATCGGCCTGCTGCATAACAGCCATTACCGAATACCATCAACTCTTCAGGTCGTTTAGATACTTTCCCTATGACTTCTGCAGTGGCGAGTGCAGTTTCTAGGACAGATATAGTCTCCGGATGTAGCCTAGTACCTCTTGGTCTGGGAGTGATTCGGCCTGAGCCTGAGGCGTACTGCTCTAACAATTCAGCCAGGACTGACAAACTTTCTGGCAAGGGCTTATTTTGAACGTGTTCTTCCAAGACAAACAACTTCCTGTAGCCTAGTAGATTTAATCTGTAGTGTGTTCATTCGAACGTAATTTACAGCATATCATTTCTATCAGTCTTCGCTAAAAATCAAAATCAACTGAGGTAACTTACATTGAAGAATCTACAAGCCGGCCTTACAATGGCCGTTGCATACAGATTATGTCGACTGCCAGACACTAGCCCAATAACTCACCCAATAATCAGGAGAAAACCGTGCCCCAAGTAGAGACCATCATCTATACCCACCCAGATTGCGCATATTCATCGGGCGCCAAGATGGACTATCGCAAACGAAAAGTGGAATACACCGAGATTGACCTTGCAAAACAACCTGACCAGATTCCCGCACTATTGCTCTTAACCGGCGGAGAACGAATCACACCAGTAATCGTCGAGAACGGCGATGTGACCATAGGGTTCAAAGGCGGCACTTGAGACTTTTAAAAAAGGTCAGTTGACCTAAAATTCTCGAACACATGTACTGACATTTCCTCGTTGTAGGGTGGTCGATTGGGATGCTAGCATGCACCGCAGACCAGATTGAAGTGAAATGCACCAACCTGAGGTGCATTGATTAAAACAATTGGCATTCCGTGTTGAGCTAAGGATGGGTGAGGATGAAAACCAGAGAAAAACTTGAAATAATCGAAAAAGCTGACAAGAATAAAGTTGAAGCCTTAGAAACCGCTCTCGGTCGTATTGAGAAAGACTACGGCAAAGGTGCGGTGATGCGCCTAGGTGAAATCAGCGGCACCTTGACGACCGAATGCATACCCACCGGATCTCTTGCATTAGACATCGCATTGGGAATTGGTGGCATACCCCGAGGACGCGTCACCGAAGTCTTTGGTGCAGAGTCAGCAGGTAAGTCGACCTTAGCCATCCACATAATGGCTGAAACCCAGAAGCTCGGCGGAATCGCAGCCTACATCGACGTTGAGCACGCCCTTGACCCCATCTACGCAGCCAACTGTGGTCTCAACCTTGATGACCTTCTCATAGCGCAACCAGATAGCGCCGAGCAGGCATTGGACATCACTGAACAACTGGTTCGCAGTGGAGCAGTAGATGCCGTGGTGGTAGATAGTGTGGCCGCTTTGGTACCTCAGGCGGAAATTGAAGGCGACATGGGCGACACTCACGTGGGTTTGCAGGCGCGTCTGATGTCCCAGGCCCTGCGTAAACTAACCAGCAGCATCCATAGGTCAAGAACTGCAGTGATTTTCATCAACCAGATCAGAGAAAAGGTTGGTGTAACCTACGGCAGCCCTGAAGTCACCCCTGGCGGGCGGGCCCTGAAGTTCTACAGCTCGGTACGTGTTGACCTGCGCAGGGTGGAATCCATCAAGCAAGGTGCCGAGGTTATGGGTAATCGCGTAAGAGCGCGAATCGTGAAGAATAAAGTCGCGGCCCCTTTCCGCGTAGCCGAGTTCGACATCATGTTTAACCAAGGAATCAGCAAAATGGGAGACATCTTAGAGATTGGTGTTGATCAAGGAGTCGTCAAGAAGTCTGGAGCATTCTACTCTTATGGCGAAACCAAGCTGGGTCAGGGACGAGAAAACTCCAAAGACTTCCTTATTCAACACCCTGAGATTGCCGAGTCTATTGAAGGTCGACTTCGAAGCCCTGCGGACGAACCCGTAGCAGAACAACCGGAATCACAAGATGGGGATGTCGTCAGAGGGTCGAATTCAGTAGCTGACTTCCTCGCTAATAATGGCTTGGAACAAGCTGGCCAAGAATAACGTCGCTTAACAGATACAACTGATACGCATAGTAAAAGCGGCTGCATTAAAGACCCTATCCCAACCATGCAACCGACCGTTAGATTTTGTGGTTGTCAGCCACTAAGTCTAACGGGGTTTTCGGAGCGATTATCCATGGCTCTGTACAGAAAAATTCCCAATGACCCAGATCCTTCTTACACAAAAGCTAAGAACGCCGCTCTCCGACTCCTTTCCTACCGGGCAAGATCAGAAAACGAGGTGAGACGCCGGTTGCAAGACCGTTTCACCAATTCGGCGATTGAAAAGGCTCTTTGCTCGCTTCGTAACCAGGGGCTGGTCAATGATTCTACCTTCGCAAAACAATGGCGAGAGCAACGAGAACGGTACCGACCCAAAGGACAGGCTATAATCAGCCAGGAACTACGTAAGTTGGGTGTGGACCGAGAGGTCATCCAAGACGCCCTTTCGGGTTTCGATTCCGCTGCCAACGCCTACAAAGCAGGCTCCAAATACGCCTCAAAACTATCCGCGGCTAACCATACGGTATTCAAGCGCAAACTAGGTGGGTTCTTGCAAAGAAGAGGTTTTAACGGTGAGGTTCTGGGTCAAACGGTAGAACGAATCTGGAGTGAACTATTTGACCCGCTGGGCGGCACTATAAACGGCGATAGCCAATACGATTAACCCCCAGATGCTTCCCGACGCCGGACTGGTGGGCAAAGCAATTATAAAGGCCCCGACAACTGCGCCGGCAGCTATGTAAGCCAGTCCATTGCTTCGTTTGGCGTTCACTGATTTGCTAATCAACTCTCCAGCAACGTAACCGACGGCTAAAACCGGAATCGATGACAATATTCCATAGCCGCCAAAAATTACATTGAAGATTATCCAGAGTATACCGCCGCCGATGGAAATCCCTACACCGGCACCAATCGCTCGTGCGTAGTAGATCGGCTGAACGTCAAACGTAGGCATCTTGACACCCTTGCCACATTCTGGGCACCGGATGCCAACAGAGGCTTGAATCATGCACTGGGTGCAAATACTCTTACCACATTGACTACAGGATAGCCTGGTCTCAACATTGGGATGCCACTGACAATTATCTATCTGGTTTGCTGATTGTTCGGTGTCTGTCTCTTGTTCCATATTCTTATCGAATGTCCCTGCCCACCTAATTAAATTCAAGAAGAGCCTTCTGGGATACGTCTTACCCAACCCGTCCGATCAGCAACATCACGATCACGAACCAGTCGATTGAATAGCACCGCCTTACGCGAGATTCCATGCGGAAATGGCATCCAATTCGCCGATATGCGCTTAAGCGAGACCAATCCCAAAAGCCCCAAGCAATACCAAACTAGGTTTAGATTGTCGTGGATCAGATAAGACCACAGTGGCAGCAATATTAGAGAGATCAGCACCCACAACCCCGAGCTTTTGGTAATCTTCCAACCACCGATTGCGATGACAGCGCAGAAGATGGCCAGAACCGGCGACAGAGCCACGAGAGTCCCACCCGCAACGGCTATACCCCTCCCACCCTGTAGTTTCAAGAAGATAGACCAGTTATTTCCAGTAACCGCGAGTAGTGGTGGTCCGACCAGGTATCCGGAAGCACGGTCGATATCCAATACATGAATCGCCAACCAGATGGGCAGCGCGCCTTTTATGAAAATCTCTACCGCGGCCACAGGATAGACCCATTTCTTACCGACGTGTTCATAAAGGTTGGCGCTTCCGACATTACCGCTGCCGTATCCACGGATATCCACTCCTCTTACGACCTTGCCAACAATATAGGCTGTGGGGATGGAACCCAAAAGAAAAGCGCCTATGTATAGAAAGATTATGTCCATAATGCGGTAATGTTAACTAACTAGGCCCGCTCCGCCTTAGCTTTTTCTGCTGCGTCTTCAAGCAGCTTAATCGTCTCTTCAGGCGGGCCCAGAGTACCCGGTAACGGCTCTCCAGAGTTGCCTAACCCATGGTAGTCACTGCCACCACAAGGAATCAGATCATATTCCTTGGCCAATCTGGCCAGGTGCCTGACTGTGTCATCGTCGTATTGGGCGTAATATACTTCCATCCCAACCAAACCGACTTTCTTGAGGTTGGATATCCCTGCTTCCATATCATTCATAAACGTCGGATGGGCCAACACGGGGACACCGCCAACTTTCTTAATCATTTCTACCCCTGCGGCCGGGGCTAATTTTGGCCGGTCAAAGTAAGCCAACCCGTTGTTACCCAGATACTCGTCAAAGGCTTCTTTAGGTTCCTTGAAGTATCCGGCCTCTACCATAGCCAATGCGATGTGAGGCCGTCCCACAGTGCCATCACCTGCAAAGTCCTGAACCCTCTCCCAATCCACAGGTTTTCCTAGGTCTTGCAGCTTCTCTACCATAACCTTGGCTCGATCAACTCGGCCTCTACGAAATTCAGACAACGTAGCTTGAAATTCCTCGTTATGATAATCAAGAAAGTAACCCAGTACGTGGACCTCGTCACCAGGTATATCAGCGCTCATTTCAATGCCCGGGATAATGCGGAGGTCGGGGAATTCCTTGACTGCTTCATAAGCCTCAGCCAAGCCTTCAGTACTGTCATGGTCAGTTATAGAAATAGTTTTAAGCCCATTCTTAGCAACCATCTGAACTAATTCAGTGGGGGTAAGACGGCCATCTGAAGCCAGGGTATGCAAGTGCAGGTCTATAGTTGCGGACAATCTGTTTCACAGTCCCATGTATTTGCTCGACGGTCTTGGTTTTGACCGATCGAGTTACTAAACTCTCATGTGATAAGTAATCGATCTATCAAGTTTGATGTTATGAGGGATCATCGCAATACCCAAAGTTATCATCATAAAATTAAAAGAGGACCCAGCAATCGGACACTCCCGCTTCCAAGTCCTCTTTTTTCTTCGCGAGCAATTTGTAACTCGGCCTAATTATCACTTAGCGTATTCGACATTCCGAGTCTCCCTAATCACTGTCACCTTGATCTGACCAGGGAAAACAAGATCTTCCTCCACCTTTTTGGCTATGTTCCGGGCCAATCCTGCGGATTCCACGTCGGTCAGGTCATCTGGTTTGACCATAACCCGAACTTCCCGCCCCGCCTGGATTGCAAAGACCCTTTCCACACCGTTAAAGCTGGTAGCAACCTCTTCTAATTCCTTGAGCCGTTTGACATACAGTTCCAGTGACTCTCTGCGAGCACCTGGTCTCGAGGCACTGATAGCATCGGCTGTAGCCACCAAAAACGACTCGACCGTCTCATGGTCATCGCTGTGATGTTCCAAGATTCCTCGGTAAGAGCTATGGTTGATACCGTGCTTCCGGGCAATCTCAGCGCCAATCTCAGCATGGGGGCCGGACACTTCATGAGTAACGGCTTTACCGATATCATGTAGCAAACCTCCCATCTTGGCCACCTGAACATTGGCTCCGGCCTCTGCTGCCAACATCCCAGAGAGCAACGAAACTTCAATCGAATGCTTAAGCACATTCTCGCCGTAGCTGTAGCGGTATTTCAGTTGGCCGAGTAGCCGAATCAACTCCGAGTCGAGTCCACTAACTCCGGCATCGAATGTGGCCTGTTCGCCGGCTTTCAGAATGGTTTGATCAATCTCTTCATGAGCCCTGTTGACCATATCTTCAATTCTGGCAGGCTGGATACGTCCGTCTGAAACCAGTTTCTCGAG
>CEVA01118677.1_pt1 | contig 10572 bp, 7 predicted proteins | sample 361521 | NCBI WGS metagenome assembly CEVA01 (sample SAMEA2622823, study PRJEB7988) | marine metagenome | isolation source: saline water (ENVO:00002010), including | reverse complement strand
CCGCCTCGACCTCGCCCACTGGATCGCTTCCCGCGACAACCCGCTGACCGCCCGCGTGTTCGTGAACCGCATCTGGAAGCAATTCTTCGGCAAAGGCCTCGCTCGAGACCTCGACGATCTCGGTTCCCAAGGAGAAAGGCCCACCCATCCCAAACTGCTCGATTGGCTGGCCGTTGAATTCATGGAAAACGGCTGGGACGTAAAGAATCTCATTCGACAAATTGTTCTCAGTGAAGCCTATCGCCGATCATCCAATCATCCATCTTCCATCGACCTGGATCCTGAAAACCGTCTGTTGGCCAGGCAGGCTTCTTTTCGTCTGGAGGCTGAATTCATTAGGGACAACGCACTCGCCATCAGTGGTCTCTTGGTCCCGAAAATCGGTGGTCGAAGCGTGAAGCCTTACCAGCCCGCCAACTATTGGTTTCGCCTTTATAACTCGGGAAAATACGTCCAAGACAAAGGTGATGAACTCTATCGCCGTGGCCTATACACACTATGGCGTCGTTCCTTTTGGCATCCCAGTCTACAAGCTTTCGACGCCCCCGCCCGCGAGGAATGCGTGGCGGAACGTCCCATATCCAATACGCCGCAACAGGCCCTCGTCCTCCTCAATGACCCCACCTACGTGGAAGCGGCCCGAATCTTCGCCGAACGAATAATCGGTGCCCATGCGAAGGACCTCGAGCGACTCGACCTAGCTTTCCGCCTCGCCTTGGCTCGCCCACCGACCAAGGAGGAGATCGGCGTCCTGCAAAACCTTCTGGAGAAGGAGCGCGCCATCTATGCAGAAAACGAAAAAGATGCCCACGCCTTCTTGAAAACCGGTGAAAAACCGGCTGATGCAAACCTGAACCCAGTGGAACTGGCGGCATGGACCTCCCTAGCCCGGGTGATCCTCAACTTGCACGAAACCATCACCAGGAACTAATCCTCATGGAACCTCTCCAACAAAGCGTTTGCCGCCGCTCCTTTCTTGGCCAAACCGCAGCCGGATTGGGTAGCCTAGCCTTTGGGTCCATGCTGCAAGCGGAACAATCGTCCACCCAAGCCTTGTTGCCCACGACAGCCAAGGCCAAACGGATCATATTTCTCTATATGGCCGGTGGTCCCTCACATTTGGAGAGCTTCGACTACAAGCCAGTGCTTGCGGAGAGAAATGGACAGCCTATGCCGGACAGCTTCACCAAGGGTCAACCCATTGCTCAACTGCAAGGCAAGAAACTTACTTGCCGAGGTCCTTACTTCAAATTCAACCGCCACGGCCAATCGGGCCAGCAGATGAGCGAAGTGTTTCAGCATATTCCGAAGATAGCGGACGACATATGCATCATACGCTCGATGTACACCGAGGCCATCAACCATGATCCCGCCCACACCTTCATGAACTCCGGCACCACCATAAGCGGGCGTCCCGCCATGGGTTCATGGTTTCTTTACGGGCTCGGCTCCGAAACTAGAAATTTGCCCGGTTTCGTCGTGCTCACGTCCACTGGTGGTGGCCAAAACCAACCCATATCCGCCCGCCAATGGCACAGCGGTTTCCTCCCAGGCCGTTTCCAAGGATCTCCCTTTCATTCCACGGGAGACCCCGTTCTTTACGTCAAGAATCCAGCCGGTGTTTCCAGGCAAAGTCAGGGCAACGTGATCGATGCTTCACAAGCCCTCAACCAAATCAGGGCGGGCCAAGTGAAGGATCCCGCCATCAACACTCGACTAAGGCAATACGAACTGGCGTTTCGCATGCAAACCAGCGTACCCGACTTGATGGACGTTTCGACGGAACCCAAGCACATCCTCGACCTTTATGGTACCAAGGGTGCGGATGGCTCCTTTGCAGGCAATTGTTTGCTGGCCCGGCGACTCGCCGAACGCGGGGTGCGTTTCATTCAGCTTTACCATCGCGGCTGGGATCATCATGGCGGCATAGAAAACGGCATGCGGGCGACGACCAAACTCGTCGACCAAGGATCCGCGGCCCTCATCCAAGATCTCAAGCAACGCGGCATGCTCGATGACACCTTGGTCGTCTGGGCAGGCGAGTTTGGCCGCACTCCCATGGCTCAGGGATCAGGCAGGGACCATCACATCAAGGCCTTTTCCCTTTGGATGGCCGGTGGGGGCATCAAGGGTGGTTTGACATACGGTGAGACCGACGACTTCGGATACAACGCGGCCGTAGACCGGGTCTCGGTCCATGATCTACATGCCACGATGCTTCACCTTACGGGTCTGGATCACGAGAAACTGACCTTTCGCTATAGAGGTAGAGACTTTCGCTTAACCGACGTCAAAGGTCGGGTTATTCGAAAAACCCTTGCTTGAAACCATTTGTCTCCACCCTGAAAAGGGTCATTGGGAAACTCTCCACAGGAATGGATTGTCGCTTGGCAACAATTCATCCTTTCTTCAAGGTGAAGAATCCTGAAGATGAATACTGTTCGCCTAGCCCCCTTGCTGCTTGCCTTGTCGATTGGAACGCAAGCTCGTGAAGTGGACTTCAATCGCGAGATTAGACCCATCCTCTCGGACAAATGCATCTTTTGTCACGGCCCGGACAAGGAGCACCGCAAAGCCAAGCTCCGGCTTGACGTGGAAGATTCCGCAAAGAATCCGAAGAACAAGGTAGTCGTACCAGGAGACCCACAAGCCAGCGAACTCATCTACCGAATAACCACGGACGACGAGGACGATCTCATGCCACCCCCGGACTCCGGAAAAACGCTTACCGTTAAAGAGAAAAATTTAATTTCCCGATGGATAAAGGAAGGAGCGGCTTGGTCCGAGCACTGGGCCTACGTGCCCCCAAGGAAACACGAAAACCCCAAGGTCAAGGATGCCAAGTGGCCGCATAGCTGGATCGATCGCTTCACCCTAAAACATTTCGAGGGAAACGAACAACGCCCTGCTCCCGATGCAGATTCGGTAACTCTGGTCAGGCGACTCCACTTCGACCTGATCGGTTTGCCTCCGGAACCAGAGGTGGTCGAAGCCTTCGCGGCCAACCCAAGCCCCAAGGCATACGAGCAAATGGTCGATCGTTTGTTGGCTTCCGAACACCATGGTGAACAAATGGCCGCCTACTGGCTCGATTTGGTGCGTTTTGCAGACACCGTGGGATACCATGGCGACCAAGACCACAGTATTTCTCCCTATCGCGACTGGGTGATCGATGCCTTCAACGACGGTCTGCCATTCGACCAGTTCACCCGAGAACAGTTAGCCGGCGACCTCCTTCCCGAGCCCACCATCGACCAAACGATCGCCACGGGATACAACCGACTGCTCCAAACCTCCCACGAGGGGGGCGTGCAAGTAAAGGAATACGTCGCCATGTACGCGGCCGATCGCGTGCGCAACGTTTCCGAGGTATGGATGGGCGCGACGATCGGATGCGCCCAATGCCACGACCACAAATACGATCCCTATACAGCCAAGGATTTCTATTCCATGGCGGCCTTCTTCGCAGACATCGGAGATACCGCTCACCTCAAGAACGGCACCAACAGCCTTCCTACCAGACGGGATCCGGAAATCAACGTCTTGAGTAGGCGACAACGTGAAAAACTGGATAAACTGGAGCAGATCATCGTAGACAAGGAAAGGCGCCAAATCACTGAGCCCAAGCCCGAACTTCTGGCAGAGATCAAGGCGGATAAAGCCACTCGAGAGAAACTGAAGAAAGCGACTCGCAAGACCATGATCACCCGAGCGACCAAGCCGCGCGTGACCCGTATCCTGCCAAGAGGTGACTGGTTGGATGAAAGCGGTCCCGTGGTCGAGCCCGCTATCCCTTCCTTCATGGGAAAACTGGCCTCTGAAAAACGGCTAACTAGGCTCGACTTGGCGAATTGGCTGACCGACTCGGAAAAAGGATCCGGCAAGCTTACTGCCCGCGTGCTAGCCAACCGTTTATGGTACCTGCTCTTCGGTCAGGGACTATCTCCCGACTTGACCGATTTCGGTGGGCAGGGGCAACCCCCCGATCATCCTGAACTACTCGACAACTTGGCCATGAGCCTCATTGAGAAGGACTGGCGCATCAAGGACTTGATCAAGGAAATCGTCCTCAGCCGCTCCTATCGCCAAGCCGCTGTCACGCAGAAGGTCCACGCGAGTTTCCAAAACATCCGCCGATTGCCGGCTGAATCCATCCGCGACAACGCCTTGGCCATAAGCGGTCTCCTCGAACGCGAGATAGGAGGAGCAAGCGTCAAGCCCTACCAACCCGCGGGCTATTATCGCCATCTCAATTTCCCGACTCGGAAATACACACACCACAAGGATCAACGCCTGTGGAGACGGGGAATATACGTACACTGGCAAAGACAATTTCTTCATCCCATGTTGAAGGCATTCGACGCCCCCAGACGAGAGGAATGCACCGCCCAGCGCGCCCGCTCCAACACACCATTGGCTGCCTTGGTGTTGCTCAATGACCCCACTTTCGTGCAAGCCGCCCAAGCATTCGCCAAGCGTATTCTGGCCAAGGGCGGCGGCTCAACCGACACAAGGCTGGACTTCGCCTTTCGCCATGCCGTGTCACGCAAACCGGACAACTTCGAGCGCGCTACCCTGAAGGCGCTTCTCCCAGCCAAGGGCGCAAAGGAAGATGCCGCATGGACGACTGTAGCTCGAGCCATCCTGAACCTAGCGGAAACCAACCTAAGACGCTGACATGACGTCCACACCAATTAATCGACGCGCCTTCCTCGCCGGCTCCGGCTTGAGTCTTGGATCGGCGGCTCTCAATCTCCTGCTGGCCGAAAGTGGTCAGGCTGGCGCCAAGCCAGCGTACCTCTTGCCCAAGGCAAAAGCCAAACGAGTCATCTTTCTATGCATGGCCGGGGGGCCCTCTCATCTCGAGACTTTCGACTACAAGCCAAAGCTCGACCAACTGAATGGGCAACCCATGCCGGATTCATACACCAAGGGACAACCCATCGCTCAATTACAGGGGCAAAAGCTCAAGGTGCAAGGGCACTTGACGAAATTCAAGAAGTACGGCCAAAGCGGTCAATACGTCAGCGACTTCCTGCCCTGGACAGCCAAGATGGTGGACGATATCGCCATCATTCGCTCCATGGTGACGGAGCAAATCAATCATGACCCGGCCCACACCTTCATGAACACAGGGACGGCCATAAATGGGCGGCCCTCAATGGGCGCCTGGGTGAATTACGGATTGGGCAGTGAATCCAAGGATTTGCCCGGGTTCGTCGTCATGACCAGCGTGGGAGGACGCAACCCGCAACCCATCGCCTCCCGTCAGTGGGGAGCCGGGTTTCTGCCAAGCCGGCACCAAGGAGTGGAATTCAACTCAACTGGTGATCCCGTTCATTACGTCCGTAATCCCAAGGGAATCACGAGGGCATCCCAATCGCAATTGGTGGATGCCATCACGGCCCTCGATGGGCACCGAAACAAGACCATCAACGATCCCGAGACTGCAACCCGCATCGCCGCCTATGAAATGGCGTTTCGCATGCAGGCCTCGGTTCCCGAACTGATGGACGTTTCAAAGGAACCGAAACACATCCTCGACATGTACGGAGCCAAGCCAGGCGACGGTTCCTATGCCTCCAACTGCCTGCTCGCCCGCAGGCTGGCCGAGCGCGGCGTGCGCTTCATCCACCTCTATCACAGGGGTTGGGATCACCACGGCGGATTGGTTCAATACATGAACAAATGCTGCGGTCTTACCGACAAGCCCACTTGGGCTCTCATACAAGACCTCAAGCAACGCGACATGTTGAAGGACACCTTGGTCGTTTGGGGCGGAGAATTCGGCCGTACTCCCATGTTTCAAGGCAAAGGAGGGGCTGGACGCGATCATCACGTGAAAGGATTTTCCATGTGGATGGCTGGAGGAGGCATCCAGGGTGGTGTGGGTTATGGCGAAACCGATGAACTGGGCTACCATGCCGAGAAAAACGTCGTGCACGTCCGCGATTTGCACGCCACCATGCTTCACCAACTCGGTATCGACGCGGAGCGTTTCACGGTCAAGCACCAAGGGCTCGACACACGGTTGACAGGGGTGGAAAAAGCCCGCGTGGTGAAGGATATCTTGCTTTAAGTCCGGCCAAAATTCAAAAACACAACCCATGAGAATCTCACCCTTACTCTTGCTCTTGTTCACTGCTCCCCTTCTTCATGCCAAAGGCACGCTCGACGTATACTGGGTGGACGTGGAGGGCGGGGCCGCCACCCTCGTGGTTACACCGGCAGGCGAATCGCTGCTGGTCGATACCGGCAATCCCGGAACTCGCGATGCCGGGCGCATCCACGAAGTCGCCACCAAGGTGGCCGGCTTGAAGAAGATCGATCACCTCATAACGACTCATTTCCACGGCGACCACTATGGGGGAGCCGCCATGCTGGCGAACCTCATGCCCATCGGTCTGGTCAACGACAACGGCATACCCGCGAAAAGCCCGGACAGGCACCGCAAAAACCCCCTCTTTCCTCAACTGATAAGACCCTACCGCAACATGAAGGTGGACAGCCGAAACGTCGTCGAGCCGGGCTACGTCTTCCCCCTGAAGCAAGCAAAAGGGTCAGCCAAGCTCAAAGTGACCTGTGTGGTGGCCAACCAAAAGATCATTCAGCCCCCGCCAAACGTCCGCTTGGCCAAGAATCCACTGACCGGCACCGTGCCGGCCAAACCGGAGGATCTTTCCGACAACGCCAACAGCGTAGCCACTCTCTTCGAGTTGGGCGATTTTCGCTTCATCGACTGCGGCGACCTCACTTGGAACGTGGAGGCCAAGTTGGTCACGCCATTCAACGTGATAGGCACGGTCGACGTTTACCAAGTGAACCACCACGGCCTCGACTCCAGCAACAACCCGATCCTCATCAACAGCCTGAAGCCCACGGTTTCGGTGATGAACAACGGCCACACCAAGGGATGCGGCGCCGGTAGCTTCGCCGCCCTCAAGGGATGCAAGTCCATCCAAGCCATGTGGCAAGTGCACAAGAACTTGCGAAAAAAAGACCCCGAGAACAATACAGTTGAAAAATACGTCGCCAACCTGACCGACCGGGACGAGTGCAAGGGACACTACCTAAAGCTCTCCGTAGCCGCTGACGGCAAAACCTATACCATGAGCAATCCGCGCAACGGAGCAAAAGTCACATACAAAACCCAATCTCGTTAGAGACGAGATAAGCAACGCTGGCTTGGGAACTGGCTGATGAACGAGCTGGCATCAAAGGAGCGGTTTTCTCAAGCAATTCGAGCTGCATCCATTCAGCCTCCGGTCATCCCCATAGTGGGGGAATGGACGCGCGACAACCCAGGCACTCTCTCACTGGGTCAAGGAGTGGTCGATTGGGGACCTCCTGAAGCAGCCTACGAAGGGATCGATCGCTTTCGGGAGGATCCCGACAACCACAAGTATCAACTGGCTCAAGGAATTCCTCCCCTACTCGACCTGATAGGAAATAAACTACGGGACGAGAACGGCATCACCTTGAATCCGTTGGAAAGAATTTTCGTCACCGCAGGAGCCAACATGGCATTCATCAACGCCATCCTTGCTATCACCGATCCCGGAGATGAAATCATCCTACCCGCCCCCTATTACTTCAACCACGAGATGGCCATCACCATGCTGGGGTGTCAACCGGTCATCGCGCCCACTTTGGACAACCATCAACTCGACTTGGTCGCCCTGCGTTCCGCCATCACCGAACGCACCCGGGCCATCGTCACGATTTCGCCCAACAACCCATCGGGGGCGGTTTACCCCGAAGAGGATCTGCGGGACGTGACCGCGTTGTGCCAGGAATTCAACCTGTTTCACGTCAGTGACGAGGCCTACGAGTACTTCACCTTCGACCAAGCCCGCCATTTCTCACCCGGTTCCTCCGATGGAGCCGACGAACACGTCATCTCCATCTATTCTCTATCCAAGGCCTATGGATTCGCCAGTTGGCGCATAGGTTACATGGTGACGCCGCCCCAGCTTCTGGAGGCTGTAAAAAAGATACAGGACACCAATTTGATCTGCCCGCCGGTGGTTTCCCAATACGCTGCCGTCGGCGCCTTGCAAGTTGGCCGATCCTATTGCGAGGATCAACTGGCCAAGACAAGGGAAGTTCGCAAATTATTGCTCGAGCGACTGGCTGAATGGGGCGCGTTCGCCACGGCCGCCTCCGCTCAAGGCGCTTTCTACGTATTGCTCAAGGTTAACAGTACCCTGCCCTCCTTGGAACTGGTTCGCCGGCTGATCGAGGATCACAAGGTGGCGGTCATTCCGGGCTCGGCCTTCGGCTTGGATAAGGCATGCTACCTTCGCATCGCCTATGGAGTACTCGACCTCGCAACCTGCGAGGAAGCGCTCGACCGGTTGGGCTCGGGATTGGCGGCATTGACAGGATGATGGTTATGCTTTTCCACCAATTACGCTCTTATTGACCACCGTCATCATGAAAGTACATGCCGTCCAGCTCGACCAAGTCTGGGAAGACAAGGAAGCCAACTACGAGAAGGCGGCTCAATTGGTTGCGGACGCAGGGGTGTCTCCGGGTGACTTGATCGTTCTACCTGAAACTTTTCCGACCTGTTTCAGCATGAACGTCTCCCTCACCACGGCGGACGAACCGGGAAAAACCGAAGCCTTTCTCACCAACTTGGCCCGCCAGCATGAGGCTTGGGTGATCTCCGGCATGACGATCCCCTCGGATTCCATCGAAAAAGGCCGCAACGTCTCGGTTACCTTCTCCCCGGAAGGCGAGCGAATCGGCTCCTATGCAAAGACGCATCCGGCCGCCATCTACGGCGAACACGAAAGCTACGATGCAGGAGACGAAGTGATCATCTTTCCACTAGGTGGCTTCACGGCCTGCCCCTTCATTTGCTACGACCTGCGCTTTCCGGAAATTTTTAGAATCGGGACGCAAAAGGGAGCCAACCTGTTCACCGTTATCGCAAATTGGCCGGCGGTACGGATTGAACATTGGATCACGCTCTTGCGAGCCCGCGCGATCGAGAACCTCGCCTACGTGGTGGGTGTCAACCGCACGGGCAACGATCCTTCGCTGGAATACTGCGGTCGCAGCATAATCGTCGATCCGTACGGCGAAATTCTGGCAGATGCCGGTGAAGCCGAAACCGTGATATCGGCGGAACTGAACCTAAGTGCGTTGGAAGAGTGGCGGAAACAGTTCCCCGTTCTGGAACACGCTCGCGAGGACTTTGCTCCCGGTAGTTGATTGGCGCGAAGGGGCTATTCCTTCGCCCAAAGAGATTTCGGCAGGTTGGCCTTGGCCAGTATACGGTCCAGTTTAGCGAGTTCGTCGTCGGAGAAGTCGGTTTGCTTAGCCGCCTTGCAGTTCTCCAGAATTTGCTCGGGGCGGCTCGCTCCGATCAATGCGCTGGTCACCCGCTCGTCGCGCAGAACCCAGGAAAGAGCCATCTGGGCCAAGGTCTGGCCACGCTCCCCAGCGTGATCGTTCAACTCCCTGATCACACGCAAGTTTTGTTCATTCACCTCCGATTGGCGCAGTGGTGAATGCTCTAGGGAAGCACGAGAACCATCGGGTATGCCGTCGAGGTACTTGTCGGTCAAAAGACCTTGGAACAACGGGCAAAAGGCGATGATGCCGAGACCAAGTTCGCCGCAGGTGTCCATCAGTCCATTCTCGATCCAGCGATTCAGCATGGAGTAATTGGGCTGATGTATGGCAAGGGGAGCGAAGCCGTGGTCCTTGGCGACCTGAACGGACTCCCTCGTCTGGTCGGCCAAGTAGCTGCTGATTCCGGCGTAGAGCGCCTTGCCTTGGTTCACCGCGGTGTCGAGGGCGCCCATGGTTTCGTCCAGCGGGGTCTTGGGATCGAAACGATGGGAATAGAAAAAGTCGACGTAATCGACCCCGATGCGCTCGAGCGACTGGTCGAGACTCGCGAGCAGATATTTCCGAGTGCCCCACTCCCCGTAGGGGCCCGGCCACATGTCGTAGCCCGCCTTGCTCGTGATGAGGATTTCGTCGCGCGGCAAGTCCTTGAGGATTTTCCCAACGTTGATCTCGGCCGAGCCGTAGGGTGGGCCATAGTTGTTGGCTAGGTCGAAGTGCGTGATACCGGCGTCGAAAGCCGCGTAGATCATGGCGCGCTGGTTATCAGTGACGATATCTCCGCCAAAATTGTGCCAGCACCCAAGGGTGATCGCGGGCAATTGGATTCCCCAGCGCCCACACCGGCGATACGGCATGCGCCCGTTGTATCGTTGGGGGTCTGGTTGGTAGGAATCGCTCATCGAACGAATGAGCATTCAAGGGGATGCCTCGACGTCAAGACATCGGATAAAAAGCCTGACGATTAAAATGGAAACAAAGCGAAAGAAGCCTTCGGGCTTGCGCAGAAACGCAAAACGTCGCGAGATGTAAATCCCCACTTACACCAGCAGCAACCCAATGGACAAACTTCAGCACGCAATACCCATGAAAGAGTCTTCCCTATCATCCGCCAACTGTTCCGCTCCCGGACGCCGATCCTTCCTCGCCGCCGCTTCCACCTTGGGAGCCACTTCCCTATTGGCTCGCGACTGGTCGGGCAAGAACCCG
>CEVA01242506.1_pt1 | contig 10587 bp, 9 predicted proteins | sample 361521 | NCBI WGS metagenome assembly CEVA01 (sample SAMEA2622823, study PRJEB7988) | marine metagenome | isolation source: saline water (ENVO:00002010), including | reverse complement strand
TAATGTCAGCGTTACCAATCCGAACAAAGCCGTAATTGATTTCTGCTGGCTCCTTATTCCTAACTTGATTTCTTCAACCGTTTCGGCAAATACCAGCAGGATTATTTGGACGATGGGAGATTCCATCGCTTCTGATCGATAGCCCGAGTCAGCCGGTTTGAAAGAAAATCCTAAAAGTCCTGCCGGTTCTTACTTTTTCTGGTGCCTGTTTTGGGTTGATTTTCGTACTTTCTGATTTAGCTTTTGTATCCGTGAACTTTGTAAAAGCGGTCACTCAACCCATTCCCGCGACTTCTCAGGCACTGACTGAGAAAGATGCTGATTGGTTGGTGGTTCAACGCGTTCAGGCCGGGGATGTGGCTGCTTTTGACGAACTGGTTGTAAAATATCGCGAGCGGATTTACGCCATTATCTACAATTTGACCTCAAATAAGGAGGACACTTTTGACCTCTCCCAGGAAGCCTTTATCAAGGCTTTTCAATCGATTGGTAGATTTAAGGGTAAATCCTCGTTTTTTACCTGGTTATACCGGATTGCGGTAAATACGACCTTATCTCACCTAAAAAAAAATAGGCATCGCCGTTTTCTCAGCTACGAAAATATTTCCGTAGAAGTGGCCTCCAGTGAGATTCTGGATTTATTGGCGGCCAAAACCAGCACTGAAAAGCCTATTTTAATCAAAGAATTACAACATAAATTGAACGAAGCACTGCAAACTTTGTCTGTTAAGCATAGAACAGTTCTCGTGTTGTTTGAAATCGATAATCTTTCTCACCAAGAGATCGCCGGCATTATGAATTGTTCTGTCGGAACAGTCCGTTCCCGACTCCACTACGCCAAAAAACAGTTACAATCCGAATTACACGACCTGCTAGACTAATTTGTCCATGCCGAACAACCTAAAAAAGGCTACTTTAGACCGTTTGCTCGAAATCAAGCGCGCTGAAAAACCGTCTGAGGACTTTTGGGATGAATTTCAAACTGAATTCCGCCAGCGCCAGCTTCAATCCCTGATTGAAAAAGAATCCCAATGGATCCTGATCCCGCGCATAATATTGGCACATTCTGGTATATTGGCACCCGTTTCCGCTGTTGTACTGGCGCTCTTCGTTCTCGTGGCAAATTTTCAAGAAAGCAGGCCAAGCAACAACGAATACTTCGAAGCCGTGGCCATGCTGCCAAGCGTAACAACGGTAGCGGGTTCTGAACCTGGAGAATCATCGTCAGGATTCCGGGAAGTTAAAGAGTCTCCTGAACCTGTCCTCGATTCACTGTTGTCGGTCCCAAGTTTTGTTATGGACATGATTCCAAATGAGGAACCGGACGCGCTTAATTACACCAGAGAATTCCCCACCTCGACAATTCCTGCTGACAATGGGGCAATTTCAGCCCTTGTATCCTTTACGATTGCCAGCGACGGACCTGCGTTTGGTATGGCAATCCCTCAGACCATCGGGTTTTAGGGCCCGCTGTTTATGAAAGCAAAGGTGGCAAGCCTTGCAATTTTGCTGTCGGCTTTTGGCTTCTCCAGCCTGCAAGCACAGCCGGAAGGAGACTTCAGCGCTGTCCAACGGCGTATTTCATCCATTTTCGAGGAAAATTCGGCAGCTGTATTTCGCGTAATCGCCGCCCACGCTACCTATGATGAAAATGGGGAGCTTCAAAACAAGCAGATCCATGGTACGGGCTGTTTTATCAGTCGCGAGGGACATATTTTGGCAAGTGCCTCGGTCGCTCAAAACTCGGATAGGACTTGGTTCATCTACGACGGGGTTAGTTATATATGCGAGTTGATCGGTGTTGAGCCCACCACCAATATGGCTTTGTTGAAGGCGAACAACCTGCCCCTGGATTTCAATTTTTTCTTTCCGGAAGCGAATCAGGCTCTGCCCGATATTGGTTCCCTTGCTGTAATGATCTCTTGTCCTCTGGAATTTGATCCCTCACCTGCTTTAACTATGGTCGCAGGCACTGAAACCCGATTTGCCAAACGCGAATTCGCAACCACCCTCCTGCGAATAAACAGCGTGACTCGAGGAGGTGAAAGTGGCGCACCTCTTGTCGGTCTCAATGGAAGGTTTTTGGGTATACAGGTCGCCACCACTTCAAAGGAAATTGGCTTTAGTTATGTTTTGCCAGCTCGCGCAGTTTTGAGAGTTCGCGATGACCTCTTATTTGCCGGAAAATTTATTCACGGTTGGATCGGCATTGATATTCGGGCTAGGTCTACCATTCGGGACGGTCGGCAAATTTACCTGACTTCCTTGTTGCCAGGCTCTCCTGCTGAAGTTGCTGGATTGTTCCCCAACGATATTCTCGTCCGGATGGGGGATTTTAATATCAAGACTTTTTCGGATGTGAGTAATGCCATGTTTTTTGCCCGAGTAGGTCAGTTTCTCGATGTGCAGGTATTTCGTGACGGGGTTCTGCATGACTTCACTGTCAAAGTGATTGAAAGACCCAAAGATCCACCGCTAAGACCCGTGCCTGCTGAGGTAACAAATCCTACTGAAGATTCGAATGCCGTCCCGGAGCGGCGGAATCGGAAAAGCCTTCTTGAGGAAAGTTCCTAGCTTTGCGGTCATTTTATGGGAGTCTATCAGTTCGAGATTACAATAAACACCTCCGGAAAAGGCACGCAGGAGGTGAGTGGTATTTTAAGTAAGTTCATTGCTGATGCAGGGGTTCAATCTGGAATCGTTTCAGTTTTCTGTCACCACACGAGTTGCAGTCTTGTCCTCATGGAAAATGCGGATCCATCCGCCACGCAGGATCTGGAAAATTATATGGAGCGCTTGGTCCCCGAGGACCTTCCTTACTTCGTTCATACTTATGAGGGCCCGGACGATATGCCCAGCCACATCAAAATGGCTTTGACCAGGTCTTCCGAGACAATTCCGTTTTCCGACGGCAGCCCCAATCTTGGAACCTGGCAGGGGTTATTCCTCTGGGAACACCGGACTCAGCCGCATCGTCGGCGTTTGTCGGTAACCGTTGTTGGTGAATAAGCTATATGACCCTTAATCTTGGCAAATCCTGACTGTCGATCATTCCCACGGGTTTGTTCTGGGGGTCCACTACTAGGAGATCATCGATCTTGCTTTCTTCGAAAACTTTTAATGCATCCGCTACCAAGGTTCCCTTTTCCACCGTGATAGGATCTTTGGTCATAAATTCATCAATCGGTTTTGAAAAAACATCCGGATCAACCAGAGTCGCTCGTCTTAAATCCGCGTCGGTAAATATCCCTGCTAATTCATCTTTTGAATCCACTATTGCAACCGAACCAGCTTTGGCCCGGGTCATTTCCATAATGGATTCGCTTACACTTTGGTTAGATTGCACACTGGCAAACCGATCCCCTTGCCTCATGATTTCTTCCACGTGTAACAATAAGGTTGTTCCAAGGGAACCTGAAGGGTGAAGCCGTGCAAAATGTTCTCGTGTAAACTTTCGGCTTTCCATAAAAACCATGGCGACGGCGTCTAGAAGAGCCAAAGTCGCGGTGGTGCTTGCTGTCGGCGCCAGATTCAAGGGGCAGGCTTCTTCGTTAACCTGGTAGGTCAGGAGTAAATCGCAACTTGAAGCCAGTCCGCTTTCTTCCTCACTCGTTACTGCCACGGTTTTTACTCCTTGGCGCTGGATTAGCGGAATTAATTCCAAAACTTCGCGTGTTTCACCGCTGTTACTGAGAACAAAAGCCAAATCTCCGTTCCGGCATACGCCGAGATCTCCATGGAACGCCTGAACTGGATCCAGGAAAGTCGAGGAAACCCCGATACTGTTAAAAGTGCCAACCAACTTCTGGCAAACTCCCGCATTTTTGCCCAAACCTGCGAGTACCAGCTTATTCCCGTGGTCGGCAGTTGTCTGAACAGCGGATATCACAGCGACAAACCGGTCGTTTACCGATTTAGCAGTGTCCAGGATAGCCTGAGCCTCCAGTTGCAAAAAGTGTCGGGCTCTTTCTAGAATTGTTTGAGATTCCACTATAAAATATTATTGTTAGGGTGATCTAACTTTCCCCACACTATTTCCTGTAATTTGGTATTCAATACCTTTCATCCATGTACTTCACTCTCGAGTCTGCCTTAAAACTTCGACCCGATTTTTTATGTCTGGTTGCTTTGGCGTTTTTTATTTCAGGATGCGTCCAGCCACCGGGCGATGAGATTATGGAGTCTGATCTGGCCAGTTTTCGAAATGGAGAGGATTACCTGCGCCAGGGTAGGCACGATCAAGCACTTTCCTCCTTCCTGAAGGTTGTCGAAACAACGCCAATTGCGCCGGAATCGCATTTGAACTTGGGTAGCCTATACCTACGGCGCGCTAGAGACCCAATTCTGGCGATATATCATTTCAAGCAATATTTGAAGTTTAAACCTGCTTCTCGTCAGGCTCCCATGGTAAAGGAACTGATCAACACTGCAAAAAAGGAGTTCGCCCGAACTTTTCCAGCGAATCTTTTTGACGCCGAACTCGAACGGATTGATATGCTCGATGTCATTGAGAAAAAAGATTCTGAAATTCTTGCTCTAAAGAAGGAATTGGCTCGTCTGAAGGCTGAATCGAACACCCTCAGTATACGTCTCAAGGAAGCACAGGCAAGAGCCCCTAGTTTTTCCTCTTCGGATGCTCCGGTGGTCATTCAGCAAAGACGAGTTCAGCCCATGCCACGCAGTAACCTGCTGGGCACTAATCAGACCGTAAATCCTCCTGCATCTGAACTGCAGAAAATTTATACCGTGGAACATGGAGATACCGTGATTGTGATCAGCCGCAGGGTTTACGGTACACCGGATCGCTATAAGGAGATTTACGAGGCCAATAAAGATATCATGCCCGATATGAACACGCTTCAGGTTGGATGGAAGCTTCGGATACCGGATTAAGTTTATGGCCTATTTCGACTACAATGCCACCACCCCTTTAAATCAAGCGGGTCGCGATGCCTTATTGAATGGCCTGGACTCGGCCTGGGCCAATCCTTCCAGTCCTTACCGGATATCTGCCCAGGCGCATACCCACTTAGAAGAATCTCGTGAGATTTTAGCGGGGATTTTGGGGAAATCTTCGGAAGAAATTATTTTTAATGGTGGTGCAACCGAGGCCAATAATGCAGTGCTCAAGTTCCTTGCTGAATCACTGCCTTTTGACCGATCTTTGTGTATAACCCCGTTCGAGCATCCTTCAGTGGATTTGGCCGCTAGACACTGGTTTCGGGATCGTCTGAACTTTTTGTCTGTCAGTTCGGATGGAATTATTGACTTGGATCAATTTGATCAACAACTCACGTCTGAAAAAGTGGGAGCGGTTTCTGTGATGGCGGTCAATAACGAGACCGGAGTCATTCAACCTTGGCAGACAATTCAAGACCGTTGTCATAAAGCGGGGATCCGTTTTCACTGTGATGCTTCCCAATGGTTCGGCAAACAAACGGGTGGTAGTTTTGATCATTGTGATTTCCTGATAGGTTGCGGCCATAAATTTGGCGGGCCAAAGGGTATCGGTTTTCTTGCGCTTTCCAAAAATAGCTTAGGCTTTCAGTCGCAGTTGGGTGGAGAGCAGGAATCAGGTAAAAGAGGCGGCACCGAAAATGTTGCCTCGATCTTGGCAATGGTTGCCGCTCTGGAATCTTCTTTGGAAGTCCTTTCTTCAATGCTTGCACAGGAACAATTCAGAAACGATTTCGAAGAAAAACTTACCAAGGAAATCGCTGATTTGGTCATTATCGGTAAATCTGCAGGCCGCGTTCCGAACACATCTTTTCTATTACTTCCAAAATACGACAATATTCGATGGGTTAGAAAACTTGACAAGCTTGGCCACCAGATTTCGACTGGTTCGGCTTGCGCCACCGGGCATACTAGTAATTCCCCAATTCTTGAAGCTTTGGGGTTTGAGGCGGATGCTGGGCGAAGGACTGTTCGTGTCAGTTCCAGTCCGGATTGTACCAAGGATGACTGGCTGCATCTGGCATTTTCCTTCGCCAGTGCCTGGGAAGAATTAAAGTCCTCGACCCAATCACCGGATACGGAGGTTATTACAATCTAAGCCTTATGCGAATTTCGCGGCTCAGGTTACAGACGTTTCGCAATATCTCTTTTGTCGATCTTTCGTTTTCTGGTGATATCCATTTTTTCTCGGGCAAAAACGCACAAGGTAAGACTAACTTGCTTGAGGCTTTGGGGATGGTTTCCGCCCTCCGGTCATTTCGTGCCCATGATATAAATACAATAATCAAGCAAGGTGACAGACAGGCACAAATGGTATATAATATCGAAGGGGTAGGCTTCAAATCTGCCGAGGTGTCTATTAACCTGAAAAAGAAAGGCAAAGAGATTGAAGTTGATGGAGAGAGGATATCCCGGTTTCGTGATTTTATCGGCTCATTCCCAACTGTGGTAATGAGCTCGCATGATATTCAATTGCTGAGAGGTTCTCCCGGGGTTAGACGACAATGGCTCAACTTGGTTTTGGCTTCTTCTAACCAAAGTTATTATGACAACCTGCGAGACTACCATCGCTTGTTGGCGGAAAGAAACGCTCTTCTTAAAAAGTTTGCCGGCTCCAATGAGATGAAAGCCTTCGAGGCCGGATTAGCCGATAAGGCGGTCCGTTTATTTAAAGTGCGTTCGGACGAAATCCCTCGTCTTCAAAGGCATTTAAAAGATGCCTACCTGCAAATCTCTCCGGAAGATGAAAATGTAAAGATGGCTTACAAGCCTGATTTTGAGGCAATCTCAAGGGAAGGTTATTTGAAACAACTTGAGAAGTCCCGGGAAAAAGATCGCATTCTTAAATCCACCCAACATGGGCCGCACCGGGATGACCTTGACCTGGGGCTTGAAGGGCGGAAGGCCCGAGATTTCGGGTCAGAAGGACAGCAACGCAGTCTGATGATTGCTCTAAAAATTGCTCAGTCCCGGTTCGTCGAAGAAAGCAACGGAATTTCGCCGGTACTTTTGGCTGATGATGTCCTTGGTGAGCTGGATGACTTGAGAAAGAGCAATTTCTGGCATGCGTTAGGCAAGGGAGTCCAGGTATTTGCCACCGGCACTGAAATTCCAAACGAAGATGATGGGAGAAAATGGCAAGTATTCACGGTCCGAGATGGGACTTTTACTGAGGCGGATTGAAATTTATCTTTTCGCTATTCAAAACGCAATTTAGAGGCTATTTTTAAGAAATTCCAATAATCCTTTAGTATTGTATGCCAAAGACCTCCGCACGCAAATTGTGGGCGATGAAGTTGGCCGGTCAGTTACCGGTTGAATCCGCCTGTGGAAAAATTCCAACGGTTGGGCGCAAACTCGTCAAAGGAGTGATTTTGGGAGTGGATCCCAGTTTGCGGGGGACAGGACTGGCAGTCGTAGAAATTCGTTCAGGGAATAGCAGGCTTGTCGGAAGTCACACTGTAAAGATGAAGAGCAAAGCCTCAATGCCGGAGTGTCTTGCCGAAATCTACAAAGCAACAAGTCGAGCAATCGATGAATTTAACGTTGGATTGGTCGCATTGGAGCAAACGATCTATGTGCAGAATCTTCAGACGGCCCAGATCTTGGGAGCTGCTCGGGGAGCCGCTATTGCTGCCGCAGCCGTGCTTGGGAAACCTGTTTTTGAATATCCACCATTAAGAATCAAGCAGGCCGTGGTAGGATATGGCCGGGCGAGCAAACATCAGATGGCTCAGACAGTAAAACAACTTCTCAATTTAACCGATGCCCTGACTTTTGATGAAGCGGATGCTGCCGGAGCAGCGCTTTGTCATGCTTTTACAGGGACTCCTTAGCTTTGGCGTTCATCCAGGGCTTTAATTGATCAAATTCCTGAACAGGTGCGGTTTGTATTGATACGGACAATACGGCTGGGTGTTTCTTCAGTTTGGCAAATGAGGGAGGATCAATTTGCCAGGTCAAGGATGACGCTATCTCACTCCAAAGAATTTGAGATTTCCCGATCATCATGCCCAGCTTTACCTTGGTTTTTCCACCTTGTCGATCATCCAGGTCTTTACGCAGCAGCTCCAAAAACACTTCTGCTTGGTTGGTAGCATCCAGTACCCAATGAACCTCTCGGACCATGTTGGGAATTGCGCCGCGCAAATGAGAAACCTCTCGCACACTAAACCTTAGGTCGTCGCCTTCCCGGTTCATTACCGTTCCGGATATCATCACCGTTTTCCCTTCCTCCAGAATCGGCCCGTACTCTTCAAAGGCTTCCGAATACATGTTCATCTGGAAATTGTGTGTTTTTGTCGATGCGTTGAAGAACGCCCATGGACGATTGTCCCGCCGACTCAGCTTTTTAGTAATGTTGGACACGACCCCACAAAATCGGAACGGACTCCGGTCACTCATTTCATGGGCTTTTTCTGGATCAAAATTGGAGATTGCTTCTGCAAGACCGTTAAATTCGTTCATCGGGTGGCCTGAAACGTAGAAGCCCAGCAACTCCTTTTCGTACTGTAGCTTTTCGACCAGAGGCATGCTCATTTCAGCTTGTTTAGCACCTGTGGTGTTGGGTTCTGGTGAGCGAACGGCCGCGGCGGAATCCCCCAGCATATCCATGAACGATTCCTGTCCTCGCTCCTGGTCACGCTGTCGTTCAGCTGCGGAGCTCATTGCCGCATCCAAGCCATTCATCAAGCCTTTCCTGCTTTCACCGGAGGAGTCGAAAGCGCCGGACTTTATGAGGCATTCCATCACCCGGCGATTGATGGTTTTACTATCAACCCTGGTCAGAAAATCTTCGAACCCTTCAAAAGGGCCGTTCGCCTCGCGTTCCTCGATAATTTTAAGAGAGGCCGCGTCTCCTACACCTTTGATAGCTGCAAGACCGAACCGGATGTCTTCCTCACCGCTGTCGAGATCAATCACCGGTGTAAATTTTTCTCGCGATATATTGATGTCGGGTCCTAAAACCGAAATGCGCATAGCCGAACATTCATCGATAAAATGGGCTACCTTGTCAGCATTGCCGAGCTCGTTGGATAATATGGCTGCCATAAATTCGACTGGGTAGTTGGCTTTCAAATATGCCGTTCGGTAGCTCAACATCGCGTAAGCCGCTGAGTGGCTCTTGTTGAATCCATACTGCGCGAATTTTTCCAAAATGGCGAAGACATCCAGTGCAGCCTTCTTGGGGATTTCATTGTGCTCCTCTGCGCCTTCGACGAATATTTCTTTTTGGGCATCCATCACCGATTTGATTTTTTTACCCATGGCGCGACGTAAAATGTCAGCACCTCCAAGAGTGTAGCCTGCAACAATTCTGGCAGCCTCCATGACCTGTTCCTGATAGACAAGGACGCCGTAAGTCGCACCTACCAGATTCTCAAGCAAAGGGTGCGGGACCTTGACTGTAGACGGATCTTTTTTCCCTTCTACAAACTGAGGGATGAACTGCATGGGCCCAGGTCGGTAGAGCGCAATGAGTGCGATAATTTCCTCAAAAGTACTCAGGCCAATCTGCCTGCAGAGTGATTGCATGCCTCCCGATTCAAGCTGGAAAACGCCCGTTGTCTTCCCGCTATTTAGCAGTTCAAAGGTCTTTTCGTCTTCCAGAGAAACTTTTTCAATGTCGAACTCAGGCAGGTTGCGGGTTTTTTGAACATTATCTTGGGCGTCAGATATGACCGTCAGAGTTTTGAGCCCCAGGAAATCCATTTTTAGTAGTCCCAAGTCCTCTACGGGGCCTTTGGGGAACTGGGTTGTCAAATCGCCCTCCTGAAGAGTGACGGGTACCAAATCCTGGATGGGCTGATCGCCAATGATGACTCCGCAGGCATGTTTGCCGGTGTTGCGGACCATTCCTTCAATAACCTGCCCGTGATCTACAATCTTTCCAGCCACTGGGTTACCACGAATTTCTGTCTGCAGTTCTCCTGATTTTGCCACAGAATCTTCAATCGAAATATTGAGTTCGTCCGGGATCATTTTGGCAATCCGGTCCGCTTCTGCATAAGTCACATCGTTTACCCTGGCGAGGTCGCGAACTACCATTTTGGCGCCGAAGGTTCCAAAGGTGATAATGTTGGCAACCGCGTCTTCTCCGTACTTTTGACGGACGAAGTTCACAACCTCATCTCGTCTTCGCATGCAGAAATCAACGTCAAAATCGGGTGGAGATACGCGCTCCAAATTAAGCATACGTTCGAAGAGCAAGCCGAAACGAAGTGGATCGATATCGGTTATTTTGAGTACGTAGGAAACCAAACTTCCCGCTCCCGAACCTCGGCCGGGGCCGACCGGGATGTGTTCCTTCCGGGCCCAATCAATAAAGTCCCAAACGATGAGAAAGTAATCAATGAATCCTGTCCCCATGATTATGGATAATTCGTATTCAAGTTTTGAACACAGAAAATTTTCGTACTCGGCAGTTCCGCAGTCGGGTGGCGTGCCTTTGCCTTCATCCGCGGTAATTGGTAGGGCTTCCGAGTTTTTCCGCAGGTCGTCGTAGTCGATTCCGTAGCGATCCCTCAGGCCGGCTTTGCACAGCTCAAAAAAGAAGAGTCCATTCTTTCGATACTCCCGACGGGTTTTTGAATCGATGACAGCCGATTCATCGATGTTGTTCTGTTTGTT
>CEVA01014270.1_pt1 | contig 10592 bp, 10 predicted proteins | sample 361521 | NCBI WGS metagenome assembly CEVA01 (sample SAMEA2622823, study PRJEB7988) | marine metagenome | isolation source: saline water (ENVO:00002010), including | reverse complement strand
TGAAGAAAAAAAAGTAGTAAGAATAACATCACCATACTGGTTTCCACCTGAACCTGAATGGGTATATGTAACCAACGAAGTTAACGCCACCTTAATAAGCATCAGAGAGACAATCGTGCAGTCTGGATTGGCCACAAACGCCGACTCTGTTACCTGGGGCAGAATACCCCTCTTAGACTAGGCCATACATAATAAAGGCCTACTTCATATTAATGGTTTCAACAAGAAATATAACTGCAATTAAAGGTAAAAAAGCACGTGCTTGAAACAGACATAATTTCTATTTCACAATTTGCTCAAGTTGAGTTATCAGAAACTGAAATGGACGCACTAAAAGAATTGATTGTTCAAGGCAGTAAGGACATCGATGCCTTAAAATCTCTGATTTCTATCGATGACACATCGGAAATTGTATTCAGGCTTCAGAATTAAAATGACGTCGTCCCAAACCTATGAGCTTTCTATATCTGAAGCAGGAGACTTACTTAAAAAGAAAGAGTTGTCCCCTATAGAGTTAGTTGAAGATCACATTAAGAGAATAGAAACAAAAGATAATGCTTTAAATTCCTTTATAACCAAAACTTTTGACAAGGCAATAGATAGGGCTAAAGATTGTGAAGAAGAAATAAGTAAAGGGCAGTGGAAAGGAGCGCTTCACGGAATCCCGCTAGCTATAAAGGACCTTTTTTACACAAAAGACATCCCAACAACTGTAGGGTCTGAAATGTACAAACAATTCATTCCCGATTTTAATGCTACCGTGGTAGAGAAATTAGAATCATCTGGGGCAATTCTTATCGGAAAGTTGAATATGCACGAATTGGCCTTTGGGACTACTGGAAAAAACTTTTATTACGGAGATTGCACTAACCCTTGGGATACAAAGAAAATTACCGGGGGCTCAAGTAGTGGGTCTGCAGCCGCAGTCTCCGCCGGGTTATGTATGGGTTCCCTTGGCACTGACACAGGTGGATCCATAAGAATCCCAGCCGCATTATGTGGAATAGTCGGTTTGAAACCCACGTTTGGTAAGGTAAGCAGAAAAGGGGTATTCCCTTTAAGTAATTCCCTTGACACAGTTGGTGCAATGACAAGAACTGTTCAAGACTCACAAATTATTCTATCTGCAATATCAGGACATGATCCGCAAGACAGACATAGTGCAAAATTTGAGGAAACTGATATCCAAGTTGCTCAACCTGTTAAATTAGAAGATTTAAAAATCGCTGTCCCAACAGATTATTTTTTTGACCACATTTCTGATAGCGTCAATACTGCATTTAATGAAGTTATTAATGTTCTTCAAAGTTTGGGGATTAAAACAAATAACGTGAATATGCCCATACTCAATCATAGTCTTGCAATATCAAGTACTATTCTGATGGCTGAGGCAGCTAATATTCACGGGGAAAACTTAAAAAAGCACGGAAATCTGATCGGGCCTGATGTACTACTTCGCTTAAAGCAAGGATCAATGATACTAGCTTCAGATTATCTGCAGGCTCAAAGGGCAAGACAAAAGTTTAATCTTGAAATGAAGTCACTTTTTGATGATTACGATCTAATATTATCCCCGACAGTTGCAGTCACTGCGCCCGATCTATCTCAAGAACTGGTTTCAATAAATGGGAAGTCTCACGCTACAGGAGCTTTAATGCCTCGACTAACCAGACCACAAAACATAACAGGGTTACCCACCATTAGCATTCCCTGTGGATTTGACGAACATAATATGCCTATAGGATTTCAACTTACCACGGCAGCGTTTCAAGAATCCAGGCTGATACAAGTTGGCGCCGCATATGAAAAAGAAGCAGGATGGCTAAAATATAGCCCAAACATATAATTACCCAGGAGTTAGTCATCGATGAGCAATGAAAATCAAGCTTCAGGGCTTACTTTATACGAGGCCGCGAAATCAGTCGGAGTGAATTTTAGAAAAAACTGGGCGCCAGAAAGTAAAACTCTCATAGCCAATGGCTTGAAATTACATTATTTGGAATGGGGGGACCCTTCAAACCCAACAATGCTCTTACTCCATGGATTCGCTCAGCAGTGTCATTCATGGGATTTTGTAGCATTAGCATTCGCAGACAGATACCGCATTATAGCTTTGGACCAACGTGGCCACGGAGATAGTGACTGGGCTTCAGATGGAGACTATTCACCAGAAACCCAACAAAAAGATATAGAAGCTTTCGTTAATTCATTGGGAATACAAAGATTTGTTCTTATGGGTCTTTCAATGGGAGGAAGAAACTCATTTACTTATGCAGCCAATAACCCAGATCGAGTTGAAGCCCTAATAATAGTAGATGCAGGACCAGAAAATGTGAGAACTGGCACTCAAAACATACGAAATTTCGTGGAACAAGAGGATGAATTAGACTCTATCGATGCTTTTGTTGATAGAGTTATCAAATACAATCCTAGAAGAGATCCCATTCAAATACGCGGAAGTATCGTAAACAATCTAAGAGAATTACCAAACGGAAAGTGGACTTGGAAATACGATAAGATCCTGAGATCCCCAGGCCGTATGGCAGGTACTCAAGACCCAGATCTGACTAATAGACTCTGGAATTATGTTGAAAGTCTCCAATGTCCAACATTAGTAGTTAGAGGAGACAAAAGTGACATTATTGCTACAAACACCGCCGATGAAATGGCCAACCGCATTCCAAATGGTAAAGTCGCGATTGTTGAAAATGCGGGTCATTTGGTGATGGGTGATAACCCATCTGGCTTTGAATCCGCTGTCACACAATTCATTAAAACATTACACAAACCCTCCTAAGTCTCCTTTTGTTTTTAACTCTGCGCTGCTACTAATTCATAGTCTCGTTGCTTGAGGCAGAAACGGATGGTACAATTTTGGGTGAAAAGGAATTAAAAACAAAGAGAGAGGAATCCAGGAGAACGGATTTTGGATAAGGCTGACAAGCAGGCCGTTATCGCTGAGTACAGAACTCACGACAATGACACCGGATCAACAGAATCACAGGTTGCAGTATTGACAACCAGAATAACAGAGCTTACACAGCATCTTCGAGAGCACAAGCACGATGAGTCTACTAGACGAGGCCTACTGAAACTTGTAGGTAAAAGGCGAAGGCTACTTAGATATCTAAATTCTGAAGATGTGAACAGGTACAGAACCCTGATCGCCAGGCTGGGTCTCAGAAGATAAGCCAGAGTAGGTATTCATCATTGGTAAGGCTGCGTAGCCTCACCACCCCCTCAGGTTTCCCCTCCAGGAGGAACAACCATTTCTGTATCAAACATAAGCCGTGAGATCGCGGCACAAAAGTTAGAATTCGAAACAGGTCAATTAGCTCAAAAAGCAAGTGGATCAGTGGTCGTCAAGCAAGGCGACAACATGATATTAGTTACAGTAACAATGAGCTCCCCAAGGGAAGGATTAGATTTTTTCCCTCTTACAGTTGACTTAGAAGAAAGGCATTACGCAATCGGCCAGATTCCCGGGAGTTTCTTCCGACGCGAAGGTAGGCCTACGACTCAAGCTATTCTCACGGACAGACTGATCGACAGGCCAATTAGGCCACTATTCCCTAAAGGATTTAGGAATGAAGTCCAGGTGATAGCAACGACGTTATCCAGTGATCGAGAAACCCCATTCGACATATTAGCGTTAAATGGCGTATCAGCTGCCCTCAGCATTTCAAACATCCCATTTAATGGTCCAATCGCGGCTACAAGGATGGGCTATATAGATGGCGAATTCATCATTAATCCAACCTATGAGCAGATAGAAGAGAGCGAATTGGACATCGTCGTGGCAGGGTCAAGGGAAGGCGTATCTATGATGGAAGCTGGCGCCAACGAGGTGGATGAAGATACAGTTTTTGAAGCGATCAAAATAGCACATGAAACCAATTTGCAAGTCATATCATTACAGGAAGATTTCGCTAAAGAAGTAGGTAAAGAAAAATCAGACTTTATCGCTCATGGGCATGATCCTGAAGCAGTTTCAAAAGCGAAGGAAATACTTGGAAACCAAATATACGAAAATTTAAAAGAATCATCTGATCAAGATGACATGAAGTCTCGGCTAAACTCATTAGAGGAAGAACTGAAATCAAATCTAAGCGAGGACTTTGACGACTCAGTAATAAGCGGAGCATTTGAAGAACTTTTAGACGAACAGTTCAGAACAAGAATACTTAAGGATGGGATCAGACCCGATGGAAGAGGATTACGAGAAATACGTTCGCTATCTGCGGATGTTTCCTTATTACCCAGAGCCCACGGATCAGGCCTCTTTAATAGAGGGGAAACGCAAATTTTGGGTGTAACAACACTGGGCTCAGATAGCGATGCACAAAGGTTGGACAACCTTACGCCTGAAGACTCAAAAAAATTCATGCTTCATTACAACTTCCCACCATATTCAACGGGAGAAACTGGACGTATAGGTTCCACAGGTAGAAGAGAAACGGGACATGGCGCCCTCGCAGAACGCGCATTGAGCGCGGTTTTGCCTAAAAATGAAGACTTCCCTTACACGATAAGAATTGTATGTGAAGCCTTAAGTTCAAACGGGAGCACGTCAATGGGAAGCGTTTGCGCTGGGACATTGGCATTGATGGACGCTGGTGTACCTATCAGTTCTCCAGTTGCAGGAATATCGGTCGGTCTTATTACGGGTGATGACAACGAATACGTCACATTAACTGATATACAGGGATTGGAAGATCATGTGGGAGACATGGACTTTAAAGTAGCTGGAACTGAAAACGGGATCACAGCTATACAACTCGACATCAAAGTCAACAGCATAAGTTTTGATGTTATAAAGGATGCTTTGGCTCAAGCTAAGGAAGCAAGAACTCAAGTATTAGGCGTCATTGCCGATGCAATACCTGAAGTTCGTACCGAGGTTAGCCCATTTGCACCGAGAATCGAGAAAATCATGGTACCTGTCGACAAAATAGGGGCAGTGATCGGCCCGGGAGGCAAAACAATAAGGGGTATAGTCGATGCAACAGGCGCCACTGTTGATATTCAAGACGATGGAACAGTGTTAATTGGATCGGTGAATGCCGAAAGTTCTGCAAGTGCTATTCAGATGGTCAGAGATTTAACCAGGGAAATTGAGGTGGGAGAAATATTTACCGGAAAGGTTGCAAAGATAGCGAGTTTCGGCGCATTTGTAGAAATATTACCTGGAACAGACGGGATGGTTCATATTAGTGAACTTGACAACTATCGGGTCGCAAATGTTGAAGATGTTGTTAGCGTTGGAGATGAAATCACCGTCAAAGTCATTAGTAAAGATAATTCGGGCAGAATAAAATTATCTCGAAAAGCAACTCTAGATGGAAATGAGGACGATTACCAAAAAGAAGCCGAAGAATCAAAACCTGAAATTGACATTAATGTGGGAGACGTCATAACCGGGAAAGTCGTTAACATAGCGAAATTCGGTGCTTTCGTGGAAATAGCCCCTGGAGTAGACGGCATGGTTCATATCAGTGAACTAGAAACATATCGAATAGCACGGGTCGATGATGTAGTAAGTGTCGGAGAAGAAATTACGGTTAAAGTCATCGACATAGACGAATCAGGCGACAGGATAAAATTGTCCAGAAAAGTGTTATTTACCGATTAAGTGCAGATGTGATGCTCATTAAATCCAGCGCAATAGTTCATAGCACCACAAAATTTTCTAACTTCATATAACAGGAGGTTCCTCAGATGCCTGACATAAAAGTAGTAGTAAATGGAGCGCTCGGTAAAATGGGTCAGGAAGTCTTAAATACAGTCTGTAAAACAGACGGAATGGTACCATTTGGAGCAGCTGATATCGCAAGCTCGGACGGACTAATAAAAGTACCTGACGGGCCAGATGAGATATCAATCTCTAATGACATTATGAAAGCTTCAGATGGAGCCGACACAATAGTTGACTTCACCAATGCAGAAGGGGCACGAAATGTTATATCTGCAGCGTCTAAAAACAAAGTTAACTGTGTCATAGGATCTACTGGATTGCTCAGTGACGATTTCGACAATGCTGAACGAGTGGCAAAAGAAAACAACATCAGTATAATAATCGCCCCAAATTTCGCCATGGGCGGGGTGCTTATGACATATCTTGTTAAATCTGCAGCCAAATTTTTTGACTACGCCGACCTAACTGAAGTTCATCACGAAGCAAAAATAGACGCCCCATCCGGCACTGCACTTTCAATTGCCCAAGCGGCTCGTGACGGCAAAGGATCCGATTTTCAAGCACCAATGGCAGAGAAAGAACTGATTCATGGTACAAGGGGAGGAGACCAAGGTGGAGTAGTGATTCATAGCGGAAGAATGCCGGGAAGAGTCGCACACCATGAAATGGTGTTCGGGTCCTTAGGACAAACCCTTACAATAAGGCATGACTCAATCAATAGAGAAAGCTTTATGCCTGGAGTAGTGATGGCCATAAAAGCATCTTCAGGGCTCAAAGGCCTGACTGTTGGGTTAGACAAAATCATGGGCCTTTAACAGCAAAGAAACTACCAACATACTAATGAACATTTCAACCGGAGAAGAAAGTGGACTCTTGTAAAATAGCTGTAATTGGTGCAACTGGTGCCGTTGGGCAGGTATTTCTCAAAATTGCCGAAGAACGAAATTTCCCTATTAGTGAACTACGGCTTTGTGCGTCTGAGAGATCTTTAGGTAAGAAATTAAAATTCAATGGCGAAGAGATCCCTGTAGAACTTTACGATGAAAATTTGATACAAGACGTTGACTTCGCGTTTATATCTGCAAGCGGAGATATTAGTAGAGAGGTAGCTCCAATGGCTGCAGCTAACGGAACGGTTGCAATTGATGACAGTTCAGCATTTAGGATGGAAGAAACAGTTCCTCTTGTGGTTCCCGAAGTTAACGCTTCAGACTTACTGTCACATAGAGGTATTGTCTCCATACCTAACTGCTCAACAACGCCCTTGGTAATGACAATAAAACCTTTGATGAGTCACCTAAAAGTCAAAAGAATAATAGCTGACACATTTCAATCTGTTACAGGGACAGGTACGGCCGCGCTTCAGGAAATGCAAGAGCAAAGCAATTTGATCTTGAAAGACCAACCTGTGGTGCCGTCAACGTATCCACATCAGATAGCATTTAATGTTTTACCTCACATAGAGCCTTTTCAAGAAAATGGATATACCCGAGAAGAAATGAAAATGGTTAACGAAACCAGAAAAATTCTTCATGACGATTCTCTGATGGTATCTGCCACCTGTGTAAGAGTCCCAGTAGCAGTAAGCCATAGTGAATCAATACACATTGAATTCGATAGACCAATAACGCCAGATCAAGTTAGAGAAATCCTTTCTTCAGAGCCAGGCATAAAGGTTGTAGACGACCCTTTTGCAGACGTGTATCCTATGCCAATCGATGCTGCCGGAATGGACGAAGTCCTAGTCGGGCGAATAAGAAAGGACGTCTCACACCCAAATGGGATAGTCTTGTGGGTCGTATGCGACAACTTGAGAAAAGGCGCAGCATTAAATGCTATTCAGATAGCTGAAGAAATGATGGAAAACAATATAGTCCATCACGAATATTGGAGGTAAATATGTCTAGTCTTGGAAGACTTTTAACCGCAATGATTACACCATTTGACGAAAATGGGAATATCGATTACCAACAGGCCAGAAAACTAGCTAAGGGATTAGTAGAGTCAGGAACAGATGGTTTAGTCATTGGTGGGACAACCGGTGAAGCTCCATCAATGTCGGATGATGAAAAAATTCGCTTGTTTGCAGAAATAAAAGAGGAAGTTGGCAACACCGCATCAGTGATCGCCGGTACAACCGACAATAACTATCGAAAATCTGTGGAGCTATCAAAAGAAGCAGAAAATGTTGGAGCAGATGCATTGTTGCTAACCGTTCCTGCCTACAACAAACCTCCCCAAGAAGGGTTATATCAAAATTTTAAAGGTATATCTGAGGCAACATCTTTACCAGGCCTACTATATAACGTCCCCTCCAGAACATCTCTAAATATGGATGTAGAAACAACGCTCAGATTAGCTGAAATAGACAGCATTGTTGGAGTGAAAGAAGCATCAAGCGATTATGGTCAAATCACTAACATAATCGACAGAGCACCAGACGGATTCAACGTTTGGTCAGGCAACGATGATGAAACTTTCCCGATAATGTGTGTGGGAGGATATGGAGTTGTGAGTGTTGCCTCGAACTTATACGGTAACCAAATAAAGACTATGATGGGCCTGATTTTAGAAGGCAATATTGAAAGTGCAGCTACAGAGCACAAAAGGCTACTACCAATATTTAAAGCACTTTTCTGGGTCACAAATCCGATACCAGTAAAGTACGCAGTAAATAGAGCTGGGTTCAATGCCGGTAAGAATCGTCTTCCTTTGTGTGATGCAGATGAAGACTTTAAGGCAAAGTTCAACACGGTGATGGATCAATACGACGTAGACTTACCTATTGGCTAAGTCACAAATGTAAATCAGATAACTGACTCTGGCATTATGGTTTGATCTCTGTGCGGTCCTGTGGATATTATGCTGATTGGACACCCTATAAGTTGCTCCAACCTTGCTATGTATTTTTTTGCAGCGTGAGGTAAGGTTTTTATATCGGACACTCCTGCAGTTGGAGTGGTCCATCCTTCTAAGGTTTCGTAAACAGGTTTACACCGGCCTAAAGCTGAGACCCCGCCAGGAAGTTCCTGAATCAATTCTCCGTCCAAATCATAAGCTACGCAAACTTTCAATTCCTCGAAACCATCCAACACATCCAGTCTTGTTATAACAGCGGAGGAGTAACCATTAATCCGGGTACTGTACGCAGCGGCGACGCCGTCAAACCAGCCTACTCTCCTAGGTCTACCCGTGGTAGTTCCAAATTCATTGGCAATTGTCCTGATTTTTTCTGCCGTGCTATCTAGAAGTTCTGAAGGAAATGGCCCGCTGCCAACTCGGGTGTTATAGGCCTTAAAAATCCCCAATACACTGGATATGTGTCTTGGTTGGATTCCCAAGCCCGTACTGACTCCTCCAATCGTGGGATTAGAAGAAGTTACATATGGATATGTCCCATGGTCGAGGTCAAGCAATATCCCCTGAGCACCCTCCAGAACAACATTTCCACCGTTATCTAGAGATTCATTAACGAATTTTCCGGTCGGCCCAATGTATGACCCCAGAGTATCAGCCCAAATCTTACATTTTTGATATAAATCATCAAGGCATACTGGATCCCCGCCATAAATTTTAGTTATTACAGCGTTTGAATATTCCATCACATTTTCTAATCTATCTTTTAGGCCACTCATATCTAATAAGTCAGCAGCCCTGATACCTGTCCGAGAAGTTTTGTCGCTGTACGCGGGCCCAATTCCCTTTCCTGTGGTACCTATCGCGGAATTCCCCTTCGACTTCTCTGATAAATTATCTAAGACTATATGATACGGCATAATCAGATGCGCTCTTTCACTAATCATGAGTTTGCCATCAAGAGATAAACCGGAAGATTTTAATACTTCCATTTCTTCAATCAGTTCATCTGGATTCACAACAACACCGTTCCCTATAACGTTCATAACACCATCTTGGAATATCCCACAAGGAATAAGGTGGAGGCTAAAATGACCCAAATCATTTATCACAGTGTGTCCAGCATTGTTTCCCCCAGAAAAGCGGGCCACAATATTTGCTTTGCTTGCAAGATAATCTATTATCTTGCCTTTACCTTCGTCACCCCATTGGGCTCCAAGGACAGCGTAAGCAGGCATCTATCTTCTCCGTGTACATGAAACAGAGGAAATATTTACTATTCCTTTGTTAACTAAATGGCAAAAAAATTCTCCGCATAGATGGCCCCGAAATCCATACAGGGTCACAACGATGGGAGATTTCAGCCGCTAGTATACCAGAATTTATAAACATATGGATGAATTTAGAAATAGAACATTGCCTAAGTGCGGGAAGAAACATCGTTATGGCGTAGCATAAGATCTATGGCACGCCCAAAGTACACTATTTTTTCTATTCCAGTCAGGTCTATTTCCCTTAAATTATCAGAATATTGATAACCACCCACTGACTCAGGGCCAGATAACATTTCTAATACGAATTCGTATATGTGGCCATCCGGACATACAACAACACACCCTCTATCTGGGCCATCTAAATAAGGTTCAATTTCAATCGCTTGGACAGTCTCCATATTCATAAACCCTGGGAATGTTAGTAATGAAGAAGCGATTTTTTTCGATAGCGATTCCAAATTATCTCCACATGTTTCGATAAGATTTTCTTTTTCTGATGTGAATTTTGAAGCATCCATTGTACTAACCTTAAACTACAGATATCATTGACACTCGATTCAGTCGGATATTATATTTTATTCGTCTTAAAAATTGCATGGCAACGTAGCTCAGGGGTTAGAGCGGGCGCTTCATAAGCGCTAGGTCGCTGGTTCAAATCCAGCCGTTGCCAGGAACATTTCTACTAGCCGATATATGAATATCCAAGGGCGGTTAGCTCAGTCGGTTAGAGCGCCTGCCTCACACGCAGGAGGTCAGAGGTTCGAGTC
>CEVA01023889.1_pt1 | contig 10593 bp, 8 predicted proteins | sample 361521 | NCBI WGS metagenome assembly CEVA01 (sample SAMEA2622823, study PRJEB7988) | marine metagenome | isolation source: saline water (ENVO:00002010), including | reverse complement strand
TTTCTGAAAAATTAGAGATATTGCTCTCTAACAAAATACTTAGGGAAAAAATGGCCAACGCATCCATATCTACAGCAAGAAATCTAGATTGGAACAATACGGTGAATAAATTATCTAACATCTATTGTTCACTCACTCCTAATAATAAATTAGATGTGATAGGGGCCTAACTACACATACACTATCAACTATAATGCGTCCCAATCCTTGATGTTTCCATTCTAAAGAAAGTATTTGCGAATGTACTACGATTTGCATGCCCATATACTCCCCAATGTAGATGATGGGCCTACAGAGATAGAAGATGCGCTCCAAATGGCCAAGATATCGGCAGATAATGGTACGAAAATAATTCTGGCTACCCCTCACCGTAAAGATGTGGCAGAAAAATCTTCAGTTTTACACATTAAAGAGCTAGCAAATTCCTTTAACTCCTTACTACAGGAAAACGGAATTAACCTACAATTGTTATTGGGGATGGAAAATCACTTGGACTTAGAGTTACCGGAGGACTTCTCGAATGGGAAAGCCTTACCAATTAATAACACAAAATATGCACTGGTAGAAATGCCCTTCTTTGGCCATCCCAATTATCTTGAAGAGGTGCTATTCCAAATTCAGCTTCAAGGCATCACTCCCATACTTGCACACCCAGAAAGGATAGAAGCAGTCCAATTGAATCCAAGGCTACTTGTGAACTTCGTGGATAGAGGCATGCTTAGCCAAGTAACTGCAGGAAGTGTCGTTGGGCATTTCGGCGGGAATGTAAAGAAGCTCACATTGAAGCTACTTAAAATGGGACTAGTACACATATTGGCCTCTGACACACATTTCCATACCGGACCTAGGTCACCAATACTTATAGAGGGATTACAAGCAGCAACATCAGTAATAGGACAAAAGAAAGCCTTAGCCATGATAACCACAACTCCAAAAGCAGTTTTAGAAGGGAATCCTGTGATCTTGCCACAAATACAAATTGACTCGCCAAAGCAAAGTTGGTGGAAAATGTGGAACAGATAGGTATTTACATCTTAGACCCAATCCCTCTACTGTATAACGCGCGAGAAACATGCTCCCACACTGTGTCAGCAATTTTTTCTGTGCTTCCCACGGCATTAATTACTCTCCATCGATCAGGATCTTTAGACGAAATTTCCAAATACCCATTCCGTACTTTTTCATGAAATTCAATGTTCTTTTTTTCAAAACGCTGAGTCCCTTGTGGATCAATTCTAGACCCCTGATTTGAATATTCCTCCCGTTGACCATCTTCATGATTAAAATTATGACGCACTCTATTCAATCCATTTGCTGGACTGCAATCCAGAAGAAAAGTAATATCAGGCTTGAGGCCTTCAGCAGCAAGGTCATTAACAGAATTGAGTAATTCGAGCGGAATATCCCGCCCATACCCTTGGTATGCCACGGTGGAATCTATAAATCGATCTGCTATTACAATACAGTGAGGTCTAGTTAAAGCCGGTTTAATAACCTCATTAACTAGAATATTTCTAGAAGCCGCAAATAAGAACAATTCTGCAGGAGAAGGGACTTCATTTTCCCTCTCCATTTTCAACCATCTCCTTAAATACTCCCCCAGAGAAGTCGATCCAGGCTCATATACAGACACCACGTCAAAGCCATCGGCCTTAAGACGACTAGCGAGTTTGCCTACTTGGGTTGACTTCCCAGTACCTTCCCCACCTTCAAAAGAAACTAACATATGTTCTCTCTAAGCATGACATATTATTGACGATAAATGGTCACATGTCGACTTGGTCCTTGCCCAGTGCTAGATGAAGAAAACCCATGCTTTTCTGCAACCTGATGTTGTAAACGACGGATATATGAACCTTGAGGATTAAGTCCAGCCATGGTATCCCCTCCGTCTACTTTTATAGCGGCTTTCTCTGCCTCTTTTATCGCCTTAGAAATTTCCCCTTCAGACACATATGACTTACGACCTGTAGATAACGTCCTAAAAAATTGCTGAATCTGAGCTAATGTATTTTTTCTAAGCACATAAACAGGTTTCCCAATTTCTTCAGCTTGTACCAGAGCACGGGTCCTCCTCCTATAGAAATTCTTTGTTGTCAGCAATAAATCTGCATTCGCAATATCAGTAACCAATTCTATTGCATCTAAACCATTCTGAACCACCTGTTGAAGTTTTCCCTTATTTACTCCATATGGTAATATTCGAGTGGTCACAATCGAGTTATCAGCATTTCCACCACCCTTATCTACTTTAGCATTTAAGGCCCCGTCAAAAGAAAGAGATTTATCCATACCTTTATCGCCATTCGCGTCAAATAACCTAGTCTGCTGTTCTGGATAAGAGACCCGAACGTTCCCTGTGCTATCAATTGTTCTAAGTTCTGGTCTTGTTCCATAACCACGCAAAATAGAGTCTACTACCCTCGAAACATCCGAATGTACGGCCACACTACTCCATCCATGTATCTCTACAAGACTCTGAAAAGTTGGAGGTGACCTGCGTTCCAATATGGTTTTTTTAGTTCTGCGTCGACGAGCTTCTATATCACCAAGTGTAACGCTCTCAATTCCGCCAACTAGATCAGATAAGGTTGGGTTGAGTATCAGATTTTCGAGAGTATTACCATGAGCTGTAGCAACAAGCTGCACTCCTCTTTCAGCTATAGTACGTGCTGCATTTGCTTCCAATTCAGTACCTATTTCATCAATAATGATCACCTGAGGCATATGATTTTCAACGGCCTCTATCATCAAGGCATGTTGTGCTACGGGTGAAGGGACCTGCATACGACGAGCTTTCCCAATACCTGAATGGGGAATATCTCCATCGCCAGCTATTTCATTTGAAGTGTCTACAACCATTACCCTTTTACACGCCTCGTCTGCCAAGACTCTAGCAACCTCTCTAAGCATCGTTGTTTTACCAACACCTGGCCTTCCAAGCAACAATACACTGTTACCTGACATTATCAGATCTTTAACAATGTTTACCGTACCGTGAACTGCCCTCCCCACGCGGATCGTAAGCCCAATGATGTTATCGCCACGATTACGTATTGCTGAGATACGATGAAGAGTCCGTTCAATACCCGCCCTATTATCATCCCCAAAGTCACTTATACGTTGAGTTACATATTGAATATCTTCTGTGTTCACTTCTCTCGAAAGTAAAGTGATATTCTCGCCAAGAAATCTCGCCTCAGGTTCCCGTCCGAGATCTAAAATGATTTCTAAAAGTTCATCGTACCCACCGTGCTCATTAATAGCATCAACCATACCATCCGGAAGCAATTCCAATATCAACCCTAGATCCATATCTACGAAATCATTCATTTATCTATATCCTAATCCCCTATATACCCTAAATAGATGGTGAAACTAAATTTGATTAACATTAAAGAATCGGTAACAATTGCAGTTGTGGAAAATCAGCCGGACCCCTCCACTATATCCATAAATAATCGATGTATTCGATCATCATTCGTCAATTCAGGGTGAAAAGATGTAGCAAGGATATGTCCCTGCCTAACAGCCACAGGGAAACCATTTTCAATTGAAGCCAAAATTTTAACCATCGCTCCACAATTTTTTACAATAGGAGCCCGGATGAATATAGCAGGGAACGGCGGACCCTGAACCCCAGCGATATCTATATCCAACTCAAAGCTATGAATTTGACGTCCAAATGCGTTCCGGCTAACTTCAATATCCATCAAATTGAGTGGCGATGGGCGTGATTCCGTTAAACGATTTGCTAGTACAATCATACCGGCGCAGGTCCCCCACACTGGTAAGCCAGAGTTTACTTCATCAATCAACGTGTCCCTGAGCTGAAATTTATCTATCAGCTGAACTATTGTAGTACTCTCCCCGCCCGGAATAATTAAACCGTCTATCCCTGAAAGATGGCTTCTAACCCGAATCTCTCTGGAATTTACACCTAGCCTTAACAAAGCTTCCTTGTGTTCATGAAAATCGCCTTGGATCGCAAGTACACCTACCGTAGGCATGCCTACCACCCGCGCGACGCGAACTGCTCATCGGCCGAAATGGTATGAACATCCAACCCCGGCATAGAATCCCCAAGACCTTTAGACAACTTAGCCAGTTCATCTGCATCTTCAAAATGGGTTGTTGCTCCAACGATTGCACTCGCCATAAGTTGAGGGTTTTCTGATTTAAATATCCCAGACCCAACAAACACTCCGTCCACACCTAACTGCATCATTAGCGCAGCATCAGCAGGAGATGCAATACCACCTGCCGCAAAATTAACAACCGGCAATTTCCCTGTCCTATGAACTTCCTGAACAAGATCAAAAGGGGCGGACATATCCCTAGAAATCGCCATGAGTTCATCCTTATTCATTGTCTGTATACGCCTAATCTCCCCCATTACGGTACGAGCATGCCTTACCGCCTCAACAACATTCCCTGTTCCAGCTTCCCCTTTTGTACGTATCATAGACGCTCCTTCTCCAATGCGCCTTAAAGCTTCCCCTAAGTTTCGACATCCACACACAAAGGGCATTTTGAAAGAGTGTTTATCCACATGATTGTTTTCATCGGCCGGAGTGAGAACTTCAGATTCATCCACGTAATCAACACCCAAAGATTCTAATATTTGCGCCTCCACAAAATGGCCTATCCTGCATTTTGCCATCACGGGAATGCTTACTGCATCCATGATTTCAATGATTTTGGAGGGATCGGCCATTCGCGCAACCCCACCAGCTTTTCGAATATCCGAAGGAACTCTCTCAAGAGCCATTACAGAAACAGCCCCCGCATCTTCCGCTATCTTGGCCTGATCAGCAGTTACGACGTCCATTATCACCCCACCCTTGAGCATTTGTGCTAAGCCAGCTTTCACCCGCCAAGTACCTGTCTTGGGAGAATTATTCGTGTCCTGAGATATGTGATCAATAGCCATAAGATACTCCGATCCTAAATCCTATAATGAAGTAATAGGAGGTCATTATAACGTTGCAAAGTTTGGTCTGGCAATTTGCACCGTCTAATTTTTCAGTTTGATTTGCAAAGTTTCTGATCTATAATTTCTCACGAGAATCAACATGGATGGCTATACTAGAATTAGGGATTATGCAATCGCAAACCCGGTGAGAAGCACCTGCAACTTCGTGGAATTGTCAAATATTAATTGCTCAGAGAAACGAAACCATTCAGATACATCTATGGGTATATAACAACCATCAATCTGGTTTCCAAAATCTTTCTTCCTCAACTTTATACCCAAGTGGAATCATTCTATCCTTCACATCTTCAATCATTTCGGGATGTCCACACGCATAAATCAAAGTGTCACTGGGAATCAATTCTGATTTATCTACGAAGGATTCAACCAAAGTATTGACTCGTCCACCTTCGCCTTCCCAGCCCTTATTACGACTTTCTGAAGGCCTGCTAACAGTTGGTACGAAATTGATTGTTTCTGAATGATCTGTAGCTAGTTTCATCAATTCGTCGTAGTATCCAAATTCGTCCTTATAACTCGCACCATGCAGCAGATAAAACTTATTATCGCTTTCTGGCATCCGATACAAAAAATCTCGTAAAATACTTACGTACGGAACCACTCCCGTTACTGTGGAGATAAATACGTGATTGGGAAAACTTGGCTTTAGGGTAAATATCCCTTTTGCCCTCGGCCGTATTGTAACGGAATCCCCAGGTCTCAGATCCCAAAGTAACGGAGTTAACTGTCCTTCTGGTAAAGGTACCAATTCGACGAATAATTCAATTGAATCCTCATGTGGAGCAGAAACAATAGAATAAGCCCTTTCTATCCCACCGGCTCCAATCGTGCAATACTGCCCCGGTTTGAACGTAAACCCCACAGGCTTCTCAATCCAAATAAGCCACAAGTCCTCCGTAAGATCTACACGTCGAAGTATTTTGGATTCAGTCAGTTTAACTTTTTTTCTTTGAAAATTATTCAATCTACCATTCCTGTTTAAACTATTGCTCGGTCAGGATGACGTTTTCTCCACTCGCACAGCAACTAAAGGTAATTCTTCCAGTTTTAAAATTGGATCAGGGTCTGTAGACTGGTCTAGTTCTGTGACTATTTCGCCAAATAAAGCTGTAGTATAGACTACTCCTTTGTGAGAACCTGTGAACTGTACCAACCCAGACAATCTTTGTCGTGAAGAAGAAATAATTTCGACCCTCTCTCCTTCTGTTATACCTAAATTACGAGCGTCGAGACTATTCATCTCCACCACCTCATCACGGGAAATAACATTTCTTTTATCTTTCAAGCTCACTCCTGCTGGTCTTTGATCTTGGTGCAAAACCCTTCCTTTAGCAAGTACAAGCGGATAATCTGTGCCAGACAAGTCATCAGGACTATCTAATACTTCTATAGGAGACAAACGTGGCCTTTGATCGCCCCAGCCCCCCTCATACAAAGTCGGAGTTCCTGAATCTCCTTCTTCCAAACACGGCCACTGTATACCATCATTTTTCAATCTATCGTAAGAAATACCTTTATATACATGTACAGAGTCACATATCTCTTGAAATACTTCCTCCGAGCTCGTATATGAAAATCCTTTTGCGCCCATACGATTTGCTATTTGGCTAATGATCCACCAGTCTGTTTCTTCATCCCCTTTCGGACCCAAAACAGGATTTAATATTTGGACACGCCGCTCCATATTAGTGTATGTCCCTTCTTTGTCAGCAAAAGTTGCCGACGGTAACACAACATCTGCGCGACGAGTTAATTCATTTTCGAACGTACTATGCACCACCAAAAAGTCCAATAATTCCAGCGCATTAATAAAGTCACCGATTTCTCCGTTTGTAAAATTAGGACTATCACCAATAATCTGAAGAGATGTAATCTTCTTGCTTCGTATAGCGTTTTCCAACTGGTTAAGGCTATATCCTGGCTTCTCAGGTAAATCAACCTGCCAAATTTCTTGAAAACTGTTCCGAGCCTCAAAATCATTTACCGAACGATACCCTGGCAGAAAATCAGGAACGCATCCTACATCCCTAGAGCCTTGTTCGTTAGCCCCTCCGAACAATGGATAAAGACCTGTTGATGGCTTACCAACATTACCTGTGACCAAGGCCATGTTAACTAAAGCCTCTACGCAACTTTTCCTTGCGTTAGGTGTCAATGTTTCTAAAGCGTACAAAAATGCACTTGTAGAACTAGTAGCCAACATACGTGCAGCAGATTGTATTTCACTGCTAGCAATGCCAGTTATACTCTCAACCTTTATGAGATCAAGATTCCATAAACTATTCTTTAACTGATCAACATTCTTACATGTCTCGGAAAGCATTTGGTGGTCGTCTAAAGATTCGTCAATTATTACTCTTATCATCCCTCCGATTAGAACTGTTTCACTACCTGGCTTAGGTCTAAGCCAAATAGTAGCAAACCTAGTCAATTCGGTCTCCCTTTGGTCAATAACCACCAGATTAGATCCTGACTTTACAGCTCTTTTCACTGGTATGGCCACAACATTCTGTGCCTCTGTAACATTACTGGACACCACCAAAATAGCACCCGATGATTCCAAATCCCAAATTCGATTGGTACCTGCCTGGTACCCTAACATGTCACCCATAACGGAGAATAACTCCGGACGAAGGGAAGAGGAAACATTGATATTATTGGTGCCCATAGCCACTCGCGCAAACTTCTGAGCGAGATAATTATCTTCATTTGTTCCTCGTGGAGATGCCAACACTCCAAACTTGTCACCCGTCTTCCCCGAAAGCATTTCTGCAGTATAGTTAATAGCCTCATCCAAAGACGTCTCTTTATGTACGCCCTTCACTTTGACTAAAGGTTTTCTAAGCCTCTTTTTGTTGTTAACAAAATCCAACCCAAATTTCCCTTTAAAACAAACCTGTCCTTTATTCGATTGTGAATGTATATCAGGTGTTGATCTTATCAAGCGGTCACGCTTATCAACTTCTAGATTCATTCGACATCCGACCGGGCAGTGAGGACAAATACTAGGAACCGATTTGACTGCTTTATCCCACTTATGCTCACGCTCAACGAGTGCACCTGTCGGACAAACATCTATGCAAGCACCGCAAAATTCGCAACCTGATTCCAACAAAGACGTGCCCTGTGATGTTCCTATCAAACTCCGACCAGCCCTATCCGTGAATGTCAACGCATTATCCCCTCGAATTTCGTCGCAAGCACGTACACACCTACCACACACTATGCACAAATTTAAATCCATCTCCCAAAGAGGATCGTCAACGGCTTGAGGAAGATGTCGATTGTTATAAGTAAGGGGGGTATCTAAATCCATTTCAAGATACCTAACTGTATCTTTAAGTTCACATCGCTCATTCTTCGGACATGTAACACATCTATCAGTTACAGAAACATGTCGTAAGCATATATCTGATGGTCCACACAGATCGATGCGGTGACAATTCAAACAACCGTGAGGGTGTTCAGATATGAGTAGATCCATTACACCTTTACGCAAATCCCGTACATCAGAGGAATTAGTGTTAACAACCATGCCTTCCGCAACAGGAGTGGTACATGATGCAGGACTGCCCCTAACTCCTTCTACTTCTACAACGCACATTCTACAGGCACCAAACGACTTCATCCCCGGGTAGTAACACAAGTACGGCACATACAACCCTGCATCTATGGCCGCTTGCAGAATATTTGCACCGGCATCTGCTTTTACATCAACACCGTCTATAGTTAGATTCACTTTGCTAGACATCTATCACCTTAATCAAATTTTTTAGTGTAAGTATATTATGTAATATCAACCTGTATTGGCACCTGTTTAACATTATAGTCATCTGCGAAAGGGCGTGTGTTTTTCGGTACGTTTATTACGCTCGGACAAACGCCCGCCGGGCAAAGACCGTCCTCCAGATGAGCCTTGAATTCTTCTGGAAATGACTGTAAGGCTGAGCGAATAGGATTGAAACCAAGTTGACCATGTCCGCACAGCGACCCCGCCTGCATTGTCTTACCTACGCTCTCCATTAATTCTAAATCATCGGGACGTCCTTCAAAACGGCATATTCTTTCAATAAATTCCAACAAGTGCGTCATGCCAAGTCTACAAGGGAAACATTTTCCACAAGATTCATATTGACAAAATGCCACTAAACCTCGAGTGAAATCTACGGCACAGGTATCCTCATCTGCTACTATTATGCCTCCTGAACCGAGAATAGCCCCCGCTTCAGCCATTTCCTCAAAATCTAAGTTTATCTCCATACTATCTGCCGGCAGTACACCACCCAAAGGCCCGCCAGTCTGGAGTAATTTAAGCTCCTTGCCATTAGGCACTCCACCGCCGATTTCATCAATGATTTGTCTAATTGTTATTCCCATAGGTACTTCGTAAAGACCTGGGTAGGTAATATTGCCACTTAAACACAGGATTGCCGTACCTTTACTGCGATTAACACCTATTTCAGAAAACCACTGACTCCCCTTAGACACAATTTCAGGGGCGTAAGAAAGAGTTTTAACATTATTAATATTAGTTGGTTTCCCCCATAACCCGGACATCGCAGGGAATGGTGGTCGAGAGCGCGGCATAGACCTTTTCCCTTCAATCGACTCCATTAACGCAGTCTCTTCCCCTGCAACATAAGAATCCCCTGTCAAAGATACTTCTATATCAAAACTGAACTTGGAACCGAGAATTTGGTCGCCCAACAGGCCAATTTCATAGGCCTGTCTAATTGCTTCCTCTGTCCTTTCTATAGGGCCTTCGTGACCGTGACGTATGAAAACGAATCCCTTCGTCGCACCAGTTGCGTACCCAGCTATAATTAACCCTTCAAGCAACGTATGGGGATCACTTTCCAATATCCCCTTATCATTGTAAGCGCCCGGATCCCCTTCTTCACAATTGCATAGAATATACTTCGGAGGACCTGGTGATCGTACTAGAAAGCCCCACTTGACCCCAGTTGGAAACGCGGCGCCCCCCCTGCCTCGTAAGCCTGACTCCGTTATCTCCTTAATTACCTCTTCTGGATCCATGTTGAACAAAGCCTTATTTAATCCACTATAGCCACCGTTACCGACATATTGAAGGATGTCTCCTGGAGCAATATGCCCTGCATTTCTTAGGGCAATCCTCTCCTGCAATTGAATCGAACGAAGTGTGCCCAATTCAGGCAGGCCTTCTATCGAATCACCTCCTGAATATGCTAGGGCATCCGCGCCAGGCGAGCTGTTGTTCTCTAGATAACCACTAACTAACCTAGGCACATCTTCAACCGATACATTATTGAAGAATACTCTAGGAGGACCATTATTAATAATATCAACCAAGGGTTCAGCTGAACAAATTCCCAGACACCCTACTTCATCAACGATAGCATCAATCCCACGAGACGAAATTTCTGACCTGAATGCATCAACAACTTCTCGTGCCCCTGATGCTAACCCACACATAGCAGTACCAATACGAATCCATGGTACTTTACCGGAGTTAAGGTCTTCCCACTGTTGGTCAGCTCTAATCTTTATTTCTGAAAAGCTTGTCATTCTAATATTTTTTGTTGTCTTCGACAGGTATTAAACCTGTCACATTGATT